>JGI24711J26586_10000121_pt1 | contig 53591 bp, 46 predicted proteins | sample BioPla3DNA1_FD_26586 | JGI IMG/M metagenome (IMG submission 26586)
CACTTCATTTTATTTTTCTCCTTTCTTTTGTTTTATTTACTTAAAAAAGGGTATAAAAAAGACACGTTTCCCACGTCCGGCGGTTTGCCGATATACGTAGAATTCGTGTTCTTTTTGTTTTTTGTTATGTTAGTTTTCGAACGACGAATGCATTATAGTCATAATATGATTATTTTTGCAAACTGCGTATTGATGTGTAATGGAACGAAAACTCACGAAAAAAAACGTAATCTACATGTAAATAAATTAAACAACCAAATTCGTAAAAAATAACGTAATCTATAAAGTGCTTGTAAATTAAGTGAACATGTTTTATAATATGTTCATGGTGTTTTTGAAGTGTAAACGTGTGTATTAAATCGTATTTTCTGATGTGTGTAAATCGTGTAAGTCAAGTGTACCAATGGTTGTGAGAAACGTGGAGTATGATATTGCCTGGAAAGCGTGTGTAGGGGCAACTCTACCGAGGGTTCGAATCCCTCTCTCTCCGCCATTTAGAATACCAAGGCTTTCGGTGGTTGGGAAACGATTAATGCATATATTCGTGGAGATATACTCACGGCAAAAATACACCTTCGCATATTTTTTCGAAGGTGTATTTTTTATGGCTAATTATTATTGGTTTCTTTTTTCTCTAATTCAGCAAGTTTTTCTTTTAGCGAATCAATCTCCGATTGAAGATTGTTTAATTATTCTGCATTGGTGTAATTAAATATTTACTGATTAACCTTCTTCTTTCAAAACTCGAAAAATGCATTGGGCGAATTCCTCAAAATCCTGCAAGTTGTTTAACATGGCATAGACTATTTGCTGATCAATTTCCAGATAATCATGTACTAAAATATTTCGAAAGCCAGCAATCTTTTGCATCGTTCTGGCTAAATCNGAAGGAATAATCCCTTCCTCACTAAGAACAGCAAAACTTTCCGCATAAGTCAACGGTGCCCGCAGCCCCAAATCGGCAATTAGGTGATTCGCCAAATCAATGCAAGCCTGGGCCGCCAGTTGAAGATTGCGTTCGGCCCGGTCTTTTAATCCTTCGTCCTGATAATATTTTTCCCAAGAATAAGAAGCTATTTCCTTCAATTTGCGCACAGCTTGTTCTAATTTTTCTAACCGCCGTTCAATTTTTTCCCGGTCGACCACCGAAAATCCCCTCCTCTATTCGCTTAGCTAATGCTGCGGAGAAAAACCGCTGAACAGGTAAATAATCACAATAGCGATCATAGATTTGAGCTTTAAACCTAACCAACTGTTGCTCTGCCCCTTTTTTTAGATATAGCAACCGCCCTTCTTTAAGCACTCGAAAAGCTAAACTTGCCGGGGCTTCGTTCAAAATAATAAGATCTAAATTATCTGTCCCTAAAATAAGCGCTATTTCCGCCATCAAACTTAATCTTTGCTCTAAAACAGCATTTCTATATAGATTTTCAACCAATAAAACGGCTAAATCAACGTCACTTGTTGGCCTTGGACGCTTGGTAGCGTATGAACCAAAAAGATAAAATGCACTGATCTGTTCCTCTTTCTCAACTTTAGCCACAACGTGGGCTAATTTTTTTTCTAATTCTTCTGTTGTCATCAGCATCACTAATACTCTCCTTTTACATTCTCTATTTTTACACCCTTCTATATTTTTGCTTGCTGCTGTTGGGTTTATCGGGGACTGTCATTGTAATTAATTTTTGTTCCAACGCCGGCACCAGATAGTTATTTCGAAAAGTAGGTCGATGCTTTAAGTCTAGTCGTTTCATTAATTCTCGGCCCGACAAAGTGTCCGTCCCTAAGGCTTCTAAAAGCCGTCTGACTTGTACGGTTGCTTGTTCGCTAACTTGTTCGGTTTCGGCAAGCTCCTTTAAAGCAGCTAATATTACCTGCAAAAGGAACTCCGCCAAGGGTTGAGCATCAGCATTCTTGTCGGACAAGGCCAANGCCCGATAGTATTCATCCTGCCGCTCCCTAATTAATGTTTCCACCGGCAGCCAGGCAAAAAAAGGCTTCCACTTCGCCAGTAAAAGCGTTTGCCACATCCGGCCCATTCTGCCGTTGCCATCGGCAAAAGGATGGATAAATTCAAATTCATAATNAAAAACGCAGCTCTTGATGAGGGGATGGAGCCGGGCTTTTTCGGTCCATTGAAGCAACTCGGTAATCAACTGCGGTACCTGCTTAGCAGGCGGCGCCATGTGCACCAACCGTTCCCCCGCAAATACGCCCACTCCACCTTGACGAAAAACCCCTGTCTCTTGAATTAAACCGGTCATTAAAAGGCGATGGGCATCAAGTAAATCCTGTACCGAGTAAGGGTTGTACTGCAATAACCGTTCATATGCTTTATAAGCGTTTTTAACTTCCTGAATTTCATAGGNTTTTCCCANAACCCGCTTGCCATCTATTACGTCTGTTACCTGCTCTAAGGATAAAGAGTTATTCTCAATGGCTAAAGTTGCATGAATAGTCCGGATCCGGTTATCCCGGCGTAGTTTGGGATTGGCATTTATGTTGTTTTTAACAGTAATAACACCAACTAATTCGCTAATTTCAGCAGTAAGATTAACAATTTTATCGGTGATTGTATATAAAGGAATATTTCTAACCTTTTTCATTAACCATAGCTCCTTTTCTTACTTGTACTATATTATACCGTACAAGTGTGGGATATACAATACACCGGTCATTTAAAGGGACCGTCTCCCCTATTATTTTCAAAACTATAAAAGACTGTCGGCGAGTAAAGAAGGGAGCCCCAAAGCTCCCTTGAAATGTTTTTACGATCTGTGTTTTTATGGTTCCTGTTCTTTATGAAAACGCTGTACTAAGCTTTGCCCTTTACGATGTCGTAAGTGTCCCGGGCAATCATTAATTCTTCGTTGGTGGGAATGACCAGGACCTTGGTCTTGGCATCAACTGCGGAAACATCCATTTCTTGCCCACGGATCTTGTTCTTTTCCGAATCAATTTTTACGCCCAGATACCCCAGACCCGAGCAGATGCTTTCGCGCATGGAAGCGGAGTTTTCCCCTAGCCCGGCTGTGAAGACAATTGCATCCACCCCATCCAGCACTGCGGCATAAGCCCCGATGTATTTCTTAACACCATAGGCAAAGCGGTCCAGAGCGATTTGAGCCCGCTCATTGCCTTGGCCTGCGGCCGTTTCCAAATCTCTGAAGTCGCTGCTTACCCCGGAAAGACCTAAGACCCCGGACTTTTTGTTCACAAAATTATTAACCTGCTCTGTGGTCCAGCCTTCTTTTTCCATCAAAAAGGTAATTACCGTAGCGTCAATATCACCGGAACGGGTCCCCATCATTAACCCCTCCAAAGGAGTAAAGCCCATGGTGGTGTCCACGCTTTTGCCGCCGTCCACGGCCGCAATACTGGCGCCGTTTCCAAGATGACAGGTGATTATTTTGCATTGCTCGATCGGTTTGCCTAACAAGGCCGCCGCCCGTTGGGCTACATACTTATGGGAGGTACCGTGAAAACCGTATTTACGAATCTTGTATTTTTCATAATACTCATAAGGAATCCCGTACAAATACGCTTTAGGCGGCATGGTTTGATGAAAGGCCGTATCAAACACCGCGACCTGAGGCACACCCGGCATAAGCCGTTGACAAGCCTCAATACCCATGATATTCGGTGGATTATGCAGAGGAGCCAATTCACTGTTTTTCCGGATGGCCTTCATCACTTCTTCCGTCAAAAGAACGGAGCCTGAAAAATCTTCGCCGGCGTGTACCACGCGATGCCCCACGGCCGAAATTTCCTTCATGGAACTCAGGACGCCGTATTCCGGGTTTACAATCGCGTCCAAGACCAGCTTGATGGCCCTTTCATGGTCGGAAATTTCATCTTCAATAACTTTCTTTTCCTCTCCGTAACGATGGGTTAGAATTGATCCCGGCAAGCCTATCCTTTCTACCAGTCCTTTTGCCATGACTTCCTCATTTTCCATGTTAAAGAGCTGATACTTAAGAGATGAGCTGCCGCAATTAATTACCAGGATTTTCACCTTTTCTCCTCCTATCCTTGTTTATTACTTTTCCAGATTTTTTTAATGCTACTATTATAACATAAGATTACCAGAACGAAAGCCCTTTCTTAAAGAACTTTTCCTGGGGTCTTTGATCTTTCTCCAGTTATTTTTCCGCTTGTTCTTTTTCCTTATCCTCTTTTTCCTCTTTATTGGCCACTTTTGCTAAGGCGACCAGTCGATCGTTTGCTCCCATTCTCATGACCCGCAGTCCTTGGGCATCCCGGCGATACTGGGAGATTTCCTCAACCGAAGTCCTCATCATAATGCCGTCTTCGGTAATCAGCATAATGTCATCACTATCGGTAACGCTCATGATTCCTACCACCAAACCGGTTTTGGGGCTGACTCTTAAGCCGATCAATCCTTTCCCGCCTCTGCTTTGCGTGCGGAATTCATCGACCCGGGTGCGTTTTCCGTATCCATTTTCCGTGACAAATAAAACATCTAAATCATTAAGACATAAGGTCATTCCGACGACGGAATTATCCTCATCCAGGGTAATTCCCTTCACGCCACGGGCCGTGCGCCCCATCGGCCGCACATCTTCTTCCGAAAAGCGAATCACGAGTCCTTTTTTCGTCGCCAGCATCAGTTCATCATTTCCATGGGTCAATTGGACCCCGATTAATTCATCGTCCTCATCCAACGTCAAGGCAATGATGCCGTCTTTGCGCGATGTATCGTATTCGGTCAGGCGGGTCTTTTTCACAATGCCGTTTTGGGTAGCGGTAAACAAATAATGGTCTTCATAGTATTCCCGCACCGGAATAACCGCCGTGATTTTTTCATCGCCGGTAATCGATAAGAGATTGACAATAGCCGTGCCCCTGGCTTGACGACTGGCTTCAGGGATTTCATAGACCTTTAGGCGGTAGACTTTCCCTTTATTGGTAAAGAAAAGGATGTATTGGTGGGTGGTGGTGATAAACAGGTGCTCCACGAAATCCTCTTCTTTGGTGGTCATGGCCGTGATGCCTTTCCCACCCCGCCGTTGACTATGATAAGCATTGATCGGCTGCCGTTTGATATAGCCGCCGTGCGTTATCGTAATCACAACATCCTCATCGGCAATTAAATCTTCAATTTCCAAAATCTCATCCTCCAAACTAATTTGGGAGCGGCGTTTATCCTGGTATTTTTCTTTAATCTCGGTTATTTCTTCTTTGATAATCTTTAAAACAAGCTTTTCATCAGCCAAAACGCTCCTTAAATAAGCGATGCGCTCCACCAGTTGATTGTATTCCTCCTCCAGTTTTTCTCTTTCCAAACCGGAGAGTTTCCCCAGCCGCATATCCACAATCGCCTGCGCCTGTTTCTCCGTTAAGGCAAAACGAGCCATTAAGTTTTCTTTGGCCGCTTCCACATTGCGCGACTGCCTGATTATGCGAATAACTTCGTCAATATGATCAATGGCGATTTTCAAGCCTTCCACAATGTGCAGCCTTTCTTCCGCCTTGCGCAAATCAAAACGGGTCCGGCGCACGACCACATCTTTTTGATGCTCCAGATAATAATGGAGCAGTTCTTTGAGGTTTAACACCTTGGGTTCGCCGTCGACCAGCGCCAACATAATTACTCCAAAGCTGTCCATCAGCTGCGTATGCTTATGGAGCTGGTTTAGAATAACCTGCGGGTTAACATCCTTTCTTAATTCAACAACAATCTGCATACCGGAGCGATCCGATTCATCCCGCAGATCGGTAATGCCGTCAATCTTTTTGTCCCGCACCAACTCCGCCATTGTTTCAATCAATTTCGCTTTATTCACCAGATAGGGTAATTCGGTAATTACAATCCGCATCTTCCCGTTATTCATTTTTTCGATCCGGGATACCCCTTTGACACGAATCGAACCCCTGCCGGTTTCATAAGCCTTCCGAATGCCCTCGCGCCCCATGATAATGCCGCCGGTGGGGAAATCCGGCCCCTTAATGGTTTGCATTAGTTCTTTCACCGTAATTTGGGGGTTATCAATCAATTTAATCAAGCCGTCGATAACCTCGCCCAAATTATGCGGAGGAATGTTGGTGGCCATCCCTACCGCAATGCCGGAAGAACCGTTAATCAACAGGTTGGGAATCCGGGAAGGCAGAACCGCCGGTTCTTCCAAAGATTCATCATAGTTGGCCACAAAATTAACGGTTTCTTTTTCGATGTCTTTTAATAATTCTGCCGCTATTTTGGACATACGCACTTCGGTATAACGCATCGCCGCCGGCGAATCGCCGTCCACGGAACCGAAGTTGCCATGACCGTCAATTAATTGGTAGCGCGTGGAAAAATCCTGGGCCAAGCGCACCATCGCGTCATAAACAGCTGTGTCCCCGTGGGGATGATAACGTCCCAAAACGTCACCAACGACACGCGCGGATTTTTTATATGGTTTATCCGCAGTCATGCCAGATTCATACATGGCATAAAGAATCCGCCGGTGAACCGGCTTTAAACCATCCCGGACATCGGGAAGGGCGCGACCTATGATAACACTCATCGCATAGTCGATATACGACTTTTTCATTTCCTCTTCCAATTCAACAGGAATAATCTTGCCATCAATATAATTGTCCACTCATTTACACCTCGCCAGCCTGAAGATAATCGCAACTGCAACGATCCTCTATTTTAAATATCCAGGTTTCGCACATATTTAGCGTGTTGTTCGATGAATTCCCGCCGCGGCTCAACCTTATCCCCCATCAGAATCGTAAAAATTGAATCCGCCTCCATCGCGTCTTCAACCTCTACTTTTAAAATTGTACGCCGTTCGGGATTCATCGTGGTCTCCCATAATTGTTCCGGGTTCATTTCCCCAAGACCTTTGTAACGCTGAATCGTGTAACTGTTTTTGGGCAACCCTGCCGTTGCCTTTTCTAATTCTTCGTCCGAATACAGATAAGTCTCCTGTTTCCCCTTTTTCACTTTATAAAGGGGCGGTTGCGCGATATAGACATAGCCCGCTTCAACCAACGGCCGCATATACCGGTAGAAGAAGGTCAAAAGCAAAGTGCGGATATGGGCGCCGTCTACGTCGGCATCGGTCATAATGACGATTTTATGATAACGGGCTTTGCTCAGTTCAAAATCTTCGCCGATTCCCGTGCCAAAAGCCGTAATCATGGCCCTGATTTCTTCGTTATTCAAGATCTTATCCAACCGGGCTTTTTCTACGTTCAAAATTTTACCCCGGAGCGGCAATATCGCCTGAAAACGCCGGTCCCTTCCTTGTTTTGCGGAACCACCGGCGGAATCACCCTCCACCAAATAAATCTCGGACATGGCCGGGTCTTTTACGGAACAATCGGCCAGTTTACCGGGCAAGGAAGTAGAATCCAAAGCGCTTTTGCGCCGGGTTAATTCCCTGGCTTTCCGCGCCGCTTCCCTGGCCCGAGCCGCATTTACGGCCTTTTCCACGATTTTTTTGGCCACCGCCGGATTTTCTTCCAGAAAAATGGACAATCCCTCACTGACCACCGTATCCGTAAGCCCTCTTAATTCACTATTCCCCAGCTTGGTTTTGGTTTGCCCTTCAAACTGGGGCTCTTTTATTTTCACCGAAATAACAGCCGTAAGCCCTTCCCGCACATCCTCACCGGATAAATTGGCGTTATTCTCTTTTAAAATATTGTTTTTCCGGGCATAATCATTGATTACCCGGGTCAAAGCCGATTTAAAACCGGCTTCATGGGTGCCGCCTTCGGTAGTATGAATATTATTGGCAAAAGAATAAAGATTTTCGACATAGCCGACGTTATACTGCAAGGCTATTTCAAATTGGGTTCCGTCCTTTTCGCCCTTCAGATAAATCGGCTTGCTGTGTAGGCAATCCTTGTTCTTATTCAGATATTTTACAAAGTCGATAATTCCACCCTCGTGGTAAAAGACGATTTTTTGCACCTCTTCGCCACGATGGTCTCTTAAAATGATTTTTAATCCCTGATTTAAAAACGATAATTCCCTCAACCTGTAACTTAAAATCTCCAGACTGAATTCCGGTTCGTCAAAAATCAAAGGGTCCGGTTTAAACGTCATTTTCGTGCCGGTTTCATTGGTCGTGTCTACTACTTCCAATTTGGTAACCGGTTTGCCTCGTTCGTATTTTTGCCGGTGGATTTTGCCGTCACTTTTCACCTCTACGATTAACCATTCCGATAATGCATTGACGACAGACGCTCCGACCCCGTGCAAACCACCGGAAACCTTATAGCCTTCTCCACCAAACTTGCCGCCCGCATGTAAAACCGTCAAAACTACTTCCACCGCAGATTTTTTTACCTGCTCCTGAATCCCCACCGGGATGCCCCGGCCATTATCGGAAACTGAAACACTATTGTCCTTGTAAATATCCACTTCGATTTTGTCACAATAGCCGGCCATGGCTTCGTCGATACTGTTGTCCACAATTTCATATACCAAATGATGCAAGCCGCGCGCCCCTGTGCTGCCGATATACATGCCGGGACGTTTGCGAACGGCTTCCAGTCCTTCTAATACTTGAATCTGGCTGGCATCATATTCATGTTTTTCGTTATTATTTATTCCATTATGGTTATTGCTCAATGTCGTCACCTCTCGCTCTCAGCACTAAATGCGTCTAAAACACCTAACACTCTTTTTTGCAATGTTTCCGCGGAAATAGGCGAAAAATAAACATTGCCGGTGGTTAAAATAAAACTTTTAATTTTTTTGGGTTTTTTTCCCTTTTTTATTAAATGTTCATGGGCGGCTACATCGATAAATTCTTTGGTGATCCTGCTTTTTTTGATGAGCTTATAATCAAATATCCCGATGATTTCTCTTTTAAAGACAGATACATCACTGCCTAGATGTAAAAACATATTTTTCTCCCTTCTTAAAAGGTATTTCTAAACATATTCCTGTAATGTGCCTTTTTCCACATGATAACTGGCAATCTTACTGTGATCATTCCATAAAAATGACAGGTCTTCGGTGGTCGTAATAAAACATTGGATCATTTTTTCCTGAATAATTTTGATTAAATGTTCTCTTCTTTCCAGATCCAACTCGGATAACACATCATCCAGAAGCAGAATCGGATACTCCCCCGATTCGCTTTTAAAAAACTCCAATTCAGCTAATTTGATGGCTAAAACTGCGGTACGGTGTTGTCCCTGTGAACCATATAGTTTAAGGTCTAAACTGTTTAAAGAAATAATCAAATCATCGCGATGCGGTCCCCATAAGGTCATTCCTCTGGCTATTTCTTCTTTTTTTACCTGTTCCATTTCCTGTACAAGGATTTCTTTTATAGGATTGCCGATTTTGAGCTCTCTTTTGCGGTTAAAGTAATATTTAAACTCTAAGTTTTCCTTTCCTTTCGTAAGCTTACGCTGCATTAACCTGGTCAAGGGAGAAAGTTTTTCCAAAACCTGAAGGCGTTTTTGAATGATTTCTTCACTTAACTTTAAAAATTGCAGATCCCAGATTTCTAGTTCATCCAGCCCTTTCTCGCGCTCATGGATCCTCTTTAAAAGGTGATTCCGTTGAATTAAAACTTTTTGATATTGCTGTAATTGGGCATAATAACTGGGACTGACCTGGGAAATATCATTATCCAACAAGCGCCGCCGTTCGATGGGAGCGCCTTTGACGATGTTTAAATCTTCCGGGGCAAACAGGACCGCCGTCAGATTTCCTAAAAAATCGGCCATTTTGCGTACTTTAAGCCCGTTAATCTTTATTTCTTTACGGCCCTTACTTCCCATGACTCTGGTATTTTGACCGGCACTTCCTCCAGACTCGGCGGGTTGCTGAAAAAATACGGCAACATTGCATGATCCCATTTTATTCTGGATTTCGCCGCTAATTATAAAATGATTTTGCTCCCACCTGGTTAACTGGATGTCCCGTACGGCCCGATAGGCCTTGCCAATGGCCAGGTAATAGATCGCTTCCAGTAAATTTGTCTTCCCTTGGGCATTGGCCCCCACTAAAATATTGATCTGCGAAGAAAAATTTTTGCTGAGCTTTTCATAATTACGGTAATTCGTCAAGTGCAATTTTTCAAGATACAAGGGGTTTACCCCTCCTATTTTTTATTAATCCTAGCACCTTACCGGCAAAACTAAATATAAAAAGTTATTGTTTTCGACCGGACGAATAATCCCGGGGCTTAACGGGCCGGTAAACTCGATGGTCAGCTCTTCCTCATCGAGGACCCGGAAAACATCCAACAGATAGCGGTAATTAAAGGCAATATCCACCGGATCTCCTTCGCCTGCAATCGGGATTTCCTCATAGCCTTGCCCTAATTCGGACTGGGAGAATAAGCGCAGGATATTGTTTTCAATCTTCAGGTGAATCGTATTACTGCTGCTGTCCAGCGAAAAAAGGGAGATTCTTTCCACGGCTTCCTGAAAGAGTTTGGTTTTCGTTTTCACTTTTAAAGTATACTGACTTGGAATGACCTGCTGATAATTAGGAAATTGTCCATCAAAAAGCCGGCAGACAATTTGAATGTTTTCAATCACAAAAGTGGCCAAATTTTTGGAGATATTCATCTGACAAAATTCTTCATCATTCTGGATTAAACGAGCCATTTCCGTCAGGATTTTTGCCGGCACGATAAAACTAAAACTCTTCTTTTGCTTATTTTGAATATACTCTTTCTTTAAGGCTAAACGGTGGGTATCGGTACTGATCATCCTGATTTCATTATTTTCAATTTCACAAAGCACACCGGTAAAAAGCGGCCGGCTTTCGTCGGTACTGCACGCAAAGGCGGTTTGACGCACCATTTGTTTGATTTTACCCGCTTCGATACTAAGTTTGTATTCACCGTCCACCACCGGTAATTGGGGAAATTCATCAGCAGGCATGGTTTTAAGGTTTAACTCGGAATTAGAATATTGGATAATTATTTCACCATCATGAATTAATTCTAAAGTAATCACCGAATCAGGGAGTTTCCGCACAATCTCCGAAAAATAGCGGGCTGGAACTACACAAACACCTTCTTCAATCACCCCAGCCGGCACTTTGCATTGAATTCCCACTTCCAGATCGGTTGCGGTAAAAGATAAGTGATCACCTTTGGCTTCCAGTTTGATGCAGGTTAAAATGGGCAGGGTGTTTTTCGCATTAACGGCTTTTTGTACTGCGGACACACCAAACAAAAGATTTTCTTTTGATGCCGTGATCTTCATAAAATATCTCCCTCCACATATTAATTAATCAAAAAAACAGTAATAATAGTAATAATACTTGTGGAAATGTGTAAAACGACGTTTTGTGTAGTCATATCCAGCTTCACGCTATTTCATAACCTGTGGACAAACGAGGCGGCCTGTCCACATTATCCAGTCCAAAAATCCTGAAAAATAGTTATCCACAAGAAAAACCCAGCCTATCAAGAGTTTAATCCACAATAGCCTTATTAAGGTATAATACGTATCATTATTTTTCGTTTTTAATTTTGTCAATTAAATTTTTAATAATAGAATCTAATTGCGCATCTTCTTTTATATTCATGGCCACTTTTTCACAGGCGTGAATTACCGTTGTATGGTCTCTGCCGCCAAATTCTTCACCGATTTTCGGCAGTGATAAATCGGTTAACTCACGGCAAAGGTACATGGCAATTTGCCTTGGAAAAGCGATGTTTCTTGTTCTTTTTTTCGCTTTAAACTCGTCTACTTTTAGATTATAGTAATCCGCCACTGTGTTTTTGATTAGGTCAACGGAGATAATTTTGGGTTTTGATGAAGGAATAATATCTTTTAATGCTTCCGTGCATAAATCCATCGTAATATCCCTGTTGCTAAGGGAAGAATATGCAATCACGCGAATGAGCGCTCCCTCAAGTTCACGGATGTTGGATTGAATCTTGTTTGCGATATAATAGAGAATTTCATCCGGCACTTTCATATGTTCCTGATCGGATTTTTTGCGTAAGATAGCAATTCTCGTTTCTAAATCAGGTGGTTGAATGTCGGTAATTAGACCCCATTCAAAACGGGATCTCAACCGGTCTTCCAAGGTGGGAATATCCTTAGGAGGACGGTCGCTGGAAATAATGATTTGTTTATTGGCCTCGTGCAGGGCGTTAAAAGTATGGAAAAACTCCTCCTGGGTAGCTTCTTTGCCGGCTAAAAACTGGATATCGTCAATCAAGAGCACATCGATGTTGCGGTATTTATTCCGAAACATCACAGTCTTATCATCTTTAATCGAGTTGATCAATTCATTGGTGAACTTTTCAGAACTGACGTACATTACCCGGCAGTTTTTATGATGTTTTAAGACATAATGACCAATGGCGTGCATTAAATGCGTTTTTCCCAACCCTACCCCGCCATAGATAAAAAGAGGATTATAGGCTTTGGCAATCGCTTCGGCGACCGCCAAGGAGGCGGCATGAGCAAAACGATTGCTGTTACCTACAATAAAGGTTTCAAATATGTATTTTGGGTTTAAGGTGCTTAAACCATAATCATCGGCCGGATAACCATAATTAACGTCGTTGTAATTGTTCAGTGGCTGTTTTTGATAAGGATACTTGTCATTGAGCTTATTTTGATCATTGGCAACACTGCCGGATGCCAGATATTCTTTTTCTTCTTCCGAAGTAAGAAAGATAAGGGNTAGATCGGTTTTACGCAAAATCTTGGACGCTTTCTCCAAAATCAAGTAATAATACTTCTTTTGCAGCCAATCTTTGGCAAATTCATTGGGCACAACGATGACCAGTTGATTGTCTTGAAGGTCAAGAAGACTGGTGGATTTGAACCAGGTGTCAAAGCTAGGTCTGGATAAGTCGTTTTCCAACTCGGACAGGATTGATTGCCAAATATTAGCGTTCGTCTCTTTTGACATGAAACAACCTCCTGAACATATCATACTTAAATNTATTTAAAATGTATTTATAATGGTGTTAATGAAAATACAAAAAAAGAAACCAGAGTTTTGGGTTCTGGCAGTATTAATACTATCCATTACAAAATTCCGCACCAAAAGTTATTCACTTTTAATACAGAATTCAATCACACCTTATACACAACGTTATCCACAAATTGTGGATAACATAAGCTCCTTTTAACNTTGCTAATTAATATAGTACCAAAATTAGGCATAGTTATCAACAGAAAAAAATTATCCACAGTCAAAAAACAAAAATTTATTTGAATGCCTGAGGAAAAGAACCCGTTTTCTTGACAATCAAGTTACGCTGCTTTATAATGCATTTGTATATTTGTCAACAGCTCGTTTATTCTGGAATAAGGGGGGTTAAAATAAATGAAGAGGACTTTTCAACCGAAAAACCGTAAACATAAAAGAGTGCATGGTTTTTTACAGAGAATGAGAACACAGGGTGGAAGAGCTATCTTAAGGCGCAGACGCCTCAAAGGCAGAAAAAAACTATCCGTATAAGGCCGCATTTGGTGGCCTTTTAGTATAAGAGGAGATAATCTTGTTACCAAAGGCCTATCGTTTAAAAAGAAAGAGCGATTTTAAAAAAGCATACCAACAAGGAAAATCAATCGCTAATCAATACCTGGTTCTGTATGTTTTGCCTCAATCACCCCAAGCAGGCTTAGCCCATAAAGCCTCCAAAAGCTTGCGGGTGGGTTTTTCTGTTTCTAAAAAAGTCGGGTGTGCTGTGGAACGGAATAAGATTAAAAGAAGATTACGCGAGGCCTTTCGGCCTTATCTGGGCTTAATTGAGGCCAAGGTTGATTTAATTTTTATTGCCCGTGCCAAAATTAAAGGAGTTTCCTTTGCAGTTGTAGAAAAAAGTATGGCACAGCTTTTAAAAAAGGCCCGTTTAATTGATTAATTAATCCTGTTTTGAATCGTGGGGATAGGCATGAAAAAGCTCCTTATCTTTTTGCTGAAGATCTACCAACAATATTTTTCTCCTTTAAAAGGGCCCAGTTGTCGTTTTTATCCGTCTTGTTCGGCTTATGCTATACAGGCGGTGGACAAATACGGCGTCCTGAAGGGGTGTTTTTTAGCGTGCAGAAGAATCTTAAAGTGTCATCCTTTTCATCCGGGTGGTTACGATCCAGTTAAGTGAAGAAGGGAGGTGAACCGTTACAAGATCGTTTTTTGTAACGGGTTACTTTGTGGCAAGCATTAGTTGACGGTGTAAAGGAAATCCTGAAGTTTTTGTATGAATTAACGGTAACGATGGGTATACCCAGTTATGGACTAGCCATTCTCTTTTTAACAATATTAATAAAGCTTCTTTTATATCCCTTATCGCAAAAACAAATGAAATCAATGAAAAGGATGCAGGAAATCCAGCCTAAAATAAAAGAAATCCAGGAAAAGTATAAAAAAAATCCGGAAAAAGCGAACCGAGCCATTATGGAGTTATATCAGCAGCATAAAATTAATCCCTTAGCNGGATGTTTGCCTTTGCTCATTCAGATGCCGGTGTTAATTGCTTTATTCCAGGCTTTACAACAATTTCAGTATGCGGATTTAGGCTCCAGCTTTTTTTGGATCCCTCATTTAAAGAATCCTGATCCCTATTTTATCGTTCCGGTTTTAGTTGGATGCGCGACCTATTTGCAAAGCAAACTTAGCATGGCAAAATCCGATCAGGATAATCCCCAACTTGCAGCAACTAAACCGATGATGTTATACTTTATGCCGATCTTCATCGGGTTTATGAGTGTCAAATTCCCCGCTGGTTTAGGATTATACTGGATTTTCTTTAGTGTTCTGGGTTTGCTCCAACAGGTTCTGGTCAATCGTCAACCTGCATTGGAAGAAGGAGAGGTTGGTGGAAGCAAATGAAAAGTATTGAAATATCAGCCCGTTCCGTGGAAGAAGCCGTTAAGATGGCTCTGGAAGAATTACAGATGAAAGAAAATGAAGTAAATGTTGAAGTGCTGGAAGAACCAAGCAAAGGATTTTTAGGCATCTTAGGAAGTAAAATGGCCCGGGTAAAGGTTACGGAAAAAGTAGATCCCCTGAAAAACACTAGAAAATTTTTGGAAGATATTGCGGAGAAAATGGGTGTAATCGTAGACGTTGTCGTCAAGCCGGAAAAGGGNGGTTATATTACCATGGAGCTGGTGGGTGATGATTTAGGAATTCTCATCGGGCGCCGGGGAGATACTTTAGATGCGCTTCAGTATTTAGCTAATCTAGTAGCGAACAAAAACAATCTCGGGGCACGGTTGAAAATTATCCTTGATGCGGAAAATTACCGGGCCAGACGTGAAGAAACCTTGATTAAGCTGGCCGTTCGCATGGCGGATAAAGTGAAAAAAACCGGGCGCAAAATTGTCCTGGAACCAATGAACCCTCAAGAAAGGCGGATTATTCATACGGCTTTGCAGCATGAGGATCAAATTGATACCTTGAGTGAAGGGGAAGAACCTTTTCGCAAAGTCGTTATTTCTTTAAAAAGTTGAGCGATTGACCAAGCATGAACAAAAATAAGGGGAAATAGTTATTAACCTGGCTCTTCAGCCAGGCTTTTCTTTGCAAAACAGGGTATTCTTGATATATTATATTTTTAGTTGATTGATGATGAGGTGAAAGTAAGGCATGACGCACGCTTCCTTAAAATATGACGATACTATTGCTGCGATTGCCACGGCTTATGGTGCGGCCGGAATCGGGATCATCCGGATCTCCGGTCCGGACGCGGCTTTAATCGCTGATCAGGTTTTTTTCAGTAAAAAAGGGCACAAGTTAAAGGGGCAGGAAACTTACCGTGTTAGTTACGGTTTGATTAAAGATGAAAAAGGCCAGGCTATTGATGAGGCTTTAGCCTTAAACATGTGGGCTCCCCACAGTTTTACGGGGGAAGATGTTGTTGAACTCCAGTGCCATGGGGGCGCGGTGGTGCTCAAAAAGGTGCTTGATTTGGTGTTGGCGGCGGGGGCTCGTTTGGCGGAGCCCGGGGAATTCAGCAAGCGGGCCTTTCTAAACGGTCGCTTAGATTTGTCCCAGGCCGAAGCCATCATGGATTTGGTGAACGCGAAAACGGAAACTGCTCTTACGGCGGCCGCCAATACCCTTCAAGGCTTGTTGGCCCGGGAAATCAGGCAATGTCGCCAGGAACTGTTAGAGGTGATCGCCTATTTGGAAGCGGATATTGATTTTCCGGAAGAAGACTTTGAGCGGCTTCATCAAGGGGAGATTCTGACGCGCCTGGAGAAAACCAGGGAGCGGATCCAACAGCTTTTACAGACTTTCAGCAGTGGGCGGATCGTCCGGGAAGGGCTGAAAACAGTCTTAATCGGTAAACCTAATGTAGGCAAGTCCAGTTTATTGAATACCATTTTGAAAACTCAACGAGCGATTGTCACCGACGTGCCCGGCACCACCAGGGACACCATTGAAGAATACTATAACCTAGGCGGAATCCCCCTGGTCTTGATTGATACGGCAGGCATCCGTCAAACGGAAGATGTGGTGGAAAAGATCGGCGTGGAAAAAACCAAAGACGTGATTAAGGAAGCGGATCTTTTACTCTATTTGTTGGATTCCACAACCGGCCTTACGGGTGAGGACCGGGAATATTTAAAGGAGCTTCCGAAGGAGAAAACAATGATCCTGGCCAATAAGGTTGATTTGCTGGCCGGTGGTGAAAATGCGGAAAAATACGAGGAGGATTTAGCCCGGCAATTAAGAGGCTACCGCTTGCTTTTTATTTCGGCCACTGAACAAATTGGGATCGAGGAGTTGGAAAAGGCCATCAAAGACCAGTTTTTTGTCCACGGTTGGGNAAANAAGGACCAGGCCTTTCTTACGAATATCCGGCATAAGCGGGCGTTGGACCAGGCCCTAAAAGCCCTTGAAAGTGGGCGGCAGGGGGTACTGGAAGGCACCCCCTCGGATTTGGTTTCGGTTGATCTGCAAAATTGCCTGGAATATCTGGGGGAAATCACCGGTGAAACCTTGGATGAGGAAATCATCGACCAGATTTTTGCCCGCTTTTGTCTGGGCAAGTAAGGCAAGTAAAGGACAGTAAATCTGAGGAGATCTTGCCTGTAAATCCGGGTAAAGATAGATGGTTAAAGAGAAAGAGGCAAAAAGAATGAGTTATGAAGCAGGAAAGTACGATTGTATCGTGGTGGGAACCGGCCATGCGGGATGCGAGGCGGCCCTGGCGGCTGCCCGGCTGGGCTGTAAAACCTTAATCTTAACTTTAAATATGGATAATATCGCTTTAATGCCTTGTAATCCTTCAATCGGCGGCCCGGNCAAAGGGCATTTGGTCAGGGAGATTGATGCTTTAGGCGGGGAAATGGGGATTAACATCGATGCGACCTATTTGCAAATTCGCATGTTGAATACGGGAAAAGGGCCGGCGGTATACGCTTTGCGCGCCCAAATTGACAAGAAAGCTTATCAACAAAGGATGACCTTAGTGCTGCAAAATCAAAAAAACCTCCACCTGCACCAGGCCATGGTGGAGAAAATCCTGGTTGATGAGCATAAGAATGTTCGTGGCATCGAGACGGAAACCGGCGCCATTTATTACGCTCCTACCGTAATCTTGTGTACCGGAACCTATTTAAAAGGGGAAATTATTATCGGTGAAATCTCCTATCCGGGTGGGCCCAACGGCCAAAGAGCAGCTGAAAAGCTGGTGGACAATTTAAAGGAACTGGGGCTGCAGTTAGGACGGTTTAAAACAGGAACTCCGGCCCGTGTACATAAACAGTCCCTGGATCTGGACCAATTTATTATTCAGGAAGGGGATCCGGATGGAAACTTTTTTTCCTTCCTCACGGAAAAGGGGCGCGGGCTCAATGAGCCATGCTATCTAGGGTATACCAACGAACATACCCATCAGCTGATCCGGGATAATCTCCATCGTTCCCCCTTATACAGCGGAAAAATNAAAGGGGCGGGGCCCCGTTATTGTCCGTCCATCGAGAGTAAAATCGTCTTGTTTGCCGATAAGGAGCAGCACCAGGTTTTTGTGGAACCGGAAGGCTTAAACAGCATGGAAATGTACCTGCAGGGTGCCTCCTCCAGCTTGCCCGAAGAAGTGCAAATCAGTTTTTTACGGACCATCAAAGGGATGGAAAATGTGCAGGTCCTGCGAACCGGCTATGCCATTGAATATGATTATNTGGTTCCTACCCAACTCAAACCATCCCTCGAAGTAAAAAGCATCGGGGGGCTTTTCTGCGCGGGACAAATCAATGGAACTTCCGGCTATGAAGAAGCTGCCGCTCAGGGATTAATGGCCGGCATTAACGCGGTGATGAAACTACGGGGAAAAGAACCCTTCATTTTAAAAAGGTCCGAAGCCTACATTGGCGTTCTGATCGATGATTTGGTGACNAAAGGAACCGATGAACCTTACCGGATAATGACTTCTCGCGCCGAATACCGTCTTTTGCTGCGTCAGGATAATGCGGACCTGCGCTTAACCGAGAAAGGATGGGCGATCGGGCTGGTCACGCCGGAAAGGTATGCCAGGTTCAAGGCGAAAAAGGAGGCTCTGGACCAGGCCCTGACGATGTTGAAGGAAACGGTGGTCACTCCCGGGACGGAGAAGGTCGTCCGGCTGCTGGAGGCCAAAGGAAGTGCTCCTTTAAGACAGGGCATCAGCCTGTATAATCTTTTAAAACGGCCGGAGCTTTGTTATTCGGATTTGGTGGAGCTTGGTTTAGCGGAAACGGTGGCCCATGACGTTGGCCGGCAAATCGATATCCACATCAAGTACGAGGGCTATATCGCCAAACAATTAGCCCAGGTGGAGCGCTTTAATAAGTTAGAGTCCAAACTGTTACCGCCGGACCTTGATTATTCCCAGATACGTAATCTTTCGGTCGAAGCCCGACAAAAGCTATCTGAAATCAGGCCGGTCTCGGTGGGACAGGCGGGTCGGATTTCCGGCGTATCGCCGGCCGACCTTTCGGTATTATTGGTCTATCTAGAAAAAGCCTATCGGAAAAACTAGAGCTGCGAAAACTGAAGGGCGAAGGTGAGGAAGGGCGAATGGAGAGGGCGTTTTTAGTCGAACTGTTTTCNGCGGCGGATCTGCCGCTGACCGACAAGCAAATCAGTCAGTTTGCCACCTTTTTGGAGGAACTGCTTAGTTGGAACGAAAAGTTTAATCTTACCGCGATTACGGAAACAGAAGAGGTGCTTATCAAACATTTTTTTGATTCGGTGTTAGGCTTGCGCGCCTTTCCGTGGCAGGGGGATGAAAAGGTGCTGGATTTGGGCAGCGGCGCCGGTTTCCCTGGAATCCCGTTGAAGATCGCTTGTCCTGCCCTGCGGTTGACCCTGGTGGATTCCTTGCAGAAGCGGGTGGGGTTTTTACAACATTTGATTACGCTTCTTTCCTTATCTGAAACCACCGCTCTTCATGGTCGTGCAGAGGAGCTTGGACGCGACAGGGCATACCGGGAAAACTATCAAATCGTTGTTTCCCGCGCCGTGGCGAAGCTTGCGGTTTTAGCGGAATACGGCCTTCCTTTTGTNCAAAAAGACGGCGTATTTTTAGCCTATAAAGGAGCGGATGCGGCTCAGGAACTGGCCGAGGCCCAAAAGGCAATCGCCCTTTTAGGCGGGAAAGTGCGGGATGTAAAAACCTATGCTTTGCCTAAGCAGATGGGAAAACGAACGATCATTGTAATAGAGAAAATAAAAGAATGCCCGCCTGTCTATCCTCGTAAACCGGGTATCCCGGCCAGGAAACCACTTAAGTAAGTACCCGGTTTTTGGATACCGCTCCGGTACTCTTATCGCAATTTGATCATTATCAAGGTGCTCCTAACCGCCGTCAGGGCGGCTTTTGACTTATTTAATTGATTTTTGGCAGGTACTTTCGAGTGAAGATAATAGAAAAAATAGGAAATTTCCTTTCCGACCGGCAGGAAATAAATGGAAGAAAGCGAATATATAATCATACGGCGGAAAGGAGGAGCAAGTAAAGATGGTGGGAGAGTCTTTATCAAAACTATTTGGTTTAAACCATATTGAAGAACAAGGGGAGCAGGTAAAGGAGATATATATTGATTTAATCAGGGCTAATCCATATCAGCCCAGAAAACGCTTTGATACCTTTCAATTAGACGAGTTAGCCAACTCGATTCGAACCTATGGAGTAATTCAACCCATTTTGGTCCGGCAGGCGGGGAAGTATTATGAGTTAATTGCCGGAGAGAGACGACTGCGCGCCTGCAAAAAAGTCGGCTTAAAAACGATCCCGGCGCTTATTAAAAATATTTGTGCCCAAGACTCGGCCGAACTGGCCCTAATCGAGAATTTACAAAGGGAGGACCTCAATTTTTTCGAGGAGGCGGAAGGCTATCGAAAACTGATTGAAGATTTTCAGTTAACCCAGGAAGAAGTAGCGCGCCGGGTGGGTAAAAGCCAGTCGACCATTGCGAACAAACTACGGGTACTCAAATTGCCCAAAGAGGTCCGCGAAAACATCGTCTTTGATGTGATAACGGAGCGACACGCCCGCGCTTTATTAAAGCTGCCTGATCCGGAGAGCCAATTAGATATGCTCCGGGAAATTTATGCGCGCAATCTTAATGTTCGGGAAACCGAAGATTTAATTAACAACCTTTTAGAAAGAAGGTGCACTGTGCCCAGGCTTTCCCATGGAAAAAGAGTGATCCGGATTTTTAAAGACTTAAGAATCTATATTAATACTTTGAAAGCAGCAGTGGCCACCATTAAGGAAGCAGGAATTGGGGTAAGCATTGGCGAAAAAGAGTATGCCGATTATGTGGAGATTACAATCCAACTGCGCAAACCAAGTGCTGAAGTGTTTTAAGGCTTGTCTGTTCGGACCTAACATTAGCACAACCAACATTATTCCAATTAATCGAAGATAAAAAGGAGCTAAATAATGAAATAGTCGAGATGTGTTGAACAAATTGAAAATTTTGTCAATATAATAGGAATTGCCTAACCACTGTATGCCAAACGGCATACTTTTTTTATTCCCCCCTTTTCCAAAATATGTGCAACAAATTTTGTCACAATCATATATAATATATTATGAGCTAATTAATTCAAAAGATTACTCATTGTTAAACAATGTTTCACGTGAAACAGTGGGACGCAAAGCAACCACCTACTCCCAGGAAGAGCTTAACTATGAGGTGAACGCAAAGAAGGAACCAGGGTAGCACATAAAGAAAACGGGGTGACAAAATGAGTAAAATTATCGCTGTTGCTAATCAAAAAGGTGGGGTGGCCAAAACAACGACGGCGATTAACCTAAGCGCCAGTTTGGCCGCGCTTGGCAAAAAGGTGCTGGTTATCGACATTGATCCCCAGGGAAACACCACGAGCGGACTTGGGATTACCGAATTAAAAGATGGGCGGTGTATCTATGACTGTTTGATTAATGACTTTCCTTTAGAAAACGTGCTCTGTTCAACGCAACTTGATTCCCTTTCTGTGATCCCGGCCACCATTCAGTTGGCGGGGGCGGAAGTAGAATTGGTTTCGGCGATTTCCCGGGAGTATAAACTAAAAAGAGCCCTCGAGCCTATCACCGAACAATATGATTACGTGATTATCGATTGTCCGCCATCACTGGGCCTGTTAACGCTAAACGCCATGACGGCCGCCGATGGAGTTCTAATCCCGATCCAGTGTGAATATTACGCTTTAGAAGGATTAAGCCAGTTGATGAACACGATCACCCTTGTCCGGAAGCACCTTAATAAAGAGCTAGAGATTTTCGGGGCGGTCTTAACCATGTTTGACGCCAGGACCAATCTCTCCATTCAGGTCGTGGACGAAGTGAAAGCGTATTTTAAAGATAAGGTCTTCCGGTCGATTATCCCGAGAAATGTGCGCTTAAGCGAAGCGCCCAGCTATGGCTTGCCCATTAATCTCTATGACCCTAAATCAAAAGGCGCTGAACAATATATGGAGTTAGCAAAGGAGGTTGTGGAACGTGAGGAAGACTAAGACAGGATTAGGGAAGGGCCTATCTGCACTGATCCCCCCAGTTAGTGAAGAAATTAACAAGGAGGAAACGGCAGCGGCCATCAAGATTAGCTCCATTATTCCCAATACTTTTCAACCGCGCCGGGAATTTGACGAGGATAAGCTGACCGAGTTAGCCGAGTCGATTAAAGAACATGGCGTGGTGCAGCCCATTGTGGTCCGTAAAATTAGTGGCGGACGCTATGAGTTAGTAGTCGGAGAACGAAGACTACGGGCCTGCCAGCGCTTGAAGATCAGAGAAATCCCGGCAATCGTTAAAGAATACACCGACGAACAGATGATGGAGATAGCCTTGATTGAAAACATTCAAAGACAAGACTTAAATCCGCTGGAAGAAGCATATGCATATAAAAGGCTGTTGGAAGAGTTTAACCTCACCCAGGAGGAAGTGGCCAAAAAGATCTCCAAGAGCCGGTCTTTTGTGGCCAATATGGTCAGGATTTTGAATCTGCCCCAAGAGGTGCTGGATCTTTTGGCCGGTGGTGACTTGACGGTGGGGCATGTCCGCCCGCTTTTAGCATTAAACAGCGCGGAGCAGCAAATTAAAGCCGCTGAAGAAATGCGGAAGAAGCAGATGACGGTGCGCGAAGCGGAGGAATTTACGAAAGGGCTGTTGGAAGCCCCCCAAAAACAAATGATGAAAAGGAAGAAGATGAAATTGTCGCCGGAACTGATTGATTTGGAGAATAAACTGCGGAATGTCTGCGGCACTAAAGTAGCGATCAAGAATAAAGGCGAGAAAGGGAAAATAGAAATAGAATACTATAACAATGATGACTTAAATAGGATTCTGGCAATTTTTTTTAATGAGGAATTGGCATAAACCCCTGGGAAACAAGGGCTTTAAGCCATTTCTTGTCTTGACTGCAATATTTTTTACTATTGAAAAGTTCTCAAGAAGTGTTTAATATAAGAATGTAGTAGAAGTGTGTTTTATTTAGGCGTTATTTGTTGAACCGCCGAAAGGGATCGGTGCAGTTGGGTGAAAAAGCCAGCCCAACGAATATAGCGCAATATGCTTATATATAAATATGTGCATATATGCACAAGGTCGGTCAGCCACTGATTCACTAAGGCACGAAGCCATTAATACATCTCATAACCCAGATCCGAATTAGACTTGGGACGGATGTATTTATAATGATAAAAATTAAATTAGGTAATAAGCAAGGAGGTAAAAGAATGAGTTGCCAATGCAAAGGTGAGGCAGGACAGGGGAAAAAGTACGCGTTCATCGACCGTATTATCGAGCGGCACAAAGATGAAAAGGGTTCCATGATTCCAATCCTGCATGAAGTGCAGCAAGAGATGGGCTATCTGCCGGAAGATGTGCAGGCATATATCGCCCAAAAATTGGGGGTTCCGTTGAGTGAGGTGTATGGAATAGTTACTTTCTATGCCTTATTCAATACGAAGCCGAAAGGGAAGCATAAAATCAGCATCTGCCTGGGTACGGCTTGCTACGTCAGAGGGGCCGGCAAAATTTTGGAGGAATTTGAAAAGCAGTTAAACATTAAAGTGGGTGAAACCACCCCGGACGGCCTGTTTACCCTGGAAGGGTGCCGTTGTTTAGGGGCTTGCGGTCTGGCTCCCGTTTTAACTGTTGATGAACACGTGCATGGAAGACTGAAGACCAGTGATGTGGCTGAGATTATCGCACAATACAAGGAAGAAAAGTAGAGAGGAGGGGTAGTTCATGCGTTCTCTGGATGAACTGAAGAAACTGAAAGCAAAAACCCAAAAAGAAATTTCCACAAGGGAAAAAACGGGGAAACCAACCATCATCGTTCATATGGGCACCTGTGGGATTGCCAACGGAGCCAGAGAAGTGCTTAATGCGGCACTGGCCGAATTAAAGGAACGGAACTTGACGGATATCCATGTAACGCAAACCGGATGCCCCGGCTTGTGTCATTTAGAGCCATTAGTCACCATTTCCGAACCGGGAAAAAAGCCTTGTGTTTATGGTAAGGTTTCCGTGGAAAACATGAAGAGAATTATTCTGCAACATGTTGTGAATGGTCAACCGGTAACCGAATGGCTGGTAAATCTCGAGAAATAATAAAGCCGGAGGGCTTAGTGAAGGAGGATTAAGATGGAGTTCTATCGTTCTCATGTTTTGATTTGTACCGGTACCGGCTGTACCTCATCCAATAGTCGGGCTCTTATTGACACATTAAAAAAAGAACTTGTCGAGAACGGCTTGGAGAAAGAGATACAGGTAATTGAGACCGGTTGTTTTGGATTTTGTAATTTAGGACCAATCATGGTCGTTTATCCGGAAGGGGTCTTTTACTGTCGCGTGAGCGAAGCAGACCTGCGCGAGGTTGTGCAGGAACATTTTGTTAAAGGCCGTGTTGTCCAACGGCTGCTTTATCATGAACCGAATTCGACCGTTAAGACCACCGAATTTGACGAAATTGAGTTCTTTAAACATCAAAAACGGGTGGCCTTATCCAACTGTGGGGTTATCGATCCGGAAAAAATTGAAGAATATATTGCCCGGGACGGTTATTTCGCCCTGGCGAAAGTGCTGCACGAAATGACCCCCGCCCAGGTAATTGAAGAAATTAAGAAATCAGGCTTAAGAGGGCGTGGCGGCGGCGGCTTCCCGACTGGAATGAAATGGGAATTTGCGGCAAAAGCCCCCGGAGACCAAAAATATGTGGTTTGTAACGCCGACGAAGGGGACCCCGGGGCCTTCATGGACCGCAGTGTGTTGGAGGGCGACCCCCATGCTGTGCTTGAAGCCATGGCCATCGCGGGATACGCCATTGGAGCCAACCAGGGATATATTTATGTGCGGGCGGAGTACCCGATCGCGGTAGAAAGGTTGACCAAAGCGATTGAACAGGCCAGGAAGTTAGGTTTGCTGGGCAAGAATATCTTCGGCATGGGCTTTGATTTTGATATTGGCCTGCGCTTAGGGGCCGGAGCCTTCGTTTGCGGTGAGGAAACCGCGCTGCTCACTTCGGTGGAAGGCCGCCGGGGCGAACCGAGACCGAGACCGCCTTTCCCGGCTAATAAAGGCTTATGGGAAAAACCGACCATTATCAATAATGTGGAGACTTTCGCCAATATACCTCGGATTATTCGCTATGGAGCAGACTGGTTTGCTTCCATGGGTACGGAAAAGAGCAAAGGCACCAAGGTCTTTGCCTTGGCCGGAAAAATTAAAAATACTGGTTTAATCGAAGTGCCTATGGGCACCACCTTAAGAACCATCGTCTATGATATCGGCGGCGGCATCTTAAATGACAAGGAGTTCAAGGCTGTTCAGATTGGTGGACCTTCTGGTGGCTGCATTCCTGCTGCGCTGTTAGATACGCCGATTGACTATGATAATCTTATCGCGGCCGGAGCCATGATGGGTTCAGGCGGACTGATTGTTATGGATAATGACACCTGCATGGTCGATATTGCCCGTTTCTTCCTGGAATTTACTCAGGATGAATCCTGCGGGAAATGTCCGCCTTGCCGGATCGGAACCAAACGGATGCTGGAGATCCTGACCAGAATCACCGAAGGGAAAGGGAAACCGGAGGATATTGACAACCTGGAAGCCCTCGCCAAAACCATCAAGAGCTCGGCGCTTTGCGCGCTGGGACAAACGTCTCCCAACCCGATTTTAAGCACCTTAAAATATTTCCGCGATGAATATGAAGCCCATATTCATGATAAGAAATGTCCGGCGGGTGTTTGCCAGGCTCTGTTGTCCTACACGATTATCGAGGATAAATGCCGTGGCTGTGGCCTCTGCGCCAGAAACTGCCCGGTAAATGCCATTAGTGGCAAAGTGAAAGAGCCTTATGTCATTGATCGGGAGAAATGTATTAAGTGCGGTGCCTGCATGGAAAAATGCAAATTCGGAGCTATTGAAAGAAAATAAGAAAGTTTGATAAGGAAAGGAGTGCGACCGGAACATGGCAATGTTGAATATTACGATTGACGGTCAACAGATGCAGGTACCTGAAGGGATAACCGTATTGGAAGCTGCACGGATGGCCGGCATAAAAATACCGACGTTGTGTTATTTAAAAGATATTAACGAAATGGGCGCCTGTCGCGTCTGTCTGGTAGAAATTGAAAGAGCCAGAGGGCTTCAGCCTTCTTGTATGTATCCTGTCATGGAAGGGATGGTGGTACGGACCAACACCCCGGCCATCAGGGAAGCTCGGAAAGCGGTTGTGGAATTAATTCTCTCCAATCATCCGATGGAATGCCTGACCTGCGACAGAAACACCAACTGTGAATTACAGGCTTTAGCGAAACAATTTGGGATTACGGATGTTCGTTTTCAAGGGGAAAACACCTTCTTCCCCCAAGATACTTCTTCTCCTTCGATTGTCCGGAATCCTGACAAATGCATTCTGTGCCGTCGTTGCGTGAGCGTTTGTAACAAAGTGCAGGGGGTCGGTGTTTTAGGCGTGACGAACAGAGGATTTGAGAGCATTGTGGCTCCGTCCTTTGATCATCAATTAAACGAAGTGGATTGCGTGTACTGTGGCCAGTGCGTGAATGTTTGTCCGGTAGGGGCCTTGACGGAAAAGGATGACACCCAGGCGGTTTGGGATGCCATCAATGATCCGGAAAAAGTCGTGGTGGTCCAGACCGCGCCGGCCGTCAGAGCGGCCTTAGGAGAAGAGTTTGGCTACCCCATCGGCACTTCCGTCACCGGTAAAATGGTGGCTGCTTTAAGGAGATTGGGCTTTGACAAGGTCTTTGATACGGACTTTACTGCCGATTTAACGATTCTGGAAGAAGGCAATGAGTTGCTGGAAAGAGTGAAAAACGGCGGCAAACTGCCCCTAATTACCTCTTGCAGCCCCGGCTGGGTGAAGTTCTGTGAGCATAATTATCCTGAATTCCTGGATAATCTGTCGACTGCTAAATCGCCGCAGCAGATGTTTGGCGCCTTAGCGAAGACTTATTATGCAAAGAAATGTGGCGTCGACCCGGAGAAAATCTTCTCTGTTTCCATTATGCCTTGTACGGCCAAAAAATTCGAACGGCAACGTCCGGAAATGAAGGACAGCGGTTTTGCCGATGTGGATGCGGTCTTAACGACCAGAGAATTAGCCAAGATGATCAAGATGGCCGGCATCGATTTACAGGCGCTTCCTGATGAAAAACATGATGAGCCGATGGGTATTTCCACCGGGGCAGGCTTGATTTTCGGAGCCACCGGCGGCGTTATGGAAGCGGCTTTGCGGACCGTTTACGAAGTGGTTACCGGCAAAACCCTGAAGAAACTGGACTTTGTCGAAGTCAGAGGTTTAGAGGGCGTGAAAGAAGCCAGTGTGGAAATCCCGCCGTTAGGGACCGTGAAGATTGCGGTAGCCCACGGACTGGGCAATGCCAGAAAAGTGCTGGATAAGGTTAAAGCCGGCGAAGCGGATTACCACTTCATCGAAATCATGGCTTGTCCCGGCGGTTGCGTAGGCGGCGGCGGACAGCCCATTGTCAGCGCACAGACCAGAATGGACCTTAAAGAAGACTATCGCGCCTTAAGGGCCAAAGCGATTTACGAAGAAGATAAGGGAATGCCCATGAGAAAATCCCACGAAAACCCGGCCGTAATCACGCTTTATGAGGAGTTCCTCGTGAAACCCCTTGGGGAGAAATCACACCACCTGCTGCACACTCATTACACGGCGCGGGTGAAAAATCAGGCTTTGGCCGATGCTTGCGCCGAGGCGAAGAAAGCGTCAGCCCAGAAAAAGAAATAACGGGCGAGCAAAGAGGCCGTAAAAAGAACGAAAAAATGAGCAGGAAGAACGCAGGCCTGAAGCAAGTGTAGGTAGCATGAGAAACCGGTTGCCTCTGTTTAACACAGAACAACCGGTTTTTTCATCGCTATAGAGCGCAGGAATTGTCGAGTTTTTTTGTTTTAAGTATTTATTTTTTGGTGAAAAATAGGTATTATTAAGAAAGGTAACTTTAATATAAAAGCAAACCGATGGAGAACACAAATTCTTAAGTAGACAATAGGGGTGGAGGTAAAAAAATGGGACCGNTGCTGAATTACGTCAACGCTAATCTTTCCTTGTTTGTGCTGATTACTTTAGGGCTTATAATCGTGACGTTAGTATTGTTCATTGTCATCGCCCACAAAATGTATAAGAGTGTGCTCAAATACAAGGAATTACTGCGGGGCACCGATGGGAAAAACCTAGAGGAAATTCTGTACGAAAAAGGGAAAATGATGGAACACATCTTGCTGGAAATGGAGATTATCAGGGATACGGCCAAAAATGCAGAGATCAACAGCAAATACAGCATTCAACGGGTAGGCCTCGTACGTTATAACGCCTTTGAGGATACCGGGGGAGATTTAAGCTATGCCCTGGCTTTATTAAATAGTGAGGCGGACGGAGTAGTGCTGAGTAGTATTTTTAGTCAGGAGGAAACGCGGACCTATTGTAAGCCTGTCTCGCGGGGCGAATCAAAGTATCCTCTTTCCGACGAAGAAAGAAAGGCCATCGCGCAAGCGTTGAATGTAAAGTATGAGTAAAAAGAGAATGAGTAAAAAGGATGCTCAAAACAGGCTGTCCCGAAATATTTGAGCGGCGCTCATTTTCCGCACGACAAGGTAGATACTGTTGGCAATAATCTGNGACATTTTTAAAACGATATGCAGGCGGGTATTTTGTAAAACTTGCATCTCCATAAACCCGCCTACATTGACAATCCCGGTTATTCCCACATCCCCGATTTCCGGGAGTTGTTTCCTAACGGCCGAACCAGGTTTAATGGGCCCGGGATGGGAGACAATGGTGCCGACGCTGGAAAACTGTCCCAGACAGGCATCAATGGCAATTAAGGGATGCTCCTTAAGCAGGTGCGCGAGCGCTTGCAAGGTCTCGTGAATATTGGCGGCATGCACCGGGTATTCGACGGTGCCGAACACTTTCACGTTCAGGTCTTGTACCAAAGGCTGCAGTCGCCAGCCGGTCAGCGGACCCAAACTGTCTCCCGTGGCGCGGTCGGTGCCGATACAACAAACAACGGGGTGTTTTTTCTTCCCGGTCTCCAGCAGGTAACGCTCCAGTTGCCTGGATAACTCCAGCACGGCCAAGGGGTGATCCATGTGAATTCGCGTGGCGCCGGGCTGGTTTTGTTGCACCTGGGGAACCGATAGATTGAACAGCTTAATGACAGAACACCTCCGGGGTTAAGCGGTAGTGCNTAGCTCAATGTTATTTGCTAGTATAGACAAAAAAGCGCCGAAAAAATCAAAAAGCTCTCCTCCCCCAGCCCAGGGTTACCTTCCCTTCCGACAGAAGGCAGACATAAGCGGATTATTCGTACATAAGATGGTTATTAGGGTTTATTAGTAAAACGAATGGTCTGAGGGGACATAAAGGAGGATATGGGGAAAGAAAAAAACGCCGTCGGCATGACGACGGTTTGGCAGGTGGCTTTCACCTATTTTGGGGCGATTGTGGGGGCAGGTTTTGCTTCCGGACAGGAAATATTGCGGTTTTTTGTCGTGTTTGGGAAAAATGGCCTGCTCGGGGCGCTGGCCTCCGGGGTCTTTTTCGGTTGGTTGGGGCGCCTGGTCCTGGACATGGCGGCCCGCGAAAAAATGAACGGCTATAATGATTTGCTGTGCTATTTGTTTACCAGGAGGCTTTCCGTTGTTTTTGACGGAATTATCGCGCTTTTTCTGTTTTTTTCTTTGGCGATTATGCTGGTGGCCGGGGGCAGTTTATGGGAACAGCTCTGGGGTCTGCCTGCTTGTTTGGGGTTTTTGGGGACATTGGCCCTTGTGTACCTGACGCTATTGGCGGATTTACAAGGGGTTTTCTGGTTGAATACGGCCCTGATGCCGGGGTTAATTGTCTTGACTTTGGTGGTCGCCGGTTGCTCTTTAGCAGGATTTTCTTTCAACCTGGTGGAAACTTATCATGAGCCGTTTAGGGCGGCCCTGGGCTCCTTAGCGGTGATGAACCCTCTTCAAGGAGATTTCATCGGGGAACATTGGTTGAAGGCGGCAGGGCTGTACGTTTCGTATAACTTTGTTTTAGGAGCGGTAATTCTTGCTTCATTGGGACCCACGGCAGGCCGCGGCGGGAGAACAGGCGTGTTTCTGGGCGGTGTTCTGCTGGGCTTGATGGCGGCCGTAATCTGTAGTGCCCTGTTGACCCGGGAGGGACGGGAGNTCACGGAAGCGATACCCATGCTGACTTTGGCCAATCGGGTTCATCCCTGGATCGGCCTGGCTTACTCCGTGGCTCTTTGGGGGGCGATGGTCACCACGGCCTTAAGCGCCGGGCTGGGTCTGCTCAAAAGGCTGCTGCCCATCGTGACCGGGCCAAGGTGGTTTTGCCTTCTTTTGGTCTTTTTGCCGACCTTGCCTTTTGTTTATTGGTCCTTCCCCCAAATGGTGGCGGTCATTTATCCGCTGATGGGTTATCTGGGGCTCGGGCTTTTATTGGCGATTTTCNATAAAACCATAACCGATACCGCACTTTCGTTTCTTGCGCGGATGTTCAGAACGTTAAGGAGGTAACAAATTGGCGTATTTAGTTGTGGGAACGGCCGGTCACATCGACCATGGAAAATCAAGTCTGGTGAGGGTATTATCGGGAATTAATCCGGACCGGTTGAAAGAGGAAAAGCAAAGGGGCATCACCATCGAGTTGGGCTTTGCCTATATACAACTGCCCGGCGGGAATACGTTGGCGATCGTCGATGTTCCCGGCCATGAACGTTTTATTAAAAACATGCTGGCGGGTGTGGCCGGAATTGACCTGGCCCTTTTAATTGTGGCCGCCGACGAAGGCATAATGCCCCAAACCAGGGAACATTTTGCGATCCTGCGACTGCTCAATGTTGAACAATTAATGGTGGTAATTACGAAAACAGACTTGGTGGATGCGGAATGGCTGCCCTTGTTAAAAGAGGAGCTCCGTGATTTTTTGGCCGGAACGGAGTATAAGGAGGCCCCTATCTTCACCTTTTCCGCGGTGACCCAGGCCGGCAAGGAAGAGATTCTGGCGGCGTTAAATCAGGCGGCAAGGGAACTGCCCACGCGTAGGAAAGAAGAAGGGATTGTGCGACTCCCCATTGACCGGGTTTTTACCATGCCCGGTTTTGGCACGGTAGTTACCGGAACCCTTTTCAGCGGACAAATTGCGGTCGGGGACCAACTGTATATTCCGACTAAGAATAAAAGGGTAAGGGTCAGAAACCTCCAGGTCCATAGCAAAAATGTGGAAAGGGCCCAGGTCGGGCAAAGGGTGGCGGTAAATTTAGCGGGCGTTGAACAAAAAGAGCTGGAGCGCGGGGATGTTTTGACGGTCGAAGGGAAACTGATTCCCAGCCAACGGGTCGATGTGTCCCTTTTTTTACTTGAGTCGGCCGAAAAACCGCTGCGGAATCACGGCCGGATTCGCTTTCATCAGGGGACTTCGGAAGTTATCGGCCGAATAGTGCTTTGGGACCGGGAAGAGCTTCGGCCGGGGGAAAAGGCTTTTGCCCAGTTGGTGCTGGATGAGCCAGTGGTGTTGCAAAAAGAGGACCGTTATGTCATAAGAAGATACTCGCCCTTGACGACGATTGGCGGTGGCACGGTAATTGAGCCGGTGGCGCGCAAACACAAAAAGAGGGATCTGGCCCAGACGCTGGAGGAAATGAATCTTAAGGCCCAGGGGAGCCCTGAAGAAGTAATCTATCTTACCTTGACGCGACAGAAAAAGCTGCTTGCCGTGGAGGAAATCGCCAGGCAAACGGGCTTTAGCGATAAACAAGTGGAAGGGGCGCTTGCCGCCTTGCAAAAGGTGGCGGCTGAAGGAGCGGAGGGAGGGGTCGTCTCCTTAGCGCTGCATGAAGGGGGACCGGTTTATGTGCCGGCAGCGCTCCTCAAGGAGTGGGAACAGGCCTTACGGCGGGAAATAAACGCCTATCTACAGGAGAATCCTTTGGAGCCGGGGATAAAAAAGGAACTATTACGCAGTCGCCTGTTTAGCGGACTTGAGCTAAACGGGTTTAACGCTTTGTTGAAGCACTGGGAGCAGCAGGAGAAGCTGGCCATCGTTGACGGGCTGTACATCGCTCCCTTTGGAGGCGGCGCCATAACAGGTTCCTGGCTTGAAAAAATCCGGGCGGTGGAAAACTATTACCGCGACTGTGGCTGGCAGGTACCGGTCAAAAGGCTGGCGGAAGAAGCATTACACTTGAACGAAAAGCAGGCGGCCCAGGTGTGGGGGTATTTGACNAGGACAGGAAGTTTACTGCAATTATCAGGGGACCTCTATCTTCCTAAGGAGTTGTTTTTGGAGGCACAAAGCAAATTACAGCAATGGTTTCAGGAAAACAGCGACATTACGGTGGCGCAATTCCGCGACCTGGTAGGGACCTCAAGAAAGATCGCCATTTCTCTGCTGGAATACCNGGACCGGATCAAATTTACGGTTCGGGTAGGAGATAAAAGGACATTGTGGAAATAATGTGATATAATTGTTTCAAAAAGATTAAAAAAATGTTATAATAGTGCTAAGCTCAGCAGGAAATATCAAAAAAACATAAAATCACAAAAAATGGGGGAACTTGTTTGGGGGCGGATTGTGACTGGTGTTGCGCCTGGTCTTCAAAACCAGTGTGGCGGAGTGCTCCTCCGCTGGGTGGGTTCGATTCCCACACGCTCCCGCCAATTGTGTTAATTATAAGGGCTTGGGAGTTTTTGCCCCATACGATATATTTAGCTAAAAAGTAATCCCTTCTGCAAAGATGCGAAGGGATTTTATTATTTGTCACAAGCTATTCCTGCGGGAAAACAGCACTCTTGAAGAGCATTGATTATTTGTTAAACATGGGCTATTATTAAAGTATAACGATAAATTTGTTAATAAGGAAAATCTTATTTTTATAGCGGGGCGATTTTTAAAATTAGGTATTATAATATTAAAGCCCAAGGCCATATTATTAAAATTGAAATAGTGGGTTAATAACACACGTGAAAATAATGAACGAAAAAACAAACCGTTATTAAAGTTTAACCCCCTTTTTTAAAATAACGTTAGATAAAAAATTAAAGGGAGGCTATTTTAGATGAGGAGTGGACAATTTATTATCCAACCAGGGGGCTATAAAGCATTTGTGCCCAATCCGTTACCTCCCGATCCGCCCATTTCAATAGATTTAGAGATGCTAAAATTATTGTCTGAAGCGAACAGAGCAATTGGGCGGCTGGAGGGGTCCACTGAAAACTTACCGAATCCAGATTTGTTTGTAGCGATGTATGTTAAAAAGGAAGCCGTGCTAAGTTCTCAAATCGAAGGGACACAAGCATCTTTAACCGATGTCTTGGAATTTGAATCTAAAGACTTATCACATGCTATTCCAGAAGATATTGGAGAGGTTGTAAGCTATGTTGAAGCGATTAATTATGGACTAAAAAGGTTAAATACTTTTCCCCTGTCCTTAAGATTAATCAAAGAAATACACGCCGTACTTATGATAAACTCTAGGGGTCAAAATCGAACTCCTGGTGAATTTAGACGTTCTCAGAACTGGATTGGGGCTGCAGGGAGCACACTAAAAACCGCTGATTTTATTCCTCCCCCAGTTCCAGAGGCATTAGATGCGATGAGTCAATTAGAAAAATATATCCACGAAGGAGAAGAGCCCCTCTTAATAAAATGCGGATTAGTTCATGCTCAATTTGAAACAATTCATCCTTTTTTGGATGGTAACGGAAGGATGGGAAGGTTACTAATTACGTTATTACTTTGTGAACAAAAGGCCCTATCAAAACCATTACTATATATAAGTCATTATTTTAAACTAAACCGACTTGAATATTATGACCGGCTTATGAATATACGAACTAAGGGTGATTGGGAGGGTTGGCTAAAATTCTTCCTGAAAGGAGTAATACTGGTTGCCAATCAAGCTGTCAGCACTTCAAGGAAAATTGTAAATTTGCAAAGTACACATCGACAACTTGTTTCTGAACGGATTATTTCTGCTCATTCCTATAACTTATTGGAATATCTTTTTCAACGTCCCATAATTAACACAAAAAAGGCTGCTCAAGCGCTAGGCATTAGTTTCGCAACAGCCAGCCGACTTATAACTCTATTTTGTGAAAATAGTATTTTAGAAGAAATGACGGGAAAGAACCGCAATAGAGTTTATGTTTATAAGTCATATCTGGATATTTTAAATGCGGACTTCTTAACTGATGAAGAGGAATATTAGATAGTAATAAACCCCCTTTGCTAATAAAACAAAGGGGGTTTCAATATAGAGGGTTGCTTTTTGAAAAACGCGCTATTTAATCAATTTCCGGATGATAATTACCCCGAGCAGGATCGCCACCGCGACAATCACGCTGTTGAACAGGAAGCGGGGGTCTTTCAGCCCCCAGAGTTGTTCGGCGGTAGTCGCCTGGTCCGCCGGGAGAATTTTTAAAGCAAGGATTGGCAAAAGGTCGTATCCTTCCTGCAGGATTTGATCCTGGTAAAAGGCCAAATCATAAGTGGGTGGCACCGTATATTCCGGATGGCCAAATTTAAGAACAAAGCCCGTCTTCCCGGCCCCGTTAAAAACGAGCTCGTCCACATAATATTTCACCTGGAGTTGCTTTACCTGAATCGGTTGATCGTCGTTATTCTCAATGACTAACACCGCCGTATCTTCACTCGTCCTGAACCCGTCCAGCGGCAGGGTCAAATCACTGTAGTGCGTTTGTTGGAAAGATAAATTATACAGCGTTTTGGCGTGGATATCCGCAAAGATGACACGCCGTTTAAAGATGCTGTCTGTCTCCAGGGTAAAGCTGTCTAATTTAAGATTCCGGAGACCGCTGAGCTTGATGAGGGTTTTTTGTCCCTGCTCTTCTATGGTGTATTGGGGCGTAAAGGTTTCCGTGAATCGTTCGTGGGAAAGGGTGACATCGTTGTAGTTTAAGGTGACGCCGGTAAAAGCGATTTTCTCCAAATTATTGGGGATTTTAAAGCGATAATGGGTATATTTTGGGGCAGGCGGCCCCAGCGGGATTTCCAGCTTCTCATTCCCTTCCACCCGGTACAAAAGCGCATCCTTGATTTTTTCCCAATGCCGGTTATCATAACTGCCGAATAATTCAACCTGTTTTGCAAAGTTGGCATGATTCGTCACCACCGTAAGCGAGGTGGCCAGGACGTCTTCGTCTTCCGGAACATCTACTGCGTAATCGTAATAGAAGGAGTCTCCTTTCGTAAAGGAATGAATCAGTTCCATGGGATGGCTTTTATGAACGGCTGTTTCTTGCGGTGAAAAGCTGTGCATAAAATACGGAACCGGCTGGCCGTCCTGATCAAAAAGGCGCAAATCCGCCAGGTTTTCCTGGGCGGCATGGTAAATCTCCCCCGTAAGGCGCAGTCCTTTGTATTGTTTGTCGCCCTCGTTTTTCACCTGGGCGGTTCCTCGGAAGCCCACCTCCTGCGGGGCCGTGGCGGAATCATTCGTCGGCGTGCAGGCCGGGCACAGGAAAAACGCGAGGACCAGGGATAAAACAAAGCCAACGATCCGCTTTTGGCCGTTTCTACAGCTGAACATTGGGGGGTGTTTTCTCATCGGGCAAGATCGCTCCTTTAATTTCTAATTTTTTGCTGAAGTATTGGTAGACGAAGGAGATGGCCAGCAAAGTCAGCCCAAAGGCAAAATAGGAAGCAATTCTGGCCACCGCGGATAAGAACGACAAGTCCAGCAGGAAAAGCTTGGCTACCGCCATAATAGCCAGACCTAAACCAAAGCGTCTCAGGAAAGCATATCTTTTGATAAAACCAAAAACAATCCAGGCTAAAGCCGTGATGACGTAAAGAACGCTAATGGCCGCATTGGTAAAGTCTAAAGCGTATTGCGCAATTAAAACTTGTGTAAGGTTAAACAAAAAGTAAGAAGAAATAATTAAGGGATACCATTCCAGACCCAGCTTTCTTTCCAAAACCAGCCGGGAGACCAAGTCACGCATGGCGAGAATCGCCAGGAGATTAATGAGAACCAGGGCCGTCGTTCCGGTGAGGAATAAGGAGGGAGGCAGGTCGGCGCTCCCAAAACCTTGGTGGGGGGGAAAAAAATTAAGGCTAAATAAGGCTATGAAGCACACCACATTAATAAAAACAGAAATCCCTTTCATGACTCCGTCGGAAAGCAGACTAATCCGGGGAATCAGATAAGCAAGCAGGAAACTGACCACAATCATTAAAGCCGAGACCAGGTAGTCTCCATGCCAGGCACTGTCTTTTAAAGCCACCGTTAAATGCGCGGCCAGTTCTTTCCCGATCATATACAGGGAGAACAACCAGAGATTAAGTGTTGTGCCATATTTAAACAAAGTGATCCCCTGGCTGGATAAGGCCCTTTTCCAATAGGCCGTCCCTAAAATAAACAGCGAGCCCAGCGTAACAGCCGTATATTTGTAAACAAAAAAATCGCCGGTACCCAGGATATTCCGTACATCAAAGAACCAGAACGCGGCAAGACACAAACCAAAGATCACGGCCCCGGCCTTCCGGAAAGCAGCCTCTTCCCTGGCTATGCCGTATACGAGGAGCGCCGTTCCTTCAATCAGCCAGCCTAAAGACAACCATACCTTCCCAAATTGGAAGGGAATAATCAACACGACAAAGGTCAATCCGGTTAGATAAAAGAGCGCCTGGGCGCTTTTTTCCCGGGGCATTTGTTGCTGCAAAAAACCCCCCAGGTTTAAATAGAGCACGGCAAAAAGCATCGCCAGCAGCCCGGTGTAATCTTCCAAACCGACCGCATAAAAAAGAGCATACAGGATTAGCGCGCTAATGGCCGTATTTAAAGCCAACAGGCTAATCTCCGCCTTTTTAAAGCTCATTCTTTTATTATATGTACTACAAATGGGAATCAGGGTATAGATGACGAAAGCAAACACCACATAACACAATGCCGGTAAATCATGGAGCGTAAAGGGTGGCCCGTAAGAACGGTCTTCCAGCAACAATTGGACAATGTAGATTGTTCCTGCCACATTCAGGAAAAAACCGAGGAAAGAGGAGACGGTCCACTTTCGCTGGGCAAAAATGAAGAGGGCAAAAAAGTTTAGTATAATTAAGTAACCCATGGCACTATAAACCAGGACTTTGTCCGCACTAATGGAAAGCAGGGGCAAGTATCCGCCGATCAGGGCAAAAGCGGCAATCGTCTGGGCATTATAGCGCAGGGCCAGGACAAAAGCAACGATGGTCGTCAAAACACATAATAATAAGGCCGGATACATGGTAATAATTTTTAACTGGAAATAGCTGAGGGCAATGGTCGTAAACAAAGTGGCAATCCCGGCGCTGGTGAGGCCCAGGGAAAAAACATCGGGCCTTTTTCGGTTGAGGATTTCGCCAGCCACCAGCAGAATTGCTCCAAGGCACAGACCGAAAATCCCCTTATAAAGATCCGGCAGCCTCGTAAAGGTATATTGGGAGGCGGTGATTAAGCCGATGAGCAGGAGCAAAATCCCCACTTTGTTGAGAAAATTAAGCCCGATAAGCGCTTCCAGGTTGTTCTTTTTGATCACTTTTTTCATTTGTTCTTCCGTAAGGGGTTCTTCTCTTAACTGATTGAATTGGGCTTCCGTAGCAAGACGGAGCGAACGGTCTTGGGCGGCTATTTCTTCCCGCAGCAAAGTCAATTTTTTGTTCAACAGCTCATTTAAGGCGGCTACTTTTTCGTATATTTCGTCTTCCAGAGCGATGCGGTTTTCCCTTAGTGTTGCCGTAATTTCATCAATCCGTCTTTTGGCGGTCTGTTCAAACATGGTCAAACGATCCGTTTCCCGCCCGGCATTGTTTTGAAAATAAGCCTGGAGCTTATCTGCGCTCATGTTAAGGAGGGTCATTTTTTCGTTGTAGATCTGCTCATATAAAGCGCTTTTTAACTGCCGGTTTTCCGTGTCTAACAAAGCCCGGTCCTGTTCGGTTTTTTCCAGAGCGGCTTTATTGGCCGCCAGTTCTTCCTTTAACTGGGTATTCTCCGAGAGCAAGTCACTTTCTCCCAGGGATTGAATTTCTCTGTCCCAATCGGTGGTAATTTCCTTCTGCCGGTGGAGCATTTTTTTCAAACCATCCAGGTAATTATTCAAAAAGTCACCCCCACTATTACCATAATTCGCCATATTAATATTAATACTATTATATCAAAAGAATAATTTGTCACAACTTGACAGTGAATCGAAAAATTAAGCCTATGTTGGTAAAGAGGACAATAAAAAAGGGAGCTTTTCCGCCCAAACAGGGCGCAATAAAGGCCAAAACGCAAGAAAAAGCTCTGGTTTTGTCGACTGAGCGGGCGCTCACTCATACGGGGCAAAGCCTTGTGCGAGTGCGACGGAAGGGAAACGGGTGGGCTGCAGCCAAAACTATTTTNGGGGCAAAAAAAACGAAAAAGGGGAATTAGGGTTGTTTTGGGGGCCTTGCAGGAGCAAATTACAGAAAATCGTCGAGAGAGCGTTCACTAGGGCGGCGCGCTTTCGGAAGGCTCAGAAGCAGGGACCAGGAATTAAAAACCTTCAAAATCAGCTTGTCAAAAGGCTTAACAGCCTAATTTTTTTCTGATAGAATTAATGCGGATAATCAAACTTGACGAAAAATTGATTATTCCTGAGGAGAACCGAAGACACATCATAAACGATAAGTGAGGGGATGAAAGTGGCAGTAAAAGTGATTACTGACAGCACTGCTTATCTCGACCGCAAGGTTCTTCAAGAGTTCAATATTACGGAAGTAGCGATGAGAGTGAACCTGGAAGACCGTTCATTTATAGAGACTGCCATCTCTAATGAGGAATTTTACCAATTGATTGAGGGAAAAAAAGAATTACCCACTTCTTCGCAGCCTTCACCTTTGGTATTCTACGAAAAATTTCAGGAACTGGTCGAGCAGGGCGATGAGGTTTTCTGTGTGCTCATCTCTTCGGATCTCAGTGGCACATATTATTCGGCGGTGCAAGCCGGCAAGATGGTTCAGGAAAAAAACCCGGAGGCCCGAATTGAAATAATTGATTCCCGCACCACCGGCATGCATTTGGGTCTGGCGGCCATGGCGGCGGCGCGCGCCGCGCAGGCCGGGGCCTCCCTGGAGGAAGTGCGGGATGCAGCCACCTCGGTTCTGGCCAGGAGCAAATTATTTTTTATCCCCCGCTCTTTGGAGTATTTAAAAAAAGGGGGCCGCATCGGCGAGGCAGCTTCACTCTTAGGCACGCTTTTACAGGTGAAACCGGTGTTAACCGTAAAGGGGCCGGTAACTGTTTTTGAAAAGGTTAGAACCTTTGAAAAAGCCGTGAAGCGGATGCTCCAGGTTTTTGAAGAGGATTATCAAACTTATGGAATTGAAGAAGTGGCCGTGCACCACATTAATTGCGCCGCGGACTGCGAGGAGCTTTTGATTAAGGAAATCAAAGATAAAACGACGCGGGAGATTTTGGTTAGCCCCATTGGGCCCGTGCTCGGCCTGCATGTAGGGCCGGGAACCATTGGGATGGCTTATGCGACGAAGGAGAAGTAAAAAAGCCCCTGGCCGGGGTGGAAAAGAGTTGTGGCGAAAGGAAAAATGCGGATTATTCTGGTAAATACCGGCACAGCCTTTGCACGAACTCCAAAAATGTGTTATACTAATTAATGTTGACGCGGGGTGGAGCAGCTGGTAGCTCGTCGGGCTCATAACCCGAAGGTCGGAGGTTCAAATCCTCCTCCCGCAACCATATCCACATATTTTTTTAGAAGAGCTGGATGCAGAGTGATCTTATTGGGTGGGATAAGTTCTGCATCTCTTTTTATAAAAATTTCTTATCCGTCAATTGAAGAACAGACGAAAATTTCATCAATGTTCGAAAACCTCGACAACCTTATCACTCTTCATCAGCGTAAGCTGTTTTTCGGTTCAATTTGATCAATCGTGTTTTCAAAATTCTTGTCTTAACGAAAATTATAAAAATCCTCGCAATTCTATCAATGAAGATTGTGGCATGGTAGCGCTCCTGCTAATAAAAAATCGCTCCGGTACAGGTCCTATTCGGACTTGATGCCGGAGCTTTTTACTGCTAGGTATTTGTGGCCGGGATAAATTCCCGCACCACCCTTTCCGAAATGGTGGAGATGACCTCGTAGTTAATGGTATCGTAGATGGTCGCAATGTCCTCCACGGTGATTTTCTCGTTGTCCCAGATATAAACGTCGTCCTCTACTTTAACGTCTGGCAAATCCGTGACATCCACCATAAAACAATCCATGCAGACCTTTCCGATAATGGGAGCCAGTTGCCCGTTGATAACCACCTGCCCCCGGTTGGACAAAGCCCTCCGGATCCCGTCGGCATAGCCTAAAGGGACGGTGGCCACCGTGGTTTTTCTTTGGGTTATAAAGCTCCGGCCGTAACTGATACTGGTACCGGGGTTTACTTCTTTGATGAAGGAAATCTTTGATTTTAATTTGATACTGGGTTTGACCGTAATTTTATTTTTTAAATCCTCGGAAGGATAATAGCCGTAAATCAACAGGCCCGGCCTTACCGCATTAAAGTGCGCCTCCGGGAAATTAACCAGGCCGGCCGAATTGCAGCAATGAATGTACTTTAAATTGGGTAAATGGGCCTGCGCCGTTTCCAGGGCCCGGTTAAAAGACCTGATTTGGGCCTGCGTGTATTCCGCGTCACAATCGCTGGAGGAAAAATGGGTGTAAATGCCCTCGATGATAATGTTGGGGTATTTTTCAGCCTCCTGCAAATATTCCAGGGCCCGGTTGGGGTTGATCCCGGTCCGGCCCATCCCGGAGCCGATTTCCATGTGGATTCGAAAAGTGAGGTCCGGGTACCGGCCCAGTTTACTTAGAAAACTGATCGCGCCAATGCCGGCGGTTAGATTGTATTTGGCGATGGCGGGGATTTCGGCGATCAGCGGCTGATTCAGGATGAAAATTTCCCCGTCATAGCCCCGTTCTCTTAAGTAGATCCCTTCATCGACGATGGCCACGGCCACCATTTTGATGTTGGTTTTTTGAAAAACCTCCAGGCGGTTGTTGAGCTTGGTCCCATAGCCGTTATCCTTAATAATCGGGATAACCTCTACTTCGGATCCGACAAATTGTTGAATGGCTTTAATGTTATTAATGATACGCTCGAGATTGATTTCCATTACGGCGCCCCATAGCTTATTCATACCCATGCCCCTCTTCGTATTTGTATTCTTCTATTTTACCACAAATCCGCCACCAGGGAGCATTTGGATTGCCGGCCTTTTTCCGCGGAAGAAAAGTTCGGGTATTAATTATTATGGAAATAATACCGAAATAATATATAATTAAAATATAATTATGGTTGTCCCCAAAACGATGCAGGCAGGTGAGAAAAATAATGATGAAAAAAAGTCTTTGTTGTCTTTTGTTGCTCGTGTTAACGCTCTTTTTCTCTTTTGGTCTCTCGCCTGACCTGGCGCGGGCGGACAGCCTTTTGGTTTTACAGATTAATGAGGAGTTGACTCCGGGGCAAGGAGAAATCCGGTTGACGGTAACCGGAATCATGGAAAGCGGCATCAAACAGCAAATAAAAACCGGTCTTGTTTGGAAAAGCTCAGCCCCTTCTATTGCCACGGTAAGCAGTAACGGGGAGCTTCGCTTTACTGGCAAAGGCGGTTCGGTTACCATTACCGTACAAAAGGGGTCGGCCAGCGGCTCGAAAACGGTCTTTGTGAAGCCCTGGGTGAGAAAAGTGGAAATCGAAACGGATCTGGTCTATAGCCCCAATCCCTATCGCCTGCTGGCTAAAGGAAAATTCAGCGACGGGACGGAACGGTATTTGGGGCCGGAGGATGATATCATCTGGACCAGCACCAATCCCTGGGTGGCCTGGGTGAACAGCCAGGGTGTGGTGACCTTTACGGGGGAGGAAGGCCGGGTTACCATCCGGGCGATTGTCGGTGACCTGGAAGATAACGTTTCCGAAAAAGTGGATCTGGACAGCAAGGAGCAAAAGAAGGCGAAGCGTAAAGGCATCAAGATTAAGGAGGACATTGTCTATTCCTCCGAACCCCAGCAACTGACCCTTGTTGTGGTGATGACCGACGATTCGGAAGAGACCATCCCCAACGACGCGGCCGACTGGTCTTCCAGCAATCCGGAAGTGGCCACGATTAGCAAGAGCGGGGAATTAACTTTTACCGGGAAAGCCGGCTTTACCACCATTGCGGTTTCTTACGGCGGTTATAAATATGAAAAGCTGGTGACGGTGAACAAGTTTCTCACCAAACTGGCTATCAATCAAAGCTTGCAATATACCCCGCTGTGGGCGGACATTTATATCCCCTTATCGGCTACGGCTACATACAATGACGGCACGAAAATCATCCGGAGCAGCGGTCTGAATTGGTCGGTAAGCGACGAGGGGCTGGCGACCATCACGGAGGACGGGCAATTGAAGCTTACCGGCAAAGCGGGGACCTTAACCATCACTGTTTCCGGAGAGGGAAGCGAAGGGACGACAGTGGAGGACTCGCTCACTGTGGAAATCCCTGCTCACGAAAAACCCATTCCNAAAAAATTGTTTATCCATCAGAATCCGGTTAATTTCTATTCCGGCGACGGGATTTACCACCCGACCGTGACGTGTATTTATCACAACGGCGAACGGCGCGACGTGACGGAACACGTGACCTGGACCAGCTTGACGCCGGAAACGGCGGCCGTTTTCCAGAACAAGGTTTATCTGGCGGCTAATCCCGGAAATGTGGAGTTGGTAGCCGGTTTTCAAGGAATCAGCGCGAAGATTTCCGGCTCCAGCAGGATTTTGCCGGGTGTCAATGACGGCAGGATCTATTCCTTGCTGCTTAAAGANCACCAGCTGCCCTTTAGCTTCAGTCCCGTGCAATTAACCGCCCTGGGCGTACGCGGCGACGGAAGCCTGCAAAATGTTACTTCCCAGGTAAACTGGCATTCCAGCCAGCCGGGGGTGGCCACGGTCAAAAACGGGCGGCTGACTTTTACGGGCAGGATCGGTAAAACGCTGGTTACCGCCCAAGGCTTTGGTTTGCGGACTTTTTTGGAAGTGGAGGTCAGTCCGGAGGATTTACTGCCCCGGGTCGTCGAATTAAAAATCGAAGGCAATCTGGAGCAGGGAGCCAATCCCCTCAAAGCTGTGGCCCAATTCAGTANCGGGCTAATAAAAGATGTAACAAAAGAAGTGGTTTGGAATACTAGTAATAAAAATGTGGCGGTGGTAAGTAAAGACGGGGTGGTTATGTTTGTGAACGGCTTTGGTCCCGTGACCATTTCGGCTTCTTATGGGGGAAATGAAGCACAAATAAGTAGAAAATAAAAGAAAAAAGCTTTGCTTGTCTTGCAGAGATTTGTTAAAATGGGAACGAAGATCAATTGGAGGGAATTAATGGTGCAACCGCGTATGGAGCCAGGCCAGGCGCGATATGAACATATCGCGATTGACATTGCACAAAAAATCGTGCATGGGGAATATCAGGAAGGACAAAAATTATCAGGACGTTCTCTCTTGGCCGGAACTTATAACGTCTCTCCCGAAACCATCAGGCGCAGTATCGCTCTTTTGCAGAACATTGGCGTTGTCGAAGCGATTACGGGAAGTGGGATTATCATTAAATCCAGCCAACTTGCGAAAGAGTATTTGGAAGAATATAATGACAGGCAGGAAATCATCAAGCTTAGAAACAAAGTGACCGACTTAATGACCAAGCGTAATGAGTTGGACAGTCAATTGGATAAAGAGCTGGCGAAGCTTTTAGAGTATTCCTTTCAGAAAACCTCTATTTTACAGCAAATCGAGGAAGTTGTTCTGCCTCCGGAGTCCTGGATGGTGGGACACACCATNGCCGATATCGATTTTCGTCATTTGACGGGAACCACCATTGTTAATATTAATCGGGAAGGGCAAGACATCTATTCTCCGGACGCCAACACCGAATTAAAGGGCAATGATGTTTTAAACATCGTAGGGACACGTGTTTCCAGAGAGAGATTGAAAAAATTAATCAAGGAACAACCCAAGAAATTTAAATAAAGGGNTTGTTCACTTCCCTCGCGGAGAGGGTTCTTTATTTTTTGTTTTTATACTCTTCAGTGTTTTTTGAATTCGTTTGGCCTTACCTGAAGGAAAAGGCACGACAGCGGCGAATCTTAAAGAATAGGGAAGGTGAAACAAGATGAACCTCATAGACTTAATAATAATAGCAATAATCTGTTTTGCAGCTGTCGAAGGGATGAAGAAAGGGTTGCTCAATAGTTGCTTTAGCTTTTTAAGTAGCATCGTAGGTTTATTTGCTGCGATTAAATATAATTCTGTTCTGGCGACCTGGATCGATGATCATTTTTCCGTTTTCGAACAAATCAAGCAGTTTTTCGCCGAGAATTTTATCATATATGAGGAAATTAGTGGGATTAATATCGGGGTTTTGTCTTTACCGGATATCAGTACCTTTCTCGATCATTTAGAATTTCCGATCGACCTGAAAGTTCTCTTACTGAAGTACATCTTAAACATGGTCGATGAAGTTGCCATGTCGGCCACCACTACTTTAGGCCAGGTGCTCAATTTATTTATGTCGGAGATCGCTTATAAAAGCCTGGTTTTTGTGGTTATGTGGTTTATCGTCTATAAAATTGCCGACTATTTATCCTCTTTTTTCATCGGCAGTATCGAAGGGTCCGTGTCGGATCTGCTCAATGACGTAGGCGGAATCGTCCTGGGACTTGGCAAAATGATCTTTGTTTTAACGGCCCTTTTAGGAATGTTTTACCCCTTATTGGCTTTATCCGGTTTTTCGGAACCTTCTTTGCTTGTGTCGATCACGAATACGGTTGGTGAAGCCGGCCTGGTACGTATTTTAACTTGGCTCTTTTCTCTCCTGATGGGGGAATTGATCGTCCCGTGGTTATAATCCATGGCTTGTGAACCTTTATGGGGCACCAAAAGGGGGTTCCGCCACGTTAAAAGTGGGGGAAATCTTTTTGTTTGTGCTCTTATTGTCTCATTACTATGGGGAAAGAGGAGGGTTAGCAGTGGCTTGGTTTTCTTTTCGCCCCAAAACACCGCAATTACATATCGTGGAAAATGAAATTAAGCAGTGCCCGGTTAATCTCTCGCCGGAATTAAAAGAGATGTTGCAGCAGCTCAATTTTGAGGAGCGGTGGGCCTTGACGAAACGATTATTGCCNATTTTGGACAAGACGAAGGCCCGTAATTTAGTGCGCTTTTGTTTTGCGGAAAGCCCGGGACAGGTGTTTTCTTTACTGGAAAAGCATGAAGAAATGGCGGCGGCCATCGAGTGCCTNAGCTATTTTCCTTCCCGGGAAACAGTGGAGATGCTGGTTAATCTCTTAAACCATATCAATGAACAAATCCAGATCCTGGCAGCAGGTGCTTTGATGAATCACACGCCCCGGCTGGTGGTGCCGATTGTGATGGAAAAGTTTCTGAAGGCGGAAGTGCCGGCGCCCCGTGCGGGGGAGATTTTGCTGGGTATGGGCTATTTGGCGCAGGATGCCCTGTTGGACGCTTATCAGGAGGCCGCGGAAGAGGTCAAGGCGCAAATCCTGGAACTGTTGGCGGCAAGCCGCAATCCGAAATGCCGGCAGTTTTTGCCTGCGGCTTTGGTGAGTGAGTGCCCGAATTTGAAAAAAGCGGCTTTACAGGCGGTGGCCGTTTTCCAATATACCGATCTTTGGTCGGAGGTGGCGGCAAACCTGGACGACCCGGCCTGGCAAATTCGCACCAAGGCTTTAGAAGTCTTGTCCAGGCTTGAGGCCGGGGAAGCCTTGGGGAAAGTTATTCCCTTAGTCCATGATGAGGACCCCTGGGTAAGAAAGCAGGCCGAATCCTTTGTCCAGAAGTGGGGAATCATGAACAAAGCGGGGGAAGGAGAGCAACATGTGGAATAAGTTGTGGTCAACTTTACAGNCCTATCTTACAGCGGAACAGATGGAAATATACCTGCAGAAGACCGTTTTAATCCTGCTCATCTTAATTGTGACGCGTATTGCCATCGGGATTGCCGATATGCTGATTGAACGGACCTTCCAGTTTAAATACAAACATGAAAAAACTACCGGGGATGAACGGAGAGCGGATACTTTAAAAATACTGTTAAAGAGTGTGGCCAGGTATGCTTTGTTTTTTATAGCGGCGATTACCGTCCTCGATGAATTAGGAGTGCCTATTGCCGCGGTATTGTCCGCCGCCGGTATTTTAGGCCTGGCGGTGGGCTTTGGCGCCCAAAACCTGGTCAAAGATGTGATTACGGGCTTTTTTATTATCTTTGAAGACCAGTTTTCGGTGGGAGAGTATGTGGAAACGGAAGGCGTCGGCGGGATTGTAGAGGAGGTCGGTTTACGTATTACGAAGCTCCGGGATTGGGATGGAAAACTGCATATCATTCCCAATGGCAGCATTGCGATGGTGACCAATCACAATCGCGGTAGTTTGCGGGCCTGGGTGGAAGTGCGGGTTAGTTACCGGGAAGACCTGAACCGGGTTCTCCAGGTTTTGGAGGACACCTGTAAAAGCGTCCGCAATGATTTTGCGGACAAAATTACCCAGGGGCCCAGAGTATTGGGAGTGACTAATTTAGGCCAATCGGAAGTGGTGATTACGATTATGGCCATGACTACGCCCCTGGAACAGTGGGGCATTGAGCGAGAACTGCGGAAAAGAATCAAGGAGACCTTTGAACGGGAAGGGATTGAAATCCCGTATCCGCACCAGGTGATCATCCGGGAGGAAGCATGAATAAGTTTGAAACAGGCATAAGATTGCTGGGTAACGGGGAAGGTGAGGGGGAATGGTCCAATTTAACGTAGGCGATATCGTCAAAATGCGCAAAAAACACCCCTGTGGGAATGACGAGTGGGAAGTAATGCGCACCGGCATGGATTTCCGGATTAAGTGTTTAAAGTGCTTGCGGCAGGTCTGGCTGGACCGGCCTTCCTTTGAAAAAGCCGTCAAAAAGGTCATCAAGCAGGCGGAGCAACCCTAGCCGGCGTCTCCAGATTCGCGCCGACCGGCTAAAGGCTTAAAATTTCCGGCTTGCCTGTTCAATCCCCATATGATATAATTACCGGGTGTAACATCCCTGCTCCATCGAAACGGTGGAGCCGTTTAGTCCGGGGGGAGGAGGTGAATGGTTAATGCGCAATTATGAAATGGTCTTTATTCTGAGTCCAGAGCTAGATGAAGAAAAGCTTGGCGCAACCGTGGAGAAAGTAACCAATTTGATTAATAACAACGGGGGAGAAGTGGTCAAGCAAGACAATTGGGGGAAAAAGCATCTCGCCTACGAAATCAAGGATCGGCATGAAGGTTATTATTATTTGGTTGAATTTAAGGGTACTCCTGCGACAGCCAAAGAATTAGACCGTGTTTTAAAGATTACGGAAGAAGTCCTGCGCTTTTTGATTGTGCGCAAGGAGGATTAGGAGCAATCGGTTGCGACAGAACATCCGGGACAGTTACAGCATTACAGCGTGGAAAAGGGCTGAAGCATGGATTGATGTTCAAGGGTGGTGAAAGGATTGCTGAATCGAATTGTTTTGATTGGCAGATTAACGAAAGATCCGGAACTGCGCTATACGCCGAACGGAGTAGCGGTGGCGTCCTTTACTTTGGCGGTAGATCGGTCACGACCAAATCCGCAGGGAGAAAGGGAAGCGGATTTTATCCCCATTGTGGTCTGGCAAAAGCAGGCGGAAAACTGTGCTAATTATCTTGGCAAAGGGAGATTGGTAGCGGTGGACGGCCGGTTGCAAATCAGAACTTACGATGGAAAAGACGGTCAGCGCCGCTGGGTAACGGAAGTTATCGCGGAAAACGTCCGCTTTTTGGACAAAAAAGACAGCGGTGAAAGCGCCGCGCAAGATTTTAGTTCCATTGGGAATGAAGTAGACATTAACGATGAGGAAATTCCTTTTTAATGCAAACTAAGGAGGGTAGTCCATTGAAACGTGAACGAATGCATCGTCCACGCAAAAAGGTTTGTGTTTTTTGTGTGGATAAGATTGAAGATATTGATTATAAGGAAGTTGGGCGTCTTCGTAAATTTGTAACCGAGCGGGGGAAGATTTTACCCCGGCGGATCTCCGGGAATTGTGCGAAACACCAACGGCAATTAACGGGTGCGATTAAACGGGCCAGAATTCTTGCCTTGCTGCCATTTACAGCAGACTAAACCAAGACGCCATTAATGGAAGCAAAATTAAACAGTTTCATTCAGTTTCATGATGATTAAGCATTAAAGGGAGCAAAGAAGCTCCCTTTAATAATAAGCGTTGGCTTATAAAAGCTAAATGACCATGAAAAAACTGGGGAGAGTGGGGGGCGTGGTGATGGCAGAGCCTCAAATCAATTTTGCAGGAAACCTTAAGGCACTGGAAGCGTTAAAGACGGAACTGGCCGTTTCCCTGGCCGAAATTTACCAGGGGCTTTACCAAGGTGACGGCGAAAAGTTTTTACAGGCCGCCGCCAAGATGAATCTTGCCTGTTACTTGTTAGGCAAGCGGTTGGGCTTAAACTACGGCCATTTGGATCAGGAGGCCTATCAGACGGTACAAGCCATGTTAGAAAAAGAGTCGGAGGCTTTTCCGGATTGGGGAAGCGCCCGGGACCTGACCACTTTGAAAAACTACCTGGAACTAAAGAGGTGAAGGAAAAGTGGCAAAATTCTTCGAGACTCCGGCCCTCAAAGACGGTTTCTTTACCTTGCTTTTCGTGGTTTTACTGGGGCTCGTGGGGCTTTTTATTCCCTCTTTCATGATGTTGATTCAACTGTTCTGGGCGGTCCCTTTAATCGTTCTGCTGGTGCGACATGGTTTTGCTTTTGGTCTTTACACCTTCGTTTTTATTTTTGCCATTTTGCTGGTGCTTGCCGGTCCGGTGCAAGCCCTTATTTTGCTGCTGCCCCTGGGCGGGGTGTCTTGGGCGTATGGGCTGGCTTTTCGGAAGGATTATCGGCCGCGGACCGCCTTGTTATTGGGGGTGGGCGTTACAATGGCCGCCTTTCTTGGCCTCATTCTTTTTTTGGTGTTCCAACGGGGAATCACCCTTGATTATATCAGCCAACAACTGCAGGCGAATGTTGAACCCATGATTGAGAAATACCGTTCCGAAGGGCTTTTTAACAAGAACTACCCCGGCTTTACCGAGGAGACTTTTCGCCAGCAGTTGCAAATCGCGGTGCAGACCATTATCCGGCTTTTCCCCGCCTTGAGCCTGATTTGGGGGACGATTGTCGCCGCAGCTAATTATTTCTTCGCTCGTTCCGCACTCCAAAGCCTGGAAATGCAGGTTCCCGTCGTGTCCCCCTTATCCCAATGGCAGCTTCCCTGGTGGGTTATTTGGGGTTTTATTTTTGGTTATGCGGCTTATTTATGGGGGGATTACTATGAAGTCGCCTGGGCCTTAGTCGTGGGGCAAAACATTATGCTGCTTTATGCCCTGGTGTTTTTTGTTTTAGGCTGTGCCGTAGCATCCTTTTTTCTCAAGAAATACATCAGTTCCAGTAATATGCGGTGGGTCGTGGTGCTTCTGTGCCTGCTTTTTACCGGTATTTTATTGGTAGTTTTGCTCGTTCTTCTCGGCCTTTTGGATTTGTTATTTAATTACCGGAAACTGGCCAGGGCATAGGCGCTCCTTCGCCCACTTTTCCTTGCCCCGGCTTTTTCCCCGGCCCCCTAATGGACATCGTTCTAATGCACATAATAAAAGAGACAGGGTGGAGTGGGAAAGGGATACGGTTGAGAGGGCAGGGTGGTGGCGGCATGCCGGATTACTGGCTGTTGTACCTGATTATTATCTTTTTGGCCTATGTGGTTTTTTTGTTATTACGGGAAAAGGAAAAGGGCGCAAAGCACCAAATCTCTTTGCACGACCTTCCTTTGGGGGTTTGTTTGGTAAGCAGGGAAGGAAAAATCCTCTGGTTGGACCAGTTGTTTATCACGCTGACCGGTACGAAAGCGGAAAGCGGGGACCAGTTTGGGGCCAGTTTTCCGGAATACTGGGCCAAGCCGGGCCTTTATCCCTGGCGGGAACGGTTATTGAACGTGGTCGCGCAGGAAATCCGCTGGCAAAAAGAGGAGGCCATGCTCTACCTTTGCCAGGACTTAACCGAAGACATCCGGGCCCTGGCCGGGGAGAAAGCAGACNGGCCGGTCTTGCTTCTTGCCCAGTTGGATAACCGGGCCGAAGTTTTTAAGACCGTGGAAGAAGAGCAGCGGCCTTATGTCATCGGGGNGCTGGAAAGGACTCTGGCCGAATGGGTGGAAAATTTGCACGGTTTTCTCTATCCCCTCGGGGAAAGCCGTTATTTGCTGCTTTTGACCCAGGGACAACTGCAAAGAGCGGAAAGGGAACAGTTTAGCATTTTGGATAAAATCAGGGCGATTAAAGAAGGCAACACTATTCCGCTTACCTTAAGCATGGGGATTGGCCTGGCCGGACAGGGCCAGCTCGGGGAACTGGGCAGGCTGGCCCAGGCGGCGCTGGAACTGGCGCAGGAACGGGGCGGGGATCAGGTTGTCCTCAAATCCCCGGAACAGGTCCGCTTTTTTGGGGGCAAATCCTTGTCCCAGGAAAAACGCACCAAAGTAAAAACCCGCTTGATGGCCGAAACATTAAAGGAAATGATTCTCCGGTCATCCCAGGTCATGCTGATGGGCCATACCATGGCGGATTTCGACAGTATGGGGGCCTGTTTGGCGCTTTTCAAAGCAGTGCGGGACCTGGGGCGGCAGGGGTGGATTGTCAAGGATGTCCGCAATCCCGCGGCGGAACGCCTGCTGGAGTTGTTCCCCTGTGGGACCGAAAAAGCCCTTTTGCCGGCGGGCGAGGGCTGGCGAAAATTGCAGGACAAGACGATGCTCATCGTGGTGGACACCCATAAACCGTCGCTTTTGCCCGAAGCAGGCCTCCTGGAGCGGATGGAAAGCATCGCGGTGATTGACCATCACCGGCGCGGCGAAGAATTTATTGAACGGGCGGATTTAGTCTACCTCGAATCCTATGCTTCTTCTTCTTGTGAGCTGGTGGCGGAGTTGTTACAATATATAGGAGAGCCGGTGAAATTAGGCGCGGAGGAGGCGTCCGCCCTGCTTGCCGGGATGACCATGGATACGAAGAATTTTCTTTTCCAGACGGGAGCCAGGACCTTTGCGGCCGCTTCGTATTTGCGTAAGCTGGGAGCGGATCCGGCCGCGGTGCGGAAGTTGCAGAAGGACGATTTGCGGTCGGTCGTCCAACGGGCGGAAGTAATCAGCAAGGCGCGCATTGTCTATGGGGAGATTGCGCTTAGCGCCGGTACGGAACGGTCCGAGGAGGCGCAGCTTTTGGCGGCAAAAGCCGCAGATGCGATGTTGAATATTAATGGGGTGAACGGTTCTTTTGTCCTGTGGCCCACCGGAGAAGGAGTAGTGGCGATTAGCGCCCGTTCCAACGGTAAATTTAATGTGCAGGTGATTATGGAGGGGCTGGGCGGCGGAGGACATTTGACCGTGGCGGCGGCGCAAGTGCCGGGAACAGTGGAAGAAGTGGAAGAGCAGCTTCTGAATGCGTTGGAAGAAGTTTTTGAGAAGGGGGAGGATACTCCATGAAGGTGATTTTAAAAGCTGATGTGAAAGGCACCGGGAAAAAAGGGGATGTTGTGAACGTGGCGGACGGCTATGCTCGCAATTACCTTTTGCCGAAGGGTTTGGCGCTGGAAGCGTCGCCCGGCAATTTAAAGGATCTGGTCAGTAAACAGGAAATCCAGCAAAAAAAGAAAGAACAAGAATACGAGGAGGCGCGCCGGCTGGCGAAAAAAATGGAAGGCATCGTTTTAACGCTCCCGGTGAAAGCCGGGGAAGGAGGCAAGCTGTTCGGCGCCATCAGTAACCGGGATATTGGCGATGCCCTGGAAAAAGAAACCGGACTGGTGATTGATAAACGGAAAATTGAGTTAAGCGGGACCATTAAGAATTTGGGGACTTATGACGTGGCCATTAAGTTGCACCCCAAAGTAACGGCCAAAGTGCAGGTACAGCTGGTGGCGGAATAGTCTCCGGGCGGCGAAAGATTCCCGGGGAAGAGGGAACAGGCGAATAGCACGCAAAGGCGCGTACAAATATGCGAGTGAGGATGAATGAGCATGTTGTTGGAAAAATTGCCTCCTTATAATCTGGAAGCGGAACAAGCGGTTTTNGGCTCCATGTTAATTGACAAGGAAGCCGTCTATGTTGCTTTGGAATTGTTAAAGGCTGAGGATTTTTACAAGGAAGCCCATCAGTTGCTTTTTGGGGCCATTGTTGGCCTGGAAAGCCGTGGAGAGCCGGTTGATATGGTTACCCTCACGGAAGAGCTCCACCGCTTAAATGAGGTGGAAAAGGTGGGCGGGGTTGGCTATGTGGCTGAAATCGCCAATATTGTTCCGACAGCGGCGAATGTCCGCCATTATGCAGAGATCGTAGCGGAAAAGTCCATTTTGCGCCAACTGATTCGGGTGACCACCAATATCGCCAATCGTTGTTACGAGGACCAGGAGGAAACCCATGATCTGTTGGACAGCGCGGAGCGCATGATTTTGGAAATTGCTGAAGAGCGGAAATTTACCGGCTTAGTGCCGCTGAAAGAGGTTTTGGGCGATACCTTGGAAAAAATTGAATACCTGGCCGGTAATAAAGGGAATATTACCGGAGTGCCTTCCTTTTTTACCGATTTGGATAACATGACTTCCGGTTGGCAGCCTTCCGATCTGATTATTCTCGCCGCTCGCCCGGCCATGGGGAAAACCTCTTTTGGCCTGAATGTCGCCCAAAATGCCGCCCTGAAAGCGAAAAAACCGGTGGCCATTTTCAGCCTGGAAATGTCCAAAGAGCAGTTGGTGCAAAGGATGATGAGCTCCGAGGCGATGATTGATCAGCATAAATTGCGGACGGGACGCCTGCAGGACGAGGAGTGGGTGCGGTTGATCAAAGTGGCGCAGCCCCTGTCCCAGGCGGAACTGTATATTGACGACACTCCGGCGATTTCCGTGCTGGAATTACGGGCGAAAGCCCGCCGACTTAAGGCGGAAAAAGGGCTGGGTCTGATTATTATTGACTACCTGCAACTGATGCAGTTGGGGCGGCGCTTTGAAAACCGTCAACAGGAAATCTCCGAAATCTCCCGCGCCTTAAAAGCGTTGGCCCGTGAACTGAATGTGCCGGTGCTGGCTCTTTCCCAGCTGTCGCGGGCGGTAGAGCAAACCCAGGACAAACGGCCGGCCCTAAGCCACCTGCGGGAGTCCGGNGCCTTAGAGCAGGATGCGGATTTGGTCATGTTTATTTACCGGGAGGAGTATTATTTCCCCGATACCGAAAAGCCCGGCATTGCGGAAATTATTATCGCCAAGCATCGTAATGGGCCTACCGGCATCGTCGAATTAGGCTTTTTGAAAGAATTTACGAAGTTTGTGAACCTGGACCGGCATCATTGATAAAGGAAACTGGGAAATCTTGCCGGCGGGTTTTGGTTGACAGAAACTAAAATCTCGTGTTAATATATATACTTGTGGGACAAAACCCCAAATGAGCCATTAGCTCAGTCGGCAGAGCACCTGACTTTTAATCAGGGTGTCCCGCGTTCGAATCGCGGATGGCTCACCA
>JGI24711J26586_10000123_pt1 | contig 53332 bp, 44 predicted proteins | sample BioPla3DNA1_FD_26586 | JGI IMG/M metagenome (IMG submission 26586)
GTTTTATTCTTTGAAAGGATAGTTTTTATGCATTCCATTGCATCGTCCTTAAATTGTGCCACACTATAGTCTTCATCTGGATTCACAATGTCTATCATATAATGGCGTATACCACGCCTCTCCTCTACTGTGGGCTTTGCAGTTCCTATATCCATGCCTCTATATATTTGCATTGAGTCAGCTGAGATAATCTCCCCATTAAGCTTAAGAGCCAATTCAATGCCTATATCTGTTTTTCCCGAAGCAGTTGGGCCAGCAATAACAACAACCTTGTCCATAAAAACCCTTTCACTTTAAAATCCATATATAAACTAAAGCGTCATACTATTCTCTTAAACTTCTTTTCGAACTCCTTTTTATCCATTGTAAGGATTACTGGTCTGCCATGAACGCATGTATAAGGATTCTCCATTTCATTAAGGCTCTTAACCAGTCCTCTTATTTCTTCATTTGGAAGTGACTTATTTGCCTTTAATGCACCCTTACAGGCTATTAAAAAAATCGCCTCATCACCGATACCCTTGTTATCAGCCCCTATTTCAATCCATCTGTCCAGTATTTCAATAAATATGTCTTCGTTAAAACTTGTATCATAATAGTCAGGAACACTTCGCAATATTATAGTATTTGTGCCAAAGGGCTCGATGTCAAATCCCAGAGCCTTAAAGCTCTCAAGTTTTTCTATAACGAAATCATACTCCAGGGCCTTTAATCTAATGATATATGGCTCTAAAACTACCTGTGAGAAGCTTTCTTTATTTGAAAGCCGTCTCTTAATTGTTTCAAAGCGTATTCTTTCATGGGCAGCATGCTGATCAATTATATACAGTTTGCTATTCTTCTCAAGCAAGATATAAGTATCAAAGGCCTGACCAGCTATTTTAGCATCAAGTAATTCACTGATGGATCCTGTCTCATTTTGCCCATTAGTCTGTAAGATTAACTGTCTTTCTTCGTGATTAATTATTTCCTGCTCAATATTTTGATCGGGAAATATCTTGTTCCCTGCTTTAGGACCATCCATAGATTGCATACTATCTGGTTCATAGAAATTCTCAGAGTCTATTTTAAGTCCTGATTCAATTTTATCATATGATGCTATAATATTGTCAGATTCAGACTTAGGAACGCGGCTTACCTTGTCTTTATACTGAATCTGATTCTCATTTCCAGTCTTATTCTCTGATACTGTCTGTGATGCCCTATATGTGTTCTGATCGGCTTCTGAAGTTTTTGTAGAGTCTGAAGCTTCCTGCATGTTTTCAACCATGCTATCTTTTGCAGAAGGGATAATAGCAGGTTGTATTACTACAGGTTCAGTTTCATGGGTCAAAACTTTCGCAGGCTTTTCAAAGCTTCTTATTTCAAGCCCGCCTATTATAGCGTTTTTTACTCCATGATATATGGTGCTGAATAGCGAACTGTCATTTGCAAAGCGTACTTCGAGCTTTTGAGGATGAACATTCACATCATAATTTTGTGGTGAGGTTTCTACAAGCAGAATAGCAAAGGGAAACTTCTTTTGCATTAGTATTGTTTTATAGGCCTCCTCTAAGGACTTAGTTATTACAGGATTTTTTATATATCTTCCGTTTAAAAACATGTATTGGTTATTTCTATTTCCTCTTGCTATTTCAGGTTTACCAATGAAACCAGTTATCTTAAAACCCTCATTTTCATAGTTTAAAGGCAGAACAGCCTTTGCAGTATCCTTCCCAAAAATACTGTATATTGTACTGAGCAAATCATTATTTCCCGGTGTATGAAGCTGTAGCTTATTGTTCTGAATATATTTAAAAGATATATCGGGATTAGCCAGAGCAAGGCGGATTATTACCTCTGAAACATAGCCCGCCTCAGTACTGTCCTTTTTCAAAAACTTGTATCTTGCTGGTGTATTGTAAAAAATGTCCCGTACTGTAAAGCTTGTGCCATCAGGGCTGCCAATACTGGTTTTTGTAAGCACTTGCCCGCCCTTTATCTGGACCTTTGTACCGGTTTGGGCATCCCGGGTTTTGGATACAACTTCAACATCTGAAACTGAAGCGATTGAAGCCAGGGCTTCTCCTCTGAATCCCATAGTTGAAAGCGTATCTAGATCCTTAATGTTTCTTATTTTACTGGTTGCATGCCTTTCAAAAGCAAATTCAATATCTTCGCCATCAATACCTGCACCATTATCGGTAATCCGTATGTAGGATATTCCTCCATTTCGAATTTCTACAGTAATCTGTGTAGCTTCTGCATCTATAGCATTTTCCGCCAATTCCTTAACAACCGATGCGGGTCTTTCTATAACCTCACCTGCCGCAATCTGATTTGCTGTTACTTCATCTAACAATACAATTTTATTCATGGGTACTCTCCTTCATTGGTTCGGACTACTTCAGCTTCTGTTGGAGGCTATAGAGCTCATTTAATGCATCTAGTGGTGTTAAAAGTGATGGATCAAGCCTTTTTAGCTCATCTAACACTTCTCTTTCTGCCTTCGAAAGAGAACTTGAAGCAAATAAATCAAGCTGCCCCTCAACAGGCTTTTTGATGCGCCTTTTATTGTTTCTGTTAATATCAGCTTCATCAAGATTCTGTAAAATAAGCTTAGCCCTCTCTATCACAGAATCAGGAATTCCGGCAAGGGCGGCAACTTCTACGCCATAACTTTTATCTGCTCCACCCCTTGTAAGCTTTCTTAAAAAAATAATATCATCACCCTTTTTACGGACCGAAACACAATAGTTTTTTATGCCGTGAAGCTTGTCCTCAAGCTCTGTCAGCTCGTGATAATGGGTCGCAAACAGGGTTCTGCAGCCAAGTCTGCTCATGTCATTTATATATTCTATGACTGCCCAAGCAATACTTAAGCCGTCGTATGTACTGGTTCCGCGTCCTATTTCATCTAATATTAAAAGGCTCTTAGGGGTTGCATTTTCAAGGATATTAGCCACTTCTGTCATTTCAACCATGAATGTGCTTTGGCCTGATGCCAGGTCATCAGATGCACCAATTCGGGTAAAAATTCTATCCACAAGACCTATCCTTGCCTTCTCTGCCGGAACGAAGCTCCCGGCCTGGGCCATTAGAGTTATTAAGGCAACTTGTCTCATATAAGTTGATTTTCCAGCCATATTAGGACCAGTTATAATACTGATACGGTTTTGATCGGTGTCAAGATAAGTATCATTAGGAACAAATTGAGATTCAGTCAAAACCTGTTCAATGACAGGATGTCTGCCATTTATTATCTCAATTGTCCCGCTCTCGTCTACTCCCGGTCTGACATATTGGTTTTTATCTGCAATTTCAGCAAAGGAGCATAGGGCATCAAGAGTGGAAATACAGTCTGATGTGGTCTTTAGTCTAACTACATGCCCAGCAACAGTATCTCTTATTTGACAGAATAAGTCATACTCCCTCTGCACGACCTTGCTCTCTGCACCAAGTATGGTGTTTTCTAGCTGTTTTAGCTCCTCTATAATGTATCTTTCGCTATTAACCAGTGTTTGCTTTCTTTCATATTCTTCAGGAACTAGGGACATATTTGCCTTAGTCACTTCAATGAAGTATCCGAAATTATCGTTGTACCGTATCTTCAGGCTTTTTATTCCGGTTCGTTCCCTCTCTCGAGCTTCAAGCTCTGAAATCCACAGTTTACCCTCTGTGGCAGCTTTGCGATATTCGTCAACCCTCTGATCATAGCCTCCCTTGATTATCCCCCCCTCCTTGATGGCTAGGGGTGGTTCTTCGTTAATAGATATTTCAATAAGATTATAAACATCCTCTAATAAATCAAGGCGTTCATATATTTGAGTATTGTATTCTGAATCAAGTTCCTGGATTAAATCTTTGATGTGCGGAAGCTTTGATAAAGATACTTTTAAGGATAATAAATCTCTTGCATTTACAGTACCGAAAACAAGTTTTGAAGAAAGCCTTTCTATATCATAAACTCCTCTTAACAGCTCCATCAGCTCCTGTCTGACCATGAAGCTGTCCTTAAGCTCAGATACTGAATCAAGCCTCATATTTATTTCATTGACATCTAAAAGGGGCTGTTCAATCCATTTTCTAAGTTTTCTTCCCCCCATGGAGGTTGAGGTTTTATCCAGAACCCATAACAGGGATCCTTTTTTCTGGGATTCCCTCATAGTTTCAGTAATCTCGAGACTTCTTCTTGATGAGGCATCCAGCATCATATACTGCTCAATCTTATATATTTTGACCTTTTCAATATGCCTTAATTCCAGCTTCTGTGTAGAATCCAGATAGGACAGCAATGATCCTGATGCACACTTGGCTAAGTCCAGGTTTTTAAAAGGGTTTTCTCCAAAGGCTTCAATAAGCTTCTCATTGCTGTTATCTATGTTGAAAAACCCATCATCTATTATAGAAGGTTCTTTCCTTAAAAAATCAATAAAATAGGATTTATAATCCTGAGAATTCTTAAGCTCTGCATTTGCAATGATTTCAGAGGGCTTATACCTTGATATTTCGTCTATGAGCTTACCCATGGAGCTTCCCCATGTAATCTGAGTGGAATAGAATTCACCAGTTGAAACATCTACAACAGCTATACCGAAGTAAATCTGCTGGCAGTATATTGCCATGAGATAATTGTTCTTCTTTTCCTCAAGCATTGTCGGGTCAATGACCGTTCCCGGAGTGATTACCCTTGTTACATCCCGTTTTACTATCCCCTTGGCTAAAGCCGGATCCTCAATCTGGTCACAAATTGCCACCTTATACCCCTTGGCTATAAGTCTGGATATATATGTGGCTGCTGCGTGATAGGGTACACCACACATAGGAGCACGCTCTTCTAAGCCGCAGTCCCTGCCGGTCAAGGTAATTTCCAGTTCCCTTGATGCCGTTTCAGCATCACTAAAGAACATTTCATAAAAATCACCAAGCCTGAAAAAGAGAATACAGTCCTTATACTTTTGCTTGATTTCCATGTATTGCTCCATCATGGGGGTTAGCTTAGCCAATTACCTTCCCCCCTCTGCCTTCCAGCCAGAAAGCTCCTGCCCTAACTATATCCACCAAAACAATATCTCCTTTTTTTACACCTTCGGCCTCGAAGTTTACCAGGCGATTTGTCCTAGTACGCCCAGATAAAATATTGGGGTTTTGTTTACTCGGGCCGTCAACCAATACTTCCACGGTCTTACCTTCGACTTTCTTGGCCAAATCAGTACCGATATCCTTTTGAATATCCAGAAGGGTTTGAAATCTCCTGCTTATTACTTTAGATGAGACAATCTGCTCCATTTTTTCGGCCGGAGTTCCCCTTCTTGGCGAATAAATAAATGTAAAGGCAGCATCAAACTGAACCTTCCTAATAACATCAAGGGTATCCTCGAAGTCCTCATCGGTCTCACCGGGAAAGCCTACTATTATATCTGTACTTAATGCAATGTCAGGAATTTGCCGCTTTATTTTATCTACTAGGTTAAGATAGCCTTCTTTGGTATATCTCCTGTTCATCTTTTCTAAAATACGTGTGCTTCCCGATTGGAAGGGTAAATGCAGATGATTACAAACCTTCTTGCAATTTTTCATAGCATCTATCAGGCTATCAGAAAGATCCTTAGGATGTGATGTCATAAATCGAACCCGTGAAATACCGTCAATATCTTCTATGGCATTAAGAAGTTTGGCAAAAAGATTCTTTTGCCCCAGATCATTTCCATAGGAATTCACATTTTGACCTAACAGGGTAATCTCCTTACATCCATCCTTTGCAAGCTCCCTAATCTCATTTAATACAATTTCCATGCTCCTGCTTCGTTCTCTTCCTCTGACATAGGGAACAATGCAATATGAACAGAAATTATTGCATCCAAGTATAATACTAACCCAGGCCTTATGCTTTTCGGTACGCTTTACAGGAAGATCCTCAATAATTCTATCTTCCTTCTCCCATACATCGATTACTCGTTTCTTATTATTAAAATATTGATATAAAAGCTTCGGGAATGTGTGTACATTATGGGTTCCAAAAATAATTTTTACGTTATGATATGATTTTTTAAGTTTTTCAACTATATGAGGCTGCTGCATCATGCATCCACAAGCAACTATTATAGAACCATTTTCCTCACATTCCTTTGACAAGGCACCAATATGGCCGTAAACACGCTCTTCGGCATTTTCTCTTACGCAACAGGTAATAAAGACTATGATATCGGCCGGATCATGCTCACCAACTTCTTCAAAGCCCATATCAATCAGCATACCTGCAATGGTTTCAGAGTCCCTTTCGTTCATTTGGCATCCGAAAACATTAAGCTTAAATTTCCTTGTCTTCCTTGTTTTGAGGCTGTGGTCCATATTAAAATTTCTTATGTTCTCAATCCAGTCATAATTCTCAGGAGCATTTTCAACCCCCATGCCTGATAGAGAAGCTTTTTGCTTTAATTTATATCTGTCAATATTATTTTTTGTATCCAAGTTCGTTACCCTCAATTCATACTCCATTCTGTATCAATATCATAACAAAAATGCATTAATAATTAAAGGGTGCGATTATTTAGGATTGAAGCAAAAAAGACACCTTCACGGTGTCTTTTATCAATTGATATAACAGTTTTATCAGTTTCTTCTCCTGCTGCTGAATCTCAGGATAATCAAAAACAGATTAATAAAATCCAGGTATAAACTAAGAGCACCTGTAATTGCTACCTTTTGCCTCAGTTCAAGATCCCCTCCAGTGTTCACATAATAGGCCTTGAGCTTCTGCATATCATAGGCTGTAAGCCCTAAGAACACAAACAGACCTACAATGCTTGTAATCCAATCCAATGTGCTGTTTGACAAGAATACATTGATAACTGAAGTAATAATAATTCCTATTAGGCCCATAAACAAAATGTTTCTGAATTTAAACAGATCTGTTTTTGTTAAATAACCATACAGGCTCATGGCTCCAAAAGATAACGAAGTAACCAGAAAAGCACTCACAAGTGTCTCACCAGTATAGGCTAAAAATATTATTGATAATGTTAAGCCATTAACTACAGCATAACCGATAAATAATGCAATTGCTGTACCATAGCTCAGTTTTTCAACTCTTGAAGAAAGGGCACCAACCAAGATCAATTCAACTATAAACAATCCAAAGTATAATAAAGGATTGGAAATAATAGAGACCACTATGATTTCACTTGTTGAAACAAGATAAGCTACAATTGCTGTTATCAAAAGTCCGGCAAACATCCAGCCATAAACCTTGGAAACATAAGAGTTCAGACCTTGCAATACATCAAATTCTTCTTCGTATGCACTTGGACCATACTTTCGATAATTGTTATTGTACATTTTTATCACCCTCAATTATTCTTACTTTCTTTAAAGTATTGTATACCATTTGACACTCACTGTAAAACATTATTAAGACAAAAATTTNAAAATATATAAAGACAAGGTTATTTTATATAACCTTGTCCATAATTAATACCTGTTTTATTTTGTCTTTATTCTGTTTCTTTAATTTGATTAGCCCAATACCACATCAATAATGTGGTCCTTATTATCATTAAATACTGGAACGATATTACCTTCAATAGCCTGGCCATCAACCTTTATTGAGCTTATACCCTTTTCAACATGGGAAGGATTTTTTACATTGATGATATATGTTGCCCCTCTGAACTTACGCCTTACAGTATATCCATCCCAATCAGCAGGAATGCACGGATTAATCAGCAGTCCATCATAATGAGGATGAATACCTAGAATGTACTGGGATATTGTAACAAAAGTCCATGCTGCTGTTCCTGTCAACCAGGAATTCTTAGCCTCACCAGGCTTCACGGCATCCTTTCCTGCAATCATCTGTGAATAAACATATGGCTCTGTCTTATGAATTTCACTGATATCCTCAATAAAGGCAGGAGTAAACTTTTTGTAAAGCTCAAATGCACGGGTTCCTCTGCCTAGCTTTGTCTCAGCGCAAATTACCCATGGATTATTGTGGCAGAACACTCCTGCATTTTCTTTATATCCGGGTGGATATGAAGTAATCTCACCAAGGTTTTTATCGTATCTTGAGTACGGTGGATTATTCAATACTATACCGTAGTCGCACTCCAAGCGTTCCTTCACTGAATCCAGGGCCTTGAGGGCATCACCGTTATCAAGGCCGATTTCAGCCATTACACACATTCCTTGAGGCTCTATAAATATTTGTCCTTCTTCATTTTCAGCGCTTCCAACTTTATTTCCGAAGGCATCGTATGCTCTTAAGAACCAATCTCCATCATATCCATGCTTATTTACTGCCTCTACCATTTCTGAGATATGCTTCTCTGCTTTTTTAGCTTCGTCTTCAAAGCCTTTGGCTCTCATCAGATATGCATAATCAGGACCAACAAACACAAATAATCCTGCAATAAATATACTCTCAGCTATGCGACCATCTGGATCGCCAGTTGTCTGGAATGATTCGTCAGGGGTGGTTGAGAAGCAGTTCAGGTTGAGACAGTCATTCCAGTCTGCACGTCCAATCAATGGTAGGCCATGGGGCCCTAAATTATTAATAACATGGTAGAATGAGCGCTTCAAGTGTTCTAATAATGTTGCAGTATTATTAGGATCTGAATCAAATGGAACTTGCTCGTCTAATATGGCAAAATCACCAGTTTCTTTAATATATGCAGATGTTCCTAGTATTAGCCATAGTGGATCGTCATTAAATCCACCACCTATATCGTTATTTCCTTTTTTAGTTAATGGCTGGTACTGATGGTAGCAGCCGCCATCTTCAAATTGTGTCGAGGCTATGTCTATGATTCTTTCCCTTGCTCTGTCCGGAATCTGATGTACAAAGCCCAGAAGATCTTGGTTTGAATCTCTGAATCCCATTCCACGGCCTATTCCTGATTCAAAATACGAAGCACTTCTTGACATATTAAATGTAACCATACATTGGTAAGGGTTCCAGATGTTAACCATTCTATTCAGCTTATCTTCATTGGTGTTAACTGTGTAAATAGACAGTAATTCTTCCCAATAAGCCTTTAGTTCTGCGATAGCATCATCAACCTGTGCAGAGGTTTCAAAACTTTTTTGCATTTTCTTGGCTTCAGTCTTGTTAATAACATTTAATGCTTCCCATTTCTGGTCATCAGGGTTTTCAACATATCCGAGAACAAAGATAATCTCTTTTTCCTCCTGAGGTTTTAGGGATATGTCAAAATAGTGTGATGCAATGGGCTGCCATCCCATTGCTACTGAATTGGATGCCTTTCCTTCTTTCACAGCATCCGGGCTGTCTGCGCCATTGTAAAAGCCAAAGAAGGTTTCTCTGTCTGTATCAAAGCCATCAACAGGAGTATTGGCCCAGTAAAAGGCATAGTGATTTCTACGCTCTCTGTATTCTGTCTTATGATAGATTGCAGACCCGTCTATCTCTACTTCGCCTATGGAGTAATTTCTCTGGAAGTTAGTCATATCATCATATGCATTCCACAAGCACCATTCAATGAATGAAAATAGCTTTATATTCTTGTTTTCAGAGGTTTTATTGGTAATAGTAAGTCTGTGAACCTCTCCATTGTATTTTAATGGAACTAATGAAATCTGTTTAACTGATATACCATTCTTTTCACCATGAATTTTGGTATACCCCAGGCCATGCCTGCACTCATAAAAGTCCAGCTCTGTTTTTACAGGCTTCCATCCCGGATTCCAAATATCCTTTCCGTCATTTATATAGAAATACCGGCCTTCGGTATCCATGGGAAGGTTGTTATAACGGAAGCGTGTTATTCTCCTCAGGCGTGCATCCTTATAAAAGCTGTACCCCCCCGAGGTGTTAGATATTAATCCAAAAAAACTGTCGTTCCCTAGATAATTAATCCAAGGAAATGGTGTCCTGGGTGTTTCAATGACATACTCTCTGTTTTGATCATCAAAAAATCCAAATTTCATAGCCACTTCTCCTAATCTAAATTTTATTTTTTGTACATGACTTACGCCAAATTAATTCAACATCAACCTGGTAATGTAATAGCCCCTCTGCTTTTCCCTTTATCATTTCAGAGAGAGCTTGTACGGCTTTTTGTGCCATGGTATAAAAGGGGATGCGTACCGTTGTCAGAGATGGCTCAACTAAAGATGCTACAGGCGAATCGTCAAAGCCAATTATTGATATATCCTCCGGTATGCTTATATTATGTGCTCTAAATGTATCCATTGCTGCCAGAGCCATTTCGTCGTTAGATGCAATAATTGCTGTAGGAAGCCTGCCCTTATTAATCATTTTAGCTACTTCTTTCTCTGTCTTGTCTCTAACGAAGTCACCCTTCAATATATATTCATTCTTCAGTTCAAGGCCGTGTCGATTCATGCTCTTAATAAACTCATCTTTTCGTACATAGCCTGAATAAGTAGTCTTTCGGCCTTCAATGAATCCTATTTCTTTATGACCTAAGGAGACAAGCTCATCTATACATTTACTGATACCTTTTCTATCCAACGAATTAATTACCACAATTTTCCCATCTTTATGCATTATCTTCTTAATTTCATCAGGATCGTAATCAATAATAGCTAAGGGGTAATTGGTATTCGAGATAACTGTTTCTATCTCTGGATTAGATTCTGTACCAATAATAATACCCCCATCAATTCGTCTTTGTGAAAATGTCTGATATATATATCTGCATTCTTGAGGGGTATAAATTGTGTGTATCAAAATGTAGAAACCCTTATAGTTTCCAGTATCTACGACAGCATCTAAAAATGGTCCAAAATAGCTGTTACCATATACTCTGAGTGGATTCTTTTTGTCATAGATACTGAATAAAAACAGTCCCAGGGTATCTGTACCTTTCCCTGCTAGAACCCTGGCTGACACATTAGGTTCAAAATTATATTTCTTGATAACCTTCATAACCTTATCCCGCGTAGCTTGAGGAACATTAGGATAGTTGTTGATTACTCTAGATACCGTGCTACGAGAAACACCGGCCAGCCTTGCAATTTCTTCGCTTTTCATAATAAGTACCCCGTGTCTATTGTAAACGCGTGTTTATTTTATTATATATTAATACCTTTATTATATCAAGACACTTGTAACTTATTTTTGTAAGACAGGGGACGGTTCTGTGTCCCCTGTCTTACTGTCTCTCCCCATTATACTAGAAGTGGTTCAATCTGCTTACCCTCAAAGGCCTTTTCTATAGTTGGGACTATCAGCCCGAATTTTGCAACTAAGCTATTGGGTTTGTTTTCAGAATCATCCTGGCCAAAGGGTACAAAATATACATTTTTAGTATTCAACAGCAAGCCAATATTCTTTGCATTTGCTGCAAGACCGTCGTTGGTTGAAATGGCCAATACCACAGGAGATTGATTCCTAAGATGAGCTTTAACCGCCATTGTTACAGGGGTATCGGTTATTCCGTTTGCAAGTTTTCCAAGGGTATTTCCTGTGCATGGCGCAACAATTAAAAGTTCCAGCATTTTTTTAGGACCTATAGGCTCAGCATCTGCAATAGTCTCTATGCATGTTTTCCCTGTTATCATTTCGATACGCCTACGTAAATCCTCGGCTCTGCCAAAGCGGGATGTGACTGTAGCAGCATTATAGGATAAAACAGGATAAACATCCGCCCCAAGAAATACTAAGCGCTCTAGCTCAACAATAGCATCCTGAACGCAGCAAAAGGAGCCTGTAATGGCAAATCCTATTTTCTTATCGCTAAGATTCATTTAATACACGCCTCCCTCTTCTTCAAGAATATTATAAATTGTGCGTCGTATTATATCTCCCGCTGTCAGGGGTGCTGTTTTTCCAGGTATTCCAAGAGCCCAGATGGTCTTGAAGTCATAGGCTTTCGCTGCCTCAAAATCTACACCTCCCGGGCTTGAAGCAAGGTCGAGGATCAGACAGCCGCTTCTTGTTTTCTTAAGAATATCCTTTGTTATTACAAGTGCCGGAGCAGTGTTAATAATTGCATCCATGTCAGAAACATATCTAGACAGCTGATTTAACGCAACCGGTTTAAGCCCCTGAGCTTCTATCCATGCTATATCAGAATACTTTCTAGCTGCCACCCATACATCTGCACCAAATCCTTGAAGCATTTTTGCCAGGATTTTTCCTATCCTTCCATATCCCACTATCAGCAGACGACTATCCTTCAAGGTCCTTGGCAATTCTTGAATAAGGATATGTATGGAACCCTCGGCCGTCGGTACCGCATTTAGAACCGACATCTCTTCTCTTTTTAAGATGTCAATACATTTCACATGTTTTTCATTTAATTGCTCATTAATGCTATCAGGAATCCTGCCTGCTATAAAAAGTGAATTTGATGGTACTTTTTCTATGACCTCGTCAATTGGAGCTTTTTCACTAGATAAGGGTGTAAAAAGAAAACTCACGTCAGATGTTAAGGGTATTCCGCCTACTATTACCCTGGCTCCATCCAATACAAAATCAAGGGGGGAATTCTTTGAGGCCCAAGGCCTTTTACTATTATCAAAACCATATATTTCAACATACTGGTAATCTTTTTTTAACAACTCTGCCAGGTAGATATTCCGCATATCTCCCCCTATGATGGCAAATTTTCTCCTGTACATTATTCCGAACCTCCCATCTCAAAACATAACAATACATTTTATGAGACGGAGAGCCTTCTTGTGTATCACTTTAAAATAAGATTCTATAAGAAAAGGCTATTACAACTGATTTTATATGGGATAAAAATAACGACGGTCAAACCGTCGTCTAATATAATACCAGTATACATTAGGAGGATTTTAAGAGGGCCAAAATTTCTATATAAAGCCGAATTCTCCTCTAAACTGTAATGATCCGACACTATTCATCAATTCATTTACAATAGACTGTAAAAGATTCCTTTTCTCAATATGCCCGGTATATTCTCCTATACTTTTATCTACCTCTTTGTACTGCTGAAGAACATATTTATCAGCACCTTTGATGGTATCAAGGATATCAATCAAATCCTTATCGCAGAGCTCTGGGGTATAGGTTGTACGGAATTCATATTCTATATTGCTGTTCTTCAGAATATCTATGCTGCGCATTATATTCTCAGTATTTACAGACGAACAGCATACCATTTTATACTTGCACAAGGGTGCTTTAATATCCATAGCGACATAGTCCAATAGATTCTCATCTATGAGTCCTTTTAAGGATTGAGGATTGGTTCCGTTAGTATCCAACTTGGTCTTAAAGCCCATAGACTTAACTGACCTGAAAAAGTCAGGCAAATCCTTTTGGATGGTTGGTTCTCCCCCCGATACTACCACGGCATCGAGAAGGCCTCTACGCTTTTGTAAGAAAGCAAATATTCCATCCTTATCGAATATGCAATCTCTATTATCAGACCCTATCAATTGGCGATTGTGGCAGTAGCCACAATTCATATTACAGCCCTGAGTAAATATAACTGCTGATATATTTCCCGGATAGTCTATGGTTGAGCTTTTTTGAACACCTGCTATTTTCATATGACTGATCACCCGACTCTTTTATCAAGTACAAACTTTTTCCTCGTTCTGTACTCTTCTCTTTTTCCTTTGTTATAATTAGCAACCGGTCTTAAATATCCTACAACTCTGGACCAGACTTCAGTATCCTGACCGCACTCAGGGCATTCGAAATGTTCACCTCGAATATATCCATGAGTATTGCATATTGAAAATGTCGGTGTTAATGAAATATACGGCATCTTGTAATTTTCAAAGATGCGTCTGATGATGTTCTTAGCTATCCTTATATCCTCTATGCTTTCACCTAAATAAAGATGCTGCACCGTTCCACCGGTGTAGAGAGACTGAAGCTCATCCTGTAAATCCACATACTCAAAAATATCATCTGTATATCCCACTGGCAGCTGAGAAGAATTGGTATAGTATGGTGTATCTTGGCCTGCAGTAATTATGTCGGGATATCTTTGCTTATCTAAACGAGCCAGTCTATATGATGTTCCTTCAGCCGGAGTTGCCTCCAGATTATAGAAATTACCGGTTTCTTGTTGGAATTCTACCATAATCTCACGTAAATAATTCATTATATCAATGGCAAATTCCTGACCTTCGGGAGTGGTAATATCCTTGCCCAAAAAGTTTAACAGAGCCTCATTCATGCCTACTATTCCTATAGTAGCAAAGTGATTATACCAGTAACTTCCGAATCGTTCCTTTACATTCCTCAGATAGTGAGCAGTATACGGGTAAAGCCCCTTTTCCGTCTGTTGCTCCACAACTTTTCTTTTGATTTCTAGGGAGGTCTTTCCTATCCTGGCTATATTATAAAGCCTCTTCTTGAATTCTTCTTTTGTGTTACTTAAATACCCGATTCTCGGCAGATTGATGGTGAATACACCTATTGATCCGGTAAGTGGATTACTGCCGAATAATCCACCACCTCTTTTCCTGAGCTCTGAAGTATCAATACGCAACCTGCAGCACATAGATACTGCATCCTCAGGGGAAAGATCTGAGTTAATGTAATTTGCAAAGTATGGGATACCATACTTGCAAGTAATCTCCATAAAGGCATCCACAGCCGGATTATCCCATTCAAAATCCTTTGTGATATTAATTGTTGGAATAGGAAATGTAAAGACTCTGCCTTTTGAATCTCCTTCTAGCATAACATCACAAAAAGCTCTATTGAATACATCCATTTCTGCCTGGAAGTCCCCATATTTATCGTTAGTATATTCGCCTCCGTAAATAACCGGTTCATCTCTGATAGTCTTTGGAACCTTAATATCGAAGGTTAAATTGGAAAAGGGGCATTGAAAACCAACTCTTGTCGGAACATTGATATTAAATATAAACTCCTGTAAGCATTGCTTAACATCGTTGTAGCTTAAATTGTCATATCGGATAAAAGGAGCACAATATGTATCAAAGCTGGACCAGGCTTGAGCACCTGCTGTTTCACCCTGAGTAGTAAATGTAGAGTTAACAACCTGTCCTAAAAAGCTGCGCAGGTGTTTGGCCGGTTTACTCTCTACCTTACCAGGTACTCCTCCAAAGCCGTCTAATAGAAGTTGTCTTAAATCCCAGCCTGCACAATAGGCTCCGAAAAAGCCCATATCATGAATATGGCAGTCTCCGCTCTCATGGGCATTTCTGATTTCTTCAGTATACAGCTCATGTAACCAATAATTCTTGGTAAATACTTCTCTTATGTAATTATTAAGACCGTTAACACTCTTTTGTGTGTTTGCGTTCTCCTTGATTTTCCAGTCCTTGTCCCCTAAATAATCAGCAAACATATTTATAGTGGCACCGATGAGGGCATTCATCTCTCTGGCACCTTTGCGCTTCTCGCGATATAGGATATATGCCTTTGCAGTTTTCGCATGACCATTTTCAATGAGCACATACTCTACAATATCCTGAATTTGCTCTACCTCGGGAATTCTTCCTATGTACCTCTCCTCTGCAATTGTTATAACCTCGTTGGTAAGCCTTTTAGCTAAATCAAAATCGCTTCCTCCACAGGCCACAGCAGCTTTATAAATAGCAGATGTGATTTTATCAGGCACGAACTTCTCGACACTACCATTCCTCTTACGTATCTTTTCAATCATTTTCGATTGCCTCCTGTTCTTGTATTAAGAATCCCTTAGATTCCAGCGACAAGATTTCACCTAATACTATTTATGGATACATCAAAGAGTGCTACTTAGAAAGAATCTATATGTCGTTGTCAATTATACTATCATACACAATATATAGTGTCAACCCGTTTTTTTGTCGTTTTTTTGTACAAAATGACGAAATATAGCAATCTCAATACTTTCAGCCTATATTTCTTATATCGACATGAAACTACATTTTGTTAATTAGTTATGATGTAAACACAACATATTGTGTCTTATGCCATGTAAGCAAAATGACCAAAACCCAGTAATATATTGCATTATATAGACTGTTAAAATCAGGCAAGGCATTCGACAGATTATGATTGAAAAAAATAATGCGCGACTTTCTTCGTCACGCAAAAAAATTTTTGTTGATTATTACTAATAGGACTTTTTTCCTAGATGTCACAGGGTTCAAAGCATTATAGAATCAATTATCCCCTGCTCTGCCAGGCTGATATACCTGTCTCCCGCTACTATAATATGATCAACTACACTTATTGCAATCGGCCTCATTGCCTGATAAATCTTCCTTGTAACATCAATATCTGCATTTGAAGGCTTTAAACTACCTCCAGGATGATTATGAGCAAGTATCACACTATTTGCCCTATGTCGAAGAGCTGTTTCAACAATAATTCTTGGATATACCGGTGCCTCATTGATAGTCCCCTCATGAACAAGGGCTGCATGATTGACTCGATTTTGTGAATCAAGACATATTACATAAAAGCACTCATATACTCTTCCCGCAAAAAGACTTACGGCATAATTTCCAGCAATTGTTGATGTATTCAGAACAGGCCGGCTTCCCCATTTTTGCTTTAAATACCTTCTTGATAATGGTGCCATTAGAGATAATAAGATGGATATATTTAAATTGACATTACAACGCCTTGCAATATCCCTAGGGTTGGCCTCCAATAAATTATGGAGGCTCCCAAACTCATTTATCATTTTATGGGCAAGTACATTCGTGTCTCTTTGAGGTATACAGTAAAATAATATTAGTTCGACAATTTCATGATCTGAAAAGGAGTCAAGCCCCTCCTCAATATATCTGTCCTTTACCCTTTTTCTATGTCCTTCATGAACTTTTGCCCCAGGCATTGCCATACTCCTTAAGATTATTGCTATTGTTTTAAACTAATGTATATTTTAGCACAAAATTCCTTAATATGGCAAGCCTGTTTGCATTAAAAATGCTTTCTTGAACACTCTGCTCATTTGTTGTAAGCATTTATAAATTATTGATCCGTTATTACTAGTAAATTAGGATGCAATTGAAGAACAGAAGCAGGTACCATCGGCGTTATTGGCCCATAAATAGATTCATAAAGAATCTTTTTCTTTACCTCACCAGATGCCAGCAACATAATGGCTCTTGCACTCATGATACTCTTCATCCCCATTGAAATAGCATAATAGGGAACCTCGTCCAGAGAATCGAAAAATCTACCGTTTACACGGCGTGTATCCTCTGTAAGCTTAACTACATGTGTTTCCTTTGGAAAGGAGTCATCGGGCTCATTAAAGGCAATATGTCCGTTATTTCCTATTCCTAGAACCAATAGTTCAATTCCACCAAGACTATAAATCAATTCTTCATATCTTTTGCATTCTTGCTCTGGATCCTTAGCAAGGCCATCGGGTATATGTGTATTATTACTCGACAAATTGACTTTAGAGTAGAGATTTTGATTCATAAAATATTGATAGCTTTGAGGGTGTTCTGCACTGAGTCCTACATATTCATCCAGATTCACTGTCTTAATATTTTTGAAATCCAAATCGCCCTTTTTGTTTCTTTCTGCCAGTATTCGGTACATACCTACCGGAGTATCTCCTGTAGCTAATCCCAATACACAATCGGGCTTTAGAGTAACTACAGAAGAAACAACATTGGCTGCTTTTTGACTCATTTCTTCATAATTCTTTGTTTTAATTAGTTTCATGTCTAACCCTCCATGTTTAATACAGATTTAATTTTATAACAAGAAAGAACAATATACAATAATTATTAACACAGATTAAAGTTGCTCAAATTAAAGACTAGAGCATACTTTGATATTTATATATAGTATTAATTTGATGATTTTAACACTAAAAAGGGCATTGTATAAGATTTATTATACAATACCCTTTTATTAATTATAACGAGCACAGGGGGACGGTTCTGCTGTGTTTTAGTTTAGTGTCACCTTACAACATTTAGATTTTGTACATTTCCAGTGCTAGAATGGCAATTGTCATAATAAAGCCCATGAACATAGTAATTACATATGACACCTTTTGCCCCTTTGTACATGAAAATGTGCTTTTTTTCTTGAAAAAAATGATTGCATAAACAAGAGGAATAATACCTAGAAGAATACTTGCAATAACATAAGGTATGAACTTAGTTACAACAGCCTCCATTGTTAGCATCATACTCGCAACTCCAATTATTATAAACAAGAGTAAAATAATTGCTATGCAGAGTATAATCTGATATTTTTTAAAAGAATCATTCGGTTTATCATCCTTTTAATTTTCTTATTATATACCCTATTAGATTACTTATAAGTGTAACTATACTCCAAAGCAAAGCAATTACATATAATACAAAGGATATATATAGGATAGTCATTTCAGCGTCTAATTTATGTGTATCACCATAAATGGCTGACATCATATTTCTTCCATCGATGTTTGAATACCTACTAACTGAATCCATTCTTGCACCCCTGCTTGTTGGGTAAGCACAAATGTATTCGGCGCTATTTGCTTTCCTTCTATTTTAATATATTAGACATATTAAATAGCAATCCATTATTACCATCATCCATAAAGAACCTCAAAGACGTAAGTGAATACATCTTGCCAATGCCTTCCTTTATGAGTCTACCAGAATAATAGAATCCTTTAATGTCAGATACATCTCTGCGTTCTTCTTCATGAGACATTTGACCTAGTTCACCAAAATCATTGGCGGCAATCCATAAGTATAAATTGTTTCACTTGATTGATTGGTCATTATTACAATCCCCACTCCAGAGACCGGGTCTATCAACAGATATGATGAATTCATAATAGTATTTCCACCATGCCCTAAGGCTTGCACATTGTACTCATGGGACCAAAATCCGTGATTATTGTAGTCTATTTCTGTTCCTGGAAATTTTAGTGTAGCCGTAAACATCACATTATGTGTTTCATCATTATCAAATAATTTCTTAGACCCCTCACTGTTTGGCACTAGTGCTTTTGCAAATGCTAAAAAATCATTAAGAGTTCCTGCTGTCGAACCAGCCGGATAAATATTAACATTAAACAATCCGTCCCAATTGGTGATAAGTTGGAAGTATAACCTTCACTTTCAAGAAGCTTTGTTTTTACCCATGGAACATCAATATGTTGTGGGGATACTGCCGTATGCTCAATGTTTAAAGGTTTAAATATATTGTCTTGTACATATTGGTAAAATGGCAGTCCACTAATTCTTTCAACAATATACCCTGCAAGCGCAACACCCCAATTAGAATATGCACAAACTTTGCCAGGTTTGTTTATTTGTCGAGGCTCAGTAGTCTTCAGAGCCTGATCTAGAGGTAAAATGCTATCAGAATCGATGGCACACATTTGGAAAATGGCATCTTCCCAACCTGCATTATGATTCATAAGATGTTTCATTGTAATAGGATCTTTGTACTTCAATCTTGTAAAAAAATTCTCTGGTAGATATTCTTGCACATCTACATCCAAATCAATTTTTCCTTGCTCCAAAAGCTGCATTACGCTTACCCATACCAGCAACTTAGATACTGAACCCCATTCATATACAGTATCCTCATTAACTACTAGCTGTTCTTCAATATTGGCATATCCATATCCAGTCTTATATAGAATCTCCTCACCTCTAAAAACTGCAATTGATACTCCAGCCGTTGTATCTTTATTCTCTTCTATGTAGGAATCAATTCTTTCTGGTATCTCAGAATCTGGAATACCAGAAGGTAAAACGCTTTCACTAGCAAAAACATTGGCTGAGACAAAAGAAAAACTAATTACCACCATAAGAATAACGGAAATCAAGCGATACTTCATGATACAGTTTACCTCCAGATACTATTAATAAATATATAACTATTATTATCAAACCTTTAGCTTGCAGTGTTACTTTGAACCAATTGTATCGCTGCCGCATTAATAAGTATTACGACAAGTATTATAATATCCTTAACTAATCATTAAAAATGATCATATTATTCTAATTCTTCAACATTCATTATGATATCTTCTCTTTTTAAAGGCTCCTGTATATCTATATGTCCCATAAGTGTTTCATTTTTGCTGCCGGATATCAGGAATTGAACAGCGTTCACATTTTCTGTTTCAGTAAGAGAATAAATTGTTTGCAGTAAAACCAGAGTCTCGGTCAAACTGCTTCCACTAAGACCTTCGCCAGAAAAGTTTACATAGGCTATACCTTCAACCGCATCAACATCTAATATATCAATACTGTCCAACAATGTAGTCAATCCTTCCGGTTCAATCTTTAGTTCTGATACAATAGCCTCTTCTATTGATCTTCCTCCAAGATTAACGGCTCTTTTAACAGGTATAACTTTGTCCAGAGATTCATCTCCCGTAGCGATGTATTCAGGATTTGCATAATATAAAGTGAGCTCCACTTCCTCGATTACCGGCTCAGGATCAATTACCTCATAATCATAATCATTCTCTGATGCTTGCGGAACTGATAACGCCACTCTTTCAGGGCTGCATGAACTTACAATTGCAGCAATAATAAGAAGAAATGTAAGTACTCCTATTTTTTTTAGCATGCTCATCATCCTTTCTTTCCTGTTTAACTAAAATTTATAGTCTTCTATGCCTCAATCTTATTTATTCTTTAGGCATATCTAGAGTATAACCTTCTAATATAAATAACCGGTGAAGAAATTGTAAAGAAATTATGAGGATTTTTGGGGAATGAAAATGCTAATAGTGGTTCCCTCGCCCACCTTACTATCCACAATTATTTTCCAGCCGTGTACTTCCATAATTCTACTTACTATAGAAAGACCTATACCAGCTCCACCAGTATCTCTGGAACGGGACAAATCAGAGCGATAAAACTTTTTGAAAATGGAGTCTATTTCTTCCTCCTTTATGCCTATTCCATTATCAACTATTTTTAATTCATATCCACTCCTTCTATTCATGCCTATAAGCTCTACTTTTTTATCAGTTTTGTTTACATCCCTATATTTTAGAGCGTTATCTATCAGATTTATCAATGCCATCCTTATATACTCCCGGTCACACATCACTCGGGGTTGCCCGTCCATATCCAAAGAAACCGTTACATCATACTTATCAGACAGGGGCTTTAATATCTTCATGGCGTCCTGAACAATCTCCTCCAAGGGGGTATCAGTTTTTTTAATTCCCTTCTCTTCAATTTTTGTTAAGCTCAAAAGAGATTTGACCAGATCCGACAATCTGTCTATCTCTGAATCTATATCCCTTAAATATTCTTTATATACTTCTATATTATCCTCACCATATAGTAATGAATCTATCAGTGCCTTTATAGATGCCAGCGGACTCTTTAATTCATGTGATACATCTCCTATAAATTGTGTCCTGCCTTTATCTATCTCATATAGCTCTTTACTCATAGAATTAAAGTCCTGTGCCAGCCTGCCTATTTCATCCTTAGACTTTATTCTCACTTCCTCACCAAATTGACCCTTCCCTATTTTTCTGGCAGTTTTGGATAACAGGGTTATGGGTTTGGTTATATGACCACTTACAATAATAGTAACTACTACTGCTAGTATAGCGGCAAAAGCAGAGAGAATAGTCAGCTGATTTCTAAAGCTTTGGATAGTATCAAAGGCCTCATCAACATTTTTGGAGATGAAGACCACTCCTTCTGCTTTCCTTTCATGGCCTACCTTCTTGATTATAGGAACTGCCACCTGTAGGATATATTTATCGGTTCGATAGTACCCTATCGTCTCTTGCATATTAAAAGCCTGGCTTATTTCATAATTGTCTAGGACCATGTTATCCAGAAGACCAGCGCTATCCACTCTGACCCTTCCGGCACTGTCTAAAACGAGGATTCTTCCCATCTCTGCATTAGCATATTCTTTTATTCTTTGTTTGATTATCAAGGGGTTATCATTATTATTACTACTGATATTAGAGATAATATTTGCGTTTTTTAGGGTGTTGACCTCTATTTCAGACAATATAGAATCAGACATGCTTCCTATAGATAAATAATTAATTATAATCAGAGGTATGGTAATGAGTACAATATAGATAAATATTAACTTTTGTCTAATGGATGAAAACAATTATTATCAATCCCTTCTAAAATAGTACCCCACGCCCCACTTTGTATTAATCATAGGGGATTGTTTCGTGTCATCCTTTAGTTTTTCTCTAATGTTTTTAATATGTACATCGATGGTTCTAGTATCTAAACAAGGCTCCTGCCATATGTAATTGAATATTTCTTCCCTGGAGAATACTCTTCCTTTGTGTTTAATCAATAGGTGCAGTATATCAAACTCCTTAGGGGTCAGTTCAATTTCCTCAGCATCCTTTTTAACAACTCTATTATTGAGATTTAACTCTATATTTCCTGAGGAGTACACATCTTCTTTAACATCCGCACTATTATTTTTTTCCATTCTTCTTGTTATAGCCCGAATACGTGCAATAAGCTCTCGGGTATTGAAGGGTTTCGTCATGTAATCATCTGCTCCCAACTCTAGCCCCACTATCTTATCAATATCACTATCCTTTGCTGTCAGCATAATAATAGGAACATTACTTTTCTGACGAATCTTTCCACACAGATTAATACCATCTATTTTAGGAAGCATTAAATCTAATATGATAAAGTCGAAAGATTGGCTTTCAAAAACACTCCAAGCTTCCTCTCCATCATAGGCCGTTGAAACCTGAAAGCTCTCCTGCTCTAAACTTTTCTTCAGTCCCTTTACCAGAAGTTTTTCATCATCAATAATTAGTATCTTCATACCTTCCCTCCAATAGAACATATGGGTAGAACATAGGGGGACGGTTCTTGTGTGTTTCTTGGCAGAAGCACACGAAAACCGTCCCCCTGTATTTTCAGCGTTCTTTATTTCCTAGGGTTATTAACCTGAGCCTGTGCTGCTGCAAGACGAGCAATTGGCACACGGAATGGTGAGCAGGATACATAGTTCAATCCAACATTGTGGCAGAACTCAACTGATGAAGGATCTCCACCATGCTCGCCACAGATACCTAATTTAATATCTGGGCGGGTTTTCTTACCTAATTGAACTGCCATTTCAACCAATTTACCTACGCCTGTTTGGTCAAGTCTGGCAAATGGATCGGACTCATAAATTTTCTTTGCGTAGTAATCTTCTAAGAAGTTACCTGCATCGTCACGAGAGAATCCGAATGTCATTTGGGTTAAGTCGTTGGTGCCGAAGGAGAAGAACTCAGCTTCTTTTGCGATTTCATCAGCAGTTAAAGCTGCTCTTGGAATCTCAAGCATGGTTCCTACCATATATTTCAGATCAACTCCAGCCTTTTCGATTACCTCATCAGCTGTTTTAACAACAACATCCTTAACATACTTTAATTCCTTAATATCGCCTACAAGAGGAATCATGATTTCTGGAACTACATTCATGCCCTCCTTGTTGACATTGATTGCAGCTTCAATAACAGCTCTGGTCTGCATCTCAGCTATTTCTGGATAAGAAACTGCCAGGCGGCACCCACGATGGCCCATCATAGGGTTAAACTCATGTAATCCCTCTATAATAGCCTTAAGCTCATCGTAGCTCATGCCCATGTCATCAGCAAGATTCTTAATGTCCGCATCAGCCTGCGGCAAGAATTCATGCAGAGGTGGATCCAAATAGCGAATGGTAACAGGGAGGCCCTTCATTTCACGGAACAGACCTTCAAAGTCTTCTCTTTGTATTGGAAGTAATTTGTCTAAAGCCTTTCTTCTTTGCTCCTCGGTACGGGAAACAATCATTTCACGCATGGTTTTAATTCTCTCGCCCTCGAAGAACATGTGCTCTGTACGGCAGAGTCCTATACCCTCTGCACCAAAGCTAAAGGCCTGGCTGGCATCGTGAGGTGTATCTGCATTGGTTCTTACCTTCAATACGCGAATCTCATCAGCCCATTCCATAAACTTTGCAAAATCGCCGGTAAGCTCTGGAGCAACAGTTGGTAATTGTCCTGCATAAACATTACCGGTAGAACCGTCGAGAGAAATCCAGTCACCTTCTTTATATACGTTTCCAGAAGCATCTGCAAATTTCTTGCCAGCTTCATCTATTCTTATTTCGCCACATCCTGCTACGCAGCATCTTCCCATTCCGCGGGCAACAACAGCTGCGTGGGATGTCATACCTCCACGAGCGGTCAAGAAGCCTTGTGAAACATGCATACCCTCAATGTCTTCAGGAGAGGTTTCAACACGTACAAGCACTATCATCTTCTCGCCGTTATTATAAGCAGCTGTAGCATCCTCGGCTGTAAAGTAAACCTTACCTGTTGCTGCACCAGGTGAAGCAGGAAGTCCTTTTGCAATTGGTGTTGCAGCCTTTAACGCATTTTCTTCAAAGTTAGGATGCAGTAATGAGTCAAGCTGTTTAGCGTCAACCTTCAGCATAGCTTCTTCTTTAGTGAGCATTCCTTCATTCACTAAGTCAACTGCAATCTTTAATGCTGATTGAGCAGTACGTTTTCCATTTCTGGTCTGGAGCATGAACAGCTTACCGCGCTCAATTGTAAACTCCATATCCTGCATATCACGATAATGCTTCTCTAGCTTATTAGCTATCTCTACAAATTGATTATATGCATCAGCATTAATATCTTTCAGATGGTCTATTGATTGGGGTGTGCGGATACCAGCAACAACGTCCTCACCTTGAGCATTCATCAAAAACTCACCATAGAGCTTTTTCTCACCTGTTGAAGGATCTCGGGTAAAGGCAACACCAGTACCTGAATCCTCTCCCATATTTCCATATACCATCTCTTGTACGTTTACAGCTGTACCCCAATCACCAGGGATATCATTTAATCTTCTATAAACAATAGCGCGAGGATTATCCCATGAACGGAAGACCGCCTCAACAGCTGCTATAAGCTGATCTTTCGGCTCCTGTGGGAATTCTGTTCCCATTTCCCTTTTATAAAGCTCTTTGTATTGTGCAACAAGATTCTTTAAATCCTCCGCAGTTAGATCGGTATCCAAGTTGGCGCCTTTATCAGCTTTCATGGTGTCTAACAGATGATCGAATTTGCTCTTTTCAAGTCCCATCACTACATCGCTAAACATCTGAATAAATCTTCTGTAACTGTCATAAGCAAATCTTGGATTGTTAGTAAGCTTTGTCAAGCCTTCCACAACTATATCATTAAGACCGAGATTTAAAATTGTATCCATCATACCTGGCATTGAAGCTCTCGCACCTGAACGAACCGATACAAGTAAAGGATTATCAGGATTGCCGAATTGTTTGCCAACTACTTTTTCCAGTTTAGTAAGATATTCATAAATTTCCCCCTGAATATCGGATGCAATCTGTTTTCCATCAGTATAATATCTCGTGCATGCCTCTGTTGTAACAGTAAATCCTTGCGGAACCGGTAGCCCCAACCCTGTCATTTCTGCCAGATTAGCTCCTTTACCGCCGAGTAGGTTTCTCATTGTAGCGTTACCTTCGCTAAAGAGATAAACGTATTTTGCCATAATTTTACCTCCAATTATAATCTGAAGCAATTTTTAGCTTCTAATAGTACTTAGCTTTTAGCAAATAATAAACGAGTCACTAATAGGATATTTTTTCTAATAAATATGCCTCTAAATCCTGTATAGGAATCCTTTCCTGCTGCATTGTATCACGTTCACGAATTGTAACACAATTATCATCCCTGGAGTCAAAATCAAAGGTTACACAGAACGGGGTTCCTATCTCGTCCTGTCTTCTATACCTTTTACCTATAGAACCGGTCTCATCAAAATCACATACGAAGTACTTACTAAGGGATTCGTATATCTTGAATGCCTCATCCGATAGTTTCTTGGAAAGAGGTAGAACAGCCACTTTAACAGGTGCAAGAGCTGGATGTAGTCTTAATACTGTTCTTTTGTCTCCTTCCGATACCTCTTCCTCATCATAGGCTTCACTTAAAAAAGCTAACACAACACGGTCTGCTCCCAATGATGGCTCTACGCAATAAGGTATATATTTTTCTTCCTTAACTGGATCAAAGTATGATAAATCTTCCTTTGAGTGTTCCATATGCTGCTTCAGATCAAAATCAGTACGATTCGCTATGCCCCAAAGCTCGCCCCACCCGAAGGGGAATTTATACTCTATATCTGTTGTAGCTTTACTATAATGAGACAGTTCTTCTTTTGAATGATCTCTCATTTTGATATTTTCTTCTTTAATGCCAAGATTAATAAGCCAATTTTTACAAAAATCCTTCCAGTAATAGAACCAATCCATATCAGTACCNGGTTCACAGAANAATTCCAATTCCATTTGNTCAAATTCCCTGGTCCTGAATATAAAGTTACCGGGAGTGATTTCATTTCTGAAGGATTTACCTATTTGACCTATTCCAAAGGGAATTTTCTTTCTTGTTGTCCTTTGAACATTTTTAAAGTTAACAAAAATTCCCTGAGCAGTCTCAGGACGAAGATAAATCTCATTTTTGGAGTCCTCGGTAACTCCCTGGAATGTTTTAAACATAAGATTAAATTTTCTGATATCAGTAAATTCATGTCCGCCACAATTAGGACAGGGTATGTTTCTTTCCTTTATATATGAAGTCATCACTTCATTTGAAAGACCATCTACCGCCATCTCAATATCGTTTTCGGCATTAAAATCCTCAATCATTTTATCTGCTCTATGTCTGGTTTTACATTGTTTACAATCAATGAGGGGGTCCGAGAAGCCGCCTACATGACCGGAAGCAACCCAAACCTGAGGGTTCATCAGAATTGCACTATCCAAACCTACATTGTTGGGGTGCTCCTGTATAAACTTTTTCCACCAGGCTTTTTTAACATTATTCTTAAATTCTACGCCTAATGGGCCATAGTCCCATGTGTTTGCAAGGCCGTCATAGATTTCTGAGCCTTGAAAAATAAAACCTCTGTTTTTACATAATGCAACCACTTTTTCCATGGTTTTTTCGAAATGCATGTTAATATTCCTCCCAAGTTGATATCACTATAATACCGCATCTTCAATGCTATTTAGTGAGCCCTCCACCAAATTATCATGAGATAGCTGTGCTTTCTTAATTCTATGATAAGAAAAAGATTTTTCAGCTACTTCATTTATTGCAATAGTAACATCCTTTTCCGAATCATAATCAGTCAATTTNGGGGCGCCATCTGTAAGCATCCGGGCTCTTTTTGCTACTACAATAACTAATGTATAGCGGCTATCCACAGTTTCTAAAAGTTTTGACATTGGTGGATAAATCATAATATCCTTCACTCCTCTAAATGTTTTGATATTTATCTATCAAGGATTTATTTCTTGCTGTTTTCATCTTTTCGGCCAGAATTACGCATTTAAATCGTTCAGCAGCATCCTCAACATTATCATTGATTATTAGATAATCATACTTACTAATTAATTGCAGCTCTTCCTTGGCTCTGGCCAACCTGCCTCTGACAGCATCCTCAGTCTCTGTTCCTCTTCCTCTGAGGCGGTTTTCCAGCTCCTCGAAATCAGGGGGCAATATAAAGCACAGAACACAATCGGGGTACTTCTTCTTTATATTAATAGCTCCTTCTACCTCAATTTCCAACAGAACTATATTCCCATTTTCAATCTCACGAAATACCAGCTCTTTAGGTGTTCCGTAATAATTATTACAGTACTCAACCCATTCAATAAGCTGATCATTCTTTATCATATCTTCGAATTTTTCTCTTGATATAAAATAATAATTTTTACCATCAACCTCACCCTGTCTTGGTGTTCGGGATGTGGCTGATACAGAAAATACAATATCCCTGTTCCGCTCTGTCAATCTTCTTACAACAGTACCTTTGCCTACCCCCGCAGGCCCTGAAACAACAATTAGAAGACCGGGGCTCATATACTATCCTCCCGTTCTGCCTTTTTCTTTTTCTTTATATTATCAGCAGAGGTATCTGGCTCAATATCTTCAATCCTGCTTGCCACGGTTTCAGGCTGAAGCGCAGACAGAACAACATGGTCGCTATTGGTAATTATCACGGCACGTGTTCTTCTTCCGTAGGTTGCATCAATCAAGATTCCCCGTTCTCTGCTCTCTTGAATTATGCGCTTAATAGGGGCAGACTCGGGGCTTACAATTGCTACTATTTTGTTAGCAGAAACCATATTCCCAAAACCAACATTAATTAGTTTCATAAATCCTTCCCCCTCACACATAATAATTATTCAATATTTTGAATCTGCTCTCTGAGCTTCTCAATTTCATTTTTTAGTTCTACAACATTATTTGTTATTTCAAGGTTATTGGCTTTAGATCCTATGGTATTAACCTCTCTGTTCATTTCCTGAATAAGAAAATCTGCCTTCTTCCCCACAGGGCTACCAGCATTAAGCATATTTCTCATTTGGATAATATGACTTTGCATTCTGACAATCTCTTCATCAATGCTGCATTTATCAGCAAACAGGGCTACCTCGGTAGCAATTCTGCTAGGATCTGCCATTTGTATATCAATTAATTCTGAAAGTCTTTCTTCAAGTTTTGATTTATACTCCATAACAACAAATGGAGCCTTGTCCTGAACCTTGCCTAAAAAAACTTCGATTGCAGATAAATTGGCAAAAAGACTTTCTTTTAGTTTCTCTCCTTCATTAATCCGCATTTCGATAAGCTCATCTAAGGCTAAATCAACTGCTTTAAGCAGAATTGGAGCGATTTCCTCCTCATTGTCCTGCTTCTCTACCTTAAGAATATCGGGAAACCTTGCAAGAGTCGAAGCATTAATATCATCCTTCACCCCAAGGCTTTGAGTTATTCTTCTTAAGGCATCACAATAGGCCTTCGCAAGCTTTTCATCAAGGATAACCTCTTGAATCTGCGAGGAGCTGTTATCATATGTTATGTATATATCTGTCTTTCCTCGTATAATTCTTTTAGAAACAAGAGAACGGATTTGTTCTTCGAAAACCGAAAGCTGCTTAGGCATTCTTAAATATATATCACCATAACGGTGATTAACGGTTTTTATCTCCACCGTAAATGTGATGTCATTTTCAGTGTATTCGCTGTGGCCGAATCCAGTCATGCTTCTTAACATCTATAATTCTTACTCCTTAATAGTCATATAGGAATTATTCTTCATTTTCATCTATTTCAAGTACATTCTTTATTGACTGATTCACCCTGGTTTTGTCAAAAGGCTTTATTATAAATTCCTTAGCTCCCTGCTTCAGTGCCTCAATAATCATTGATTGCTGTCCCATTGCTGACACCATAATAATACGGGTCTCAGGACTCACCTTTAATATTTCTTTCACAGCCTGAATACCATCCATTTCAGGCATTGTGATATCCAATGTTAGGATATCAGGCTTGTATTTATCGGCCATAGCTACAGCTTCTTTACCATTTGAAGCCTCACCTACAACCTCATACTCCTCAGTCTGATTTATAATATTTTTTAATAAATTACGCATAAATATTGCATCGTCTGTAACCACAAAAGTAATTTTATCCATAAGTCATTTCACCTAATTCATACAAAATAATGGACAGGGCTGCTATTGAGGCCGTTTCAGTCCTTAATATCCGCCTTCCTAATCCTGCTGTATCATATCCTCCCCATTTTCTATATGATTCAATTTCCTGATCAGTGAATCCTCCCTCGGGTCCCACAATTATAGAAATATCCTCAATCTTATTAATAGTATAACATTTTAGAACTTCTTTCAAACATTTTTTTGATTCATTCTCATATAACAAGACAGAAGCATCGAAATCCCTTATATATTCTGATATTTCACCGAAATTAACAGGCTGAAAAATCTCGGGGACATATGCTCTTTGGCATTGTTTTGCTGCTTCCTTGGCTATTTTTGACCAGCGGGTGGTTTTTTTAGCTTTGTCCTTTTCATTTATTTTCACTACAGTTCTGTCAGTAATAACAGGAACTATTCTGTATACTCCAAGTTCGGTTGTTTTTTGGATAATCAAATCCATTTTATCGCCCTTAGGTACTCCTTGAAACAGTGTTACACGCACCTTAGGTTCAGTATCAGATTTATATAATGATTGTATCTTCGCTAAAGCATTACTTTCATTAATTGAAGAAATAGTAGCCACATACTCCGTGCCGCTTCCATCAAAGACATGAATAGTATCTTGTGGTCTCAGCCTTAAAACTAGTTTCAGATGCTTGAAATCATCGCCTTCCAGCAAAACTTCTTCATTCCTGATATTTGCAGGGTCAACAAAGAATCTATGCACTGAAAACCATTGCCTCCCATTCTCCCATACTCATTTCATCAATCAATGAAAAACCCAGCCCGATATATCTCTCTTTTACTTCAGGTTTGCGATCTTTGATTATTCCTGAAAGAATAATTCTGGATCCATTATTTGTGTAATCCTTAATATCTTTTGAAATATCAAGTATTACATCAGCAATTATATTAATAAAAATTAAGTCAAATGACTCTTTAGGAAGATTAGATAAAACATCTTGCTTTACTTCGATTATATCAGTTTGATTATTAATATCAATATTCTTTCTAGCAACTTTTACTGCAGCATCATCTATGTCTGCTGCAAGCACCGAGGATGCACCCAGTTCAGCAGATAAAATGGCCAGTATAGCTGTTCCACAGCCTAAATCCAAAACTCTGTCTCCAATGTTGATATGCTTTTTCCCCAAAACAGCACACATCTTTGTAGTTTCATGGGTTCCAGTACCGAAAGCCATACCCGGGTCCATTTCTATGATAATCTCTTTCTCTTTAGGGCTATAAGCCTCCCAACCCGGTTTTATAACAACACTATCGGTTAAGTAAAAGGGCTTGAAGTATTGCTTCCAAACATCCTTCCACTCGTTATCATCTCTTAAGGAATACTTTACTTCGCCCTTCCCAATATTCATATATTTTGTAATTCCACTTAAAAAGAGCCCTAATTCCTCGGATAACTTTACAGGATTCCTGTCCTCTGAAAAATATGCCTTTATTATTATATCTGTACCATACCTGTCTAAAAAGTCTTCATCAACATAGTCAATATATATGTTATCCTTCAGCACACGGCTAAACTCCAACGCATCAATCATTTCAGTGCCTTTTGCGCCCATGCTCATCAGTTTTTCGGAAACAGCCTCAGCCGCATCATTGTTTGTTACAACTTCTACTTCGATCCACTTCATGGAAAACCTTGCTTTCTGAGTTTATTACTCTGTAAATAAATCCTTAACCTTTTCAAAAAAGCCCTTTTTCTGTTCAAGGCCTTCATCTCCACTTATTTCGGCAAATTCTCGCAATATTTCCTTTTGTCTTGATGAGAGCTTCTTAGGTACTTCTACATTGACGCGAATATACTGATCTCCCTTTGATTCGCTTCGCAAGCGCTTTATTCCCTTACCTTTCAGCCTGAACACGGTCCCAGTCTGTGTTCCTTCAGGGATATTATACTTTATTATTCCTTCTAAAGTAGGTATATCAATTTCTGCACCTAAAGCCGCCTGTGTAAAAGATATGGGGATATCACAAACCACATCATAACCCTCACGTTTAAAGATCTCATGGGGCTTGATATGTATTGTAACATACAAATCCCCCGCCGGACCACCGCGCAGACCGGCATCTCCCTCACTTTTAAGAGATATGGTTTGTCCGTTATCTATGCCAGCAGGAATGATTAAGCTAATACGTGAGTTTTTTGATACTCTCTCATTTCCATTGCAGGTTTCACAAGGTTCAAGAATAATCTTTCCTTTACCCCCGCAAGTATTACACGTTTGCAACTCAACATATTGACCAAAAACAGAGGGACGGGTATATCTGATCTGTCCACTTCCCTGGCACTGTTTACATTTTTCCACCTTTGATCCGGGTTTCGATCCTGTCCCCTTACATGTTCCACATGCCTGCATTCTGGTTATTGTTATCTCTTTTTCAGCACCGAAAGCAGCTTCTTCAAATGTAATTTCCAGTGAAAACCGACGGTCCTTGCCCCTTGCAGGCTGATTATTCCTGTTACTTCCACTTCGTCGGAAGGCCCCGCCCATAAATGTCTCGAAAAGATCGTCCAGACCGCCAAACCCGAATCCATCAAAACCGCTGAATCCCCCTGTGCCATCGAAGGCAGAATGACCGAACCTATCATATTGAGAGCGTTTTTCTTCATCACTTAATACACTGTAAGCCTCATTTATCTCTTTAAAAGCAGCTTCTGCTTCTTCATTTCCCGGGTTTATATCAGGATGATATTTTTTAGCAAGCTTTCGATATGCTTTTTTTAATTCATCTGCAGATGCTTGTCTTGAGACGCCAAGCACCTCGTAATAGTCCCTTTTATCCGCCAAGGTCAGCCCTCCAAGTTTGTTCTATTTACAAAGTTGAAACGGTAGATGTCTCATTGTACCACATATGGATGTTAAGACAAATACCGTTTCATATTTAAATCTTCATTAAATCCATCCGGATGATTTAATATATGCTTTAACCATCACTATGAATAATATTATTGGTTATTCTCATCCTCATCAACAACTTTATAATCTGCATTATAAACGTCATCTGCAGCTTGGTTGGCATTAGGATTGAATCCTGCGTTAGGATCAGGTCCTTGGCCTTGCGCACCACTTTGTTGATAAAGCTTCTCCGACACCTTATAGAAAGCTTGAGTCAATGATTCTTTGGCCTGCTTTATTGCATTAGTATCAGTACCCTTTAAAGCTTCTTTAACCTTATTAATTTCTGATTCAATAGAGGCCTTATCATCTGCACTCAATTTATCGCCTAAATCTTTCAGTGTTTTCTCAGTCTGATAAACCATTGCATCAGCTTCGTTACGCACCTCTATCTCTTCTTTTCGTTTTTTGTCCTCGGCTGCAAACTTTTCAGCTTCCTTGATTGCCGTATCTATATCATCGTCACTTAGATTTGAACTTGCGGTAATAGTAATTTCTTGCTCATTTCCTGTACCCATATCCTTGGCCGAAACATGCACAATACCATTTGCGTCAATATCAAAAGTAACCTCAATCTGTGGTACTCCACGAGGTGCGGGAGCAATTCCTGTAAGTTGGAAATTGCCTAATAGCTTATTATGAGCTGCCATTTCTCTTTCACCCTGATAAACCTTGATATCGACACTTGTCTGTCCGTCTGCCGCAGTTGAGAAAATCTGGCCCTTCTTTGCAGGAATTGTAGTATTCCTTTCAATCAGTTTTGTAAACACCCCTCCAAGGGTTTCAATTCCTAGAGAAAGAGGTGTTACATCAAGGAGCAGCAAGTCTTTAACATCACCTGAAAGCACACCGGCCTGAATAGCTGCGCCTACGGCAACACATTCATCAGGATTGATTCCTTTAAAGGGATCCTTGCCCAGGTATTTCTTAATTGCTTCCTGAACAGCAGGAATACGGGTTGATCCACCTACTAACAGTATTCTGTCTACATCATTTGGTGAAAGATCAGCATCTGAAAGGGCCTTGCGTAAAGGTTCCATGGTCTTTTCAACCAAATCCTCGGTAAGCTCATCAAACTTAGCTCTTGTCAGTGTCATATCCAAATGTTTAGGTCCAGTTGCATCTGCAGTAATAAAGGGAAGATTAATATTAGACTGAGCTACGCTCGAAAGCTCTATTTTAGCTTTTTCTGCGGCTTCCTTAAGGCGCTGCATAGCCATTTTGTCATTTCTTAAATCTACGCCGCTATCCTTTTTAAACTCATCAGCAAGCCAATCTATAACTCTCTGGTCAAAGTCATCGCCGCCTAAGCGGTTATTACCGTTGGTCGCCATAACCTCAAATACTCCATCTCCAATTTCAAGAAGGGATACATCAAAGGTTCCTCCGCCTAAGTCAAATACAAGAATCTTTTGATCATGTTCTTTATCAAGGCCATATGCTAAAGCAGCGGCAGTAGGCTCATTTATTATTCTTAGAACCTCAAGACCAGCAATTTTTCCGGCATCCTTTGTTGCCTGGCGCTGAGAGTCAGAGAAATATGCCGGAACAGTAATAACAGCCTGGGATACGGATTCTCCAAGATATGCTTCCGCATCAGCCTTAAGCTTCTGTAAAACCATTGCTGATATTTCCTGAGGCGTATAGTTTTTATCATCAATCTTTACTTTTTTGTCTGTGCCCATGTCTCTTTTTATAGACATAACAGTTCTTTCGGGGTTAGTAATAGCCTGTCGCTTTGCAACCTGGCCTACAAGCCTTTCCCCGGTTTTTGAAAATGCCACTACAGACGGGGTTGTGCGATTTCCCTCGGCATTGGTAATAACCACCGGTTCGCCACCCTCCATAACGGCTACACATGAATTTGTTGTTCCAAGGTCTATACCTATAACTTTTGCCATTTTAAACACTCTCCTGTTATTTTATTTAAGGTCAAAGAGTACGAATTAAGTAATATATTATAATGGTATTAATACCATAGTGATCCAATCTGTCTGTTATATAATAAAACTGTGTAAATTAATTTGCAACCTTAACAACCGAATGTCGTATTACGATTTCATCCTTATAAATGTAGCCCTTTTGAAATTCTTCAACTACTATATTACTATCCAAGCTGTCATCCTCAACATGCATTACAGCGTTGTGAATTTCCGGGTCAAAGGGAGCACCAATAGCCTCAATAGGCTTTATATCCAGCTTATCCAGGACATCCATTATTTGCTTATACACCAAGTTCACGCCTTCCTTCAGGCCCTGGCCCTCATCCTTTTCAGCTGCATCAATGGCTCGTTGCAGATTATCAACTACAGGTAAAAACATACCGGCAACATCAGATACTGCATCGCAATAAATTCTTTCTTTTTCCTTTACTGTTCTTTTTCTAAAATTATCATATTCAGCAGCCAACCGTTGAAGGCGGTCTGTCAATTCCTGATTTTCAGCCTCCTTTTTTTCCAGGAGCTCTTTTGAATTATCAGATCCTTCTTTTCCATTTGAGTTTAATTCTTTTTTAGTATCCTCAGTCTTCTCTGTATTATCAGAATCAATTATCTCCTCTTCAAGGTTATTTTTATTCGCATTAACTTCGTCGTTTTTTGCCATTAACTTTACTTCCTTTCGTTATATTAGGAATCATCTGCCAACATGCGAATGATTTCTCTGTTTAATAATTTCTGAATATATTTAATTGAAGAAACCACCTTGCCATAAGTCATTCTGGTGGGACCTATAACACCAATGGTTCCTATATCTTTTCCTTCTCTGCCATAAACAGTCGTTATTACACTCAAATCCTTCATTTCATCAATCTCATTTTCACTTCCGATTTTGAAATCGAGCGCCTGCTTTTCGGCTGCCCTTTTTACCATTTCAGCAATAACGTCCTCTTCCTTAAGAAGCCCTAACACCTCTCTGGCCTTCATAAGATCTCCAAACTCAGGATGATTAAGTATATTGGTTATTCCCTCCATGTAAATCTCAGCAGATTCAAATTTTTTGATACACTCTTCAATTGATGCAATAACTGAGGTAGGAATGTTAATTTCCCCTTGCAGTTCTAAAAAACTAATTCTCTTAATATTGTCTATAGTCTTACCTTTAATAATCCTATTAAGGGCATTGTTAAGCCTCTCAATCCGTTCATTGTCAATCGGATTCTCATGTCGTATTATTTTGTTGTGTACAATACCTTCTTTCGCTATAACTACAACCAGAGTCCTCATCTCATCAACACTAATAAGCTGAACTGACTTAATCACTGTGCTCTTAAGTTGAGGAGCCATAACTACTGCTGTGTAACCTGTTACATCCGAAATAAGAACACTGGCTCTTTTAATCAGCTGACTAAACTCTTCGATTTTTTGATCCATAGCCCGGCTAATCAAAGAAATTTCATCATAGGCCAGCTTCTGTAACTGCATAAGATTATCTACATAAAAACGGTAGCCCTTATCAGAGGGCACTCTTCCTGCCGAAGTATGTGGCTGAGTAATATATCCCAACTCCTCCAAATCAGCCATTTCATTACGAATGGTTGCAGACCCTAGACCAATATCATGTTTTTTGGCAATAGTTCTGGAGCCCACTGGCTGAGCAGAGGCTATATAGTCATCAATTATCGATTTGAGAATAAATCTTTTTCGTTCATTTAGTTCATTTTCCCAAGCCACATTCTTCACCTCCTTAAGGGTTGTTAGCACTCTCTGCCATCGAGTGCTAATATTAAAATATCATTGTACCCACACTTTGTCAAGTATCATAAAAAATGTGACCGGACCGATTTTTGACATCCTAAACCTAATATCAGAGCCTGTTATAGCCTTTGCATACAATATCTATCAGAGTCCGTTATAGCCTCCTTTACATATAAAATGGAGGCTGGATAATTAGTACATAATTGCACTAGTAATCAAACCTCCATACTCTATATCATTACACCACAGATCCTATCTTTGAATAATTATTGAGAACCTCACTCCTTCACCATGTAGGTCATCTACATCCAAGTCACATTTCATAGAGTTTAATCTAGTCATGCTTTCTATGTAACGACCGTCATTTTTTATATCTTCAATATCAACCCTTGAGTCACCAGTTATATCTATATGTACATTATTATCATTAGAATACGCAACAACCTCAATATTACCAATACGCTTTGTCTTTTCATCCCCTTTATGGTAGACCTTATCAAGCAGGAGCCTGATTAGATTGTCTAATGGAAGAGAAATTCTGTCAGCCACTTCTTTATCAACTTCTACATTCTCTCCAAGGGTTGAGAAGATAACTTCCTGATGGTTTTCTTCAATTATCGAACATACAGACCGCGTCAGCTTCTGGAATGCTTGTTGAAGAGTTACCATGCGAAGCTCCTTGAGAATATTTTTAATGTCATTTATCTTATGGTATGCCTTAGTGGATTCAATTGTAAGAGAATCATTGCTGCCAAACCTTAAGACAGACTCGTCCTTAACTGAATCATATAGGTTACTGACCTCCTGAATTATGCTTATTATCTGGTCAAGTCTTTCAAGAGGAATTTTTACATATTGATTGGATGCTCCAGTATTTCTGATTTTTTGCATACGAATAGCCTTGATGATGTCAGAAGCCTCAACCTTCTTCTCTCTTAAGACTATTTCTCCAAACTTCATCCTGTTATTGGACTTGGATTGTTTTTCTAGGACGTCTTTAACTTGGGATTCGTCCAATGCTCCTTCCTGTACAAGAATCTCACCTATTCGCGATTTCTTTCCAAAGGACTGGCGCACTTCTAAGAGAATATCATTTTTATATGTAATAAGACCTTTAACATGTCTTTCAATTTCACCTGAGAACTCTAAATCCTCAGCTTTTTGTGGGCTACTCTTCAGTTCCTTTATGTATTTAATTGATTCTAAAATAGTGTTTATAATATCCTTAGGAGTTGATTGAGAATACTTTTTTACTGTCTCCAAAAGCTCTTCGCTTGCAGTTGCAATTCTTGTGCCGGCTAAGTTGTTTAATAGCCCCAATAACCCTCTTAAGGTATGAAAGTTGCAGTAAATAGTATTTAGAATCTCTTTGTTTCCAGGATCCATCTCCAGGTTAACAAGTTCAAGTTCTAGGTCGCTAAGGATCTCATCTATTTCACTCATAAAATCTTCCATATAGCTATTGCTTATTTCGTTCAACTCAGGAATTTTCAAAGCTATATCCTTGTTATCAGTACAGTCCATCGCAATATTCCTCCTAGAATTTATATATTTAGACGGTTATAACCGTTAGCAAAATCGAAGATTCCTAGCTTAGCTTATATCGAGTCTTTGACACTCGCTTTTACGCCTCAATGGATGTCGGAAACAAAGATTCGTTCTTTATACCAGTTCTAGAATAACTCTGTTAGCTAAATCTAATCCTTGTTTCGTTAATTTTACCAGAGTACCTTTACACTCGACAAGACCTTGTTTTACAAGTCTATCTATTTTCATTCTGTATCTGGCTTCAATATTGATTCCAAACTCCCTTTCAATATGCGCTAAATCAATCCCTTCTTCAAGCCTGATACCTAAAAAAATGAACTCTTCGATTGCATCCTCTGTGTCAAGGTCATAGCTTTCTGAGAGCTGAAGCTCTTCATCTTTCACACCATCAATATATGTAACAACGTCAGAAGTATTTGCAAATCTTCTGTTATCAATAAAAGAATGTGCTCCTGCTCCTGCTCCTATATAGTGGCCACGCCTCCAATAATTCATATTATGTCGGCAGATATGATTAGGTTTCGCAAAATTTGATATTTCGTAATGTATAAATCCTCTTTGAGCCAGAGTTTCTACAGCATAATAATACATTTCCCTGTCGAGATCTTCATCAGGTTCAGATAATTCTCCGTTCTTTTTCATTTTTCCAAACATCGTATCTTCTTCGATTATCAAGCTATAGCATGAGACATGGGGAATGTCCAGCGAAACAATTGTCTCGATGGTCTCCTGCCACTGATTAAAAGATTGATCAGGGATTCCAAATATTATATCGGCATTTATGTTTTTAAATCCATACTTTTGAGCTAATTCTACACTGGCCAAAAAATCCTTATGGCTATGAATCCTACCAATACGATTCAACAGATCATCCTGACAGGCCTGCAAACCAATACTTATCCTGTTTATGCCAAACTCTTTATACGCTTGCAGCTTGTCATCAGATAGTGTCCCAGGATTTGCCTCAATAGTATTTTCATAACCCTGATTTATTCTATAGTACTTATGAACGGCATTAAGAAGCTTCCATATAAGCTTTTGAGGAATTAAGGATGGAGTTCCCCCGCCAATAAAAACAGTATCAATAACGGGATTCTTATACTCACTGGCCTTCATTGCAAGTTCATTAACCACTGCATCTACATAGGGCTCCCAGTAATCCTCCATCCCTGAATATGATGAAAAATCACAATAGTAACACTTCTTTTTACAGAAGGGAATATGAATATAAAGGCCCATTTGTTTTTGGTTCATTTCCTTACTTCCAATTCTTTTCTTATGTGTCCAGCTTCAACACGCTCATAAAAGCTTCCTGAGGAATCTGTACGCTGCCAACCTGACGCATACGCTTCTTTCCTTCCTTTTGCTTTTCAAGCAGCTTCTTCTTTCGTGATATATCACCACCATAACATTTGGCCAGTACATCCTTCCTATAGGCCTTTACAGTCTCCCTAGCAATAATTTTATTGCCGATACAGGCCTGAATAGGTATTTCAAACATCTGTCTGGGTAGGGTGTCTTTGAGCTTTTCAGCAATCCGTCTACCTCTGGTATATGCTTTTTCACTATGAATAATGAAGGATAAAGCATCGACTATCTCGCCGTTCATCTTTATATCAAGCTTTACTAGTTCTGATTCCTTATAGCCCTTAAACTCATAATCCAATGAGGCATAGCCCTTGGTTCGGGATTTCAGCGCATCAAAGAAATCATATATAATTTCATTCAGGGGCATTTCATATTTCAATATTGCCCTTGTTGATTCCAAATACTCCATACCCTGATATATGCCCCGCCGGTCCTGACAAATCTCCATAATATTACCAACAAATTCTGTTGGAGTCATTATAGTGGCATTAACAATAGGCTCCTCCATCTTTTCGATTTGGGTAATCTCAGGCATATTGGTAGGGTTATCAAGTTCTATAACTTCACCATCTGTTTTAGTAATTTTATATATAACACTTGGTGCAGTAGTAATTAAATCCAGATTATATTCCCTCTCTAAGCGCTCCTGGATAATTTCCATATGCAGTAAGCCTAAAAATCCGCACCTGAAACCAAAGCCTAACGCCATAGAAGTTTCAGGTTCGAATAGTAAAGAAGCATCATTTAACTGAAGTTTTTCAAGTGATTCACGCAAATCCCCATACTTGGCACCATCTACAGGATAAACACCGCAGAATACCATAGGTATAGCCTTTTTATAACCCGGCAGCGGTTCCATTGCAGGATTTTCAGCATTGGTAATAGTATCGCCGACACGGCAATCCTTGACATTCTTAATACTTGCGCAGAGAAAACCCACCTCTCCAGCAAGAAGAACGTCACTAGGCACATGGCCGCCGGCTCTAAGATAACCAATTTCGGTCACCAGAAATTCTTTTCCGGTATGCATCATCAGAATTGTATCACCAAGCTTAACCTGGCCTTCCATAATGCGAATATATGCTACAACACCTTTATAAGTGTCATAATATGAATCAAAAACAAGTGCTTTAAGAGGAGCATTTTCATCGCCTCTGGGTGGCGGAATTACTTCTACAACCTTCTCAAGAACCTGATCAATATTAATACCATTTTTGGCTGAAACTAGAGGAGCATTTTGGGCCTCAATTCCTATAACATCCTCTATCTCATGAATTATTTCCTCAGGCCTTGCACCGGGCAGATCTATTTTATTAATAACCGGCATTATTTCAAGATCATTCTCAAGGGCCAGATATACATTGGCAAGAGTTTGTGCTTGAATACCCTGAGAAGAATCGACTACCAATATAGCTCCTTCGCAGGCAGCTATACTTCTGGAAACCTCATAATTAAAGTCAACATGACCCGGAGTATCAATAAGATTAAAAATATACTCTTCGCCATCCGAAGCTTTGTATACCATTCTTACAGCCTGAGCTTTGATTGTTATTCCCCGTTCTCTCTCTATATCCATATTGTCGAGAACCTGTTCATCCATCTCTCTGTCTGTCAGAGTACCTGTTTTTTCAAGCAATCTATCAGCTAATGTGGATTTGCCATGATCAATATGCGCTATTATACAAAAATTGCGTATTTTATTTTGTCTTCCATTCCCCATATTTAAAAAAACCTCATCCATTCTTGTATGTAAACTTATATGTCCTTTGTTTGCCAAAACATATTGAAACTCATTTATTACGAGTTTTCAGGTGTACTAATATTATAGCATATGGTAATTTTTCATACAATCACACCCGGATTCAATAAGCTGATTTCCAGCATTAAGGCTACTGCTGAGCTTCTGTAATATTTCTGGCAATTCACCCGGCTTATCAATTATGTATGTGGCTCCCTCTTTTTCTAACACATTTCTTTCACGAAATCCCCAGGTTACTCCTATCATTTCAATCTTGGCATTCTTCGCAGTCTTTACATCAACCTCGGAGTCTCCCACATATATGGTGCTTTCAGGGCAAGAACCCAATTCTTCTATGGCCTTTATAACAGTATCAGGCGCCGGCTTTCTTAATACTCCTTCTGATTCACCGATTGCTATATAGATATACTTATCAAAATACATCTTATTTAGTCCTTTTACAGCTGAATCATATTTGTTCGATACAATTGCCATTTTATAGCCCTCTTCTGATAACTCATCTAAAAGAGGCATTATTCCTTCATAAGGTCTGGTTTTATTGAGCATATTTTGAGAATAATAATCCCGGAAGGTTGAAACACAACTATTAAAATCAGGATTATTCAAACCACCGGGTATAGCAAGCTCAATCAGTCTTGCAACACCATTACCTACAAATTGACGTGTTTGCTCTAAAGATATTGGCGAATAGCCAAATTGTAATAATGCATAGTTTACACTATCCATTAAATCCTCAAGACTGTTTAACAATGTTCCGTCTAAATCAAAAATAATCGTGTCATATTTATTCATTAATCCTTCTCCATTTTTAAAGGCCGGCTATTAATAACCGGCCTATTTGCTGCCCTATTCCTTTTCAAAACTTGCGCACTTAGTGTCACTTTCGCTTGAGCAAGAGGATGTGCTCTTTGCAACCTGAATATTTTCCAGACTGCACATTGGTTCATTCTTAGAATGGAATCTGCATTCCCTTACTGAACATCCTATGGCTTTATTATACTTCACTGCAAACTCACCTCCAAAATTATTATTGGTTATGGCTTGCTGTCTTATTCTGCATTGATATTACAAATAAACTATTTAAGTCCAATGTCTTTCCGGTAATGAGCTTTTTCAAAATCAATTAATGATATAGCGTCATAAGCTTTTTCCCGGGCTTTTTGAATGTTTTCAGCCAAAGCTGTAACTCCAAGCACACGTCCACCGTTTGTATAATACTTATCGTTGTTCTTCTTTGTTCCGGCATGAAAGACAATAATATCATCTTTATCTATTAACTTATCTAGCACTTTTATCTCAAATCCTTTTTTATAGCTTTGAGGATACCCACCCGACGCCATTACAACACAAACTGCGTTATCTTTCTTCCAGGATATTTTTACTTTGTCCAATCTTTCATCAATTATCGCATCGAAAATTTCCAGTAAATCATTTTCCAGCCTTGGAAGTACAACCTGCGTTTCTGGATCTCCGAATCGTGCATTGTATTCCAGTACCTTCGGACCATCCTCAGTCAGCATTAATCCAAAGTATAAAACGCCCTTAAATGGCCTTCCTTCTTTATTCATAGCATCTACAGTAGGCTTGAATATGGTCTTCATACATTCATCCTCAAGCTCTTCTGAATAGAATTTGCTGGGAGAAAAAGCCCCCATCCCACCGGTGTTAAGGCCCTGGTCATTATCATAAGCTCTTTTATGATCCTGGGAGCTAACCATAGGAATAATGGTCTTTCCATCGGTAAAGGCAAGCACAGAAACTTCCGGACCGGTCAAAAACTCCTCTACTACTATTCTTTCTCCAGCCGCTCCAAATTGTTTATCCTTCATAATCGAGGCAACTGCATCAAGGGCTTCATCTCTTGTATTGCAAATCAATACGCCCTTTCCTAGAGCTAATCCATCGGCTTTAACAACTAAGGGTATTTTTGCTGTCTGAACATATTCTATAGCTGATTCATAGTCATCGAAGACTTCATACTCAGCCGATGGTATATTATATTTTTTCATTAAATCCTTTGAAAACACTTTGCTGGCCTCAATTATGGCAGCAGCCTTATTAGGACCGAAGGCGCGAATCCCAGCATTTTCTAGTGTGTCTACCATACCTGCTGCTAAAGGATCATCGGGTGCTACAATTACCATATCAATTGATTCACTTTGAGCAAAGGCTGTCATTTTTTCTATTTCCATAGCTCCTATAGGAACACATTCAGCAATTTGTGATATTCCACCATTACCAGGAGCACAATAAAGCTTTGTAATTCTTGAGCTTTGCTTCAGTTTCCATATAATTGCGTGTTCTCTGCCACCGCCACCTACAACAAGAATCTTCATTTTTCACCTCTACAGTATCTCTACATGCCTGCCATTCACCTTAATTCTCCCTTGGCTATAGAGCTTTATTGCTTCAGGTAATATAATCCATTCAGCTTGCTCCATTACCCTTTTCTGTAGTATTTCGGAAGTATCTTCTGGCAAAACCTCAACAGCCCTTTGTAATATTATCGGGCCTGAATCATACTCAGTATCAACAAAATGCACTGTAGCACCTGTTACCTTTACTCCATATTCAATAGCCTTCTCATGAGGAATAATACCATAGTACCCCTTACCACAAAAAGAGGGAATCAACGAGGGATGAATGTTTATAATGGCATTCTTATAGTTGTTTACAAATCTTTCTCCTAAAAGACTTAAATAACCTGCAAGTACAACGAGCTCAACATCATAGCTTTTCATATGTGCCAATAGAGCCTCATCATAGGCCTGCAAGGAGTCATAATCCTTTTTTGAAATAACAGCTGAAGGAATCTTATTTTCCCTTGCTCTTTCAAGAGCATATACTCCAAGTTTACTTGAAACTACGGTGACAATTTCACATCCCGGCAGATTACCTGAATTAATATTGTCCAATATGGCCTGGAGATTTGTTCCTCCTCCTGAAACCATGACTCCTATTCTTAGCATATCTCAATTTTCTCCTCGCCCGCTGTAACTTCCCCGATTATATAGGCCTTTTCCTTCAGATTATTTGCTTCTGCAACAACAAAGGGTGCAATCTCAGCGGGTAAGGCCATAACCATTCCAATACCCATATTAAATGTATTATACATTTCCTCTGCCGGTACATTCCCACTATCCTGTATCAGCTTAAAAATAGGAGGAATCTCCCATGAACCCTTGTGAATAATAGCTTTCAAGCCATCGGGCAGCATTCTAGGAATATTTTCGATAAATCCGCCTCCTGTAATATGAGCAATTCCCTTAATATCATACTTCTGAGTAAGGGCCAATATTGTTTTTACATATATTTTAGTGGGAGTAAGAATCTCATCTCCTAAGCTTTTGCCCAGGCTTTCTATATGAAGGTCTATATTATGCTCGCTGATATTTAATGCCTTTCTGACCAGTGAAAATCCATTGCTATGAATACCGGAGGATGCCAGGCCTACAAGAATATCTCCCTCTTTAATCTTTGCGCCTGTAATAAGCTTGCCTTTTTCACCAATGCCTACCACAAAACCAGCCAAATCATATTCGTCAACAGGATAAAAGCCCGGCATTTCAGCAGTTTCGCCACCAATTAATGCACATCCTGCCTGAACACACCCTTCTGAAATACCCTTAACAATTTGTTCAGCCTTTTCAGGAATAAGCTTGCCGAAAGCAATATAGTCCAGGAAAAATAGTGGTTGTGCCCCGCTACATACTACATCGTTAGCACACATAGCAACACAATCGATTCCTACCGTATCATGCTTGTCCATAAGAAAAGCAATCTTTAGCTTAGTTCCCACCCCGTCTGTTCCTGAAACTAATACGGGTTCTTTATAGTTCATATTTTCAAGACTAAAAGCTCCGCTAAATCCGCCAATCTCATTGATTACTTCGGGGCGCATAGTTTTTTGAATATGAGCTTTCATTAAATTAACTGCTTTGTAACCTGCTTCAACATCTACTCCAGCATCTTTATAATTCGCCATTTAACTTCCTAGCCTTTCTATATCTAATTTCTTTTATTAAACATCTTTTAAGTAGCTTCATGAACTGGCACCTGCATAGGATAATTCCCAGTGAAACAACCTGTGCAATAGTTTTCCTTAGCTGTACCAATCGGAGTTTTTAATAAGTTCTCCACACTTAGAAAACCTAAACTATCAGCTTGAATGCTCTCTCTGATTTCTTCTATTGAATAATTTGCAGCAATTAAATGCTCCTTTGAGGAAAAATCTATACCAAAATAGCATGGGTTTAAAACAGGCGGCGAACTTATTCGCATGTGGACTTCCTTTGCACCTGCATTTTTCAACATTTGAACAATCTTAAAGGATGTTGTTCCACGAACAATTGAATCATCTATAATTATGATCCTTTTTCCATCAATTTCTTCACTTAATGCGTTCAATTTGATATCCACACTACGTTCCCGCAGTTTCTGGGTTGGTTGAATAAATGTTCTTCCCACATACCTGTTTTTTATCAAGGCTTCTCCGTAAGGAATTCCCGACTCTCTTGAATAACCAATTGCAGCAGTTATTCCTGAATCAGGGACACCAACAACCAAATCGGCTTCCACTGGGTGTTCAATTGCCAATAAGCGTCCAGCCTCTAATCGGGCCTTGTAAATTGATGCGCCATCAATGATACTGTCGGGACGGGCAAAATAAATATGCTCAAAAATACAAGACTTGTGTGGTTTATTATTATTTGTTTTTATTGATTTAACTGTATTGTCGTCTATAATAACAATTTCCCCAGGCTCGACATCTCTGATGAAATCAGCACCTATAGTATCAAAAGCGCAGTTTTCTGAGGAAAGCACATAGGAATTCCCCAGTTTCCCCAAGCATAACGGACGAAGTCCCCATGGATCACGGATTCCGAAAAGCCTGTCCTTTGTGAGAATTACAAGAGCATAAGCTCCTTCAAGAACATCGATTGTCTTTATTAATATTTCTTCGAGATCGTTACATTTAAGACCATTACGGGAGATTAAGTTAGCTATTACTTCTACATCCGATGACGTTTGAAAAATAGCTCCCTTGTTTTCTAAATTATATCTGATTTTTGAAGCGTTTATTAAATTACCATTATGAGCTATAGCAATTCTACCGCCTTTGAAGTTAAAAATAAGGGGTTGGCAATGTTCAATAGAACTTCCTTCACCATTTGAATATCTGGTATGTCCTATAGCAGAATACCCCTGCATCCTGTCTAGAATTTTCTCAGAAAAAACTTCCGGTACTAAACCTATTCCCTTCTGCCCGTTTATTTCGCCATCATTATTTACTGCAATACCACAGCTCTCCTGTCCTCGATGCTGTAAGGCATACAGAGCGTAGTACATCAGGCGTGGAACATCATATTCTTTTTGATTGTGTATCCCAAACACTCCACATTCTTCGTGGATTTCATCATCCCAATCATTATCCTCTAAGAGATTAAAGTCTATAACTCGCTTTCCCATTTTACTATAACCCTCGCAATTTCTCCTGAAGCTGTAGATCTTTTTTTGCTATATTCTCAGCCATTTTCAATTTATATTCATGCATCATTGTTCTGAGTCCGGGGTATGCCCCGCCTAATATCTGAACAGCCAAAAGGGCGGCATTTTCACTGCCATTTATGGCTACTGTGGCAACTGGAATTCCTGATGGCATCTGAACTATTGATAAAAGTGAATCCAGTCCATCTAATGTAGAAGATTTGATGGGTAATCCGATTACTGGAAGAACAGTATATGCCGCTAAAACTCCAGGTAAATGGGCCGCTTTGCCAGCAGCAGCAATTATTACTTCATAGCCGTCTTTTTCTGCATTCTTTGCTAGTTCTGAAGCTTTATCAGGGGTCCTGTGCGCGGAACAAATATTTACAGTAGTCTTAACTCCAAATTCTTTTAATATCTTTATACATCCTTCAACTATCGGGAAGTCAGAATCGCTTCCCATAATAATTGCAACTTTAGGTTGTTTTGGCATACTTAACCTCCAATTATCGTAAAATACCTTAATATGAAAGTCTTACAAAACAATTAATAAAGATAAAACGGGCTGGTAAGGCCAACCCATGGTAATTGACATTCTAAGTTTATACTATAGAAAAGAAAAGTCAATGTCAATGTGAAACCTTCACTAAAAATTTCTCAACCATAAAGGCTGGATTGTACGATAATTTAGATTTTCTAAGGCCTTTGATTCCCAGATCCTCTTGTCTGTTGATGTATTTTACTTGACTCCACTCATTAGCACAAAAATCTCTGTTTATAACAGTATAGATCCCATGAATATCAGTGTTCCCTTTTTCTATGTGAATAACAGCAGCCTCCGGATTCAATTGTTCTCCAATAGTAAATGCCTCATAACGACCATTTACTTTAATTAGCGCACCCTTTAGCGGAAAGGTGCCCCAATTATTACAAAGCTCTTTACAAGCCACTTTTTCACTTATCTCTTCATCTATATTAGTTTCGTTCTTCTCTGCCCATTCCTCCAGTATCCTTTTGCATTCATGTAAATTGCTCTCGTTAACAGGAGTATACTCATACTCCCCATAACGTCGCATAAATTGATTAATATGGTTTCTTTTTTTACTGAACTTTTTCCCTTCAAGGGTAATTAAGTCTTTGGCATTATATACATAATCCGATGTGCTATCAAGACTCTCTATCTGTATCCTGTCCCCATAGACCTCTTTAAAAAATGGAAGCTTTTTTTCTTCGATTCTCCCAAAAAGAACTGGTATATCATTCTGTTCAAAATAGCTTTCTATCGCCTCTATAGCCTTTTCAAATTTGACAGGATCATGATTGCCATCAACAGGCAGTGGGCAAAAGCTGAATGCAGGATAAATCTTGGACCTTGAAACCAGGCATAAATGGTCCTCAATAATTGCATAGCTTAAATTGTAATTTCGTCTCCACATATAAAGATAGGAAAATGTATATTCGGACGCCATTGAATCAGTGGCATTCAAAATTTCGGTAAACAATGCTTGCTCATCCAATGTTATCTTTTTAAATGTATCCATAAATGTTGTAATACTCCTTAATACTTCTTAATACTCATTAATCTCCAAAACCGACGCCCATGTTTCGGGCTATTTTAACCAGTTCACCTTCAACAGGAACATTTTTACACTTGTATGCCACTTCGGATAAATCTACGGGTGAAAGCTGGTTATTTGTTATTCCGGCCATTTTATTATAATTCCCCTGAGCAGCCATATTAACGGCCTCAACTCCTAAACGGGTGGTTAGAATTCTGTCATACACCGATGGGTCTCCGCCCCTTTGTAAATAACCTAATATGGTTACACGGGTTTCAAGATCAGTAATAGCCTCTATCTCCCCGGCAATCTTTGCACTGATACTGTTGCTTAATGTATTTAACGCCCCTTTTTCCTCACCTGCATCTTCAATAGCATCATTTTTAGGTCTGCAGCCTTCTGAAACACAAATGATACTGAAATTCTTACCTGATTTCTTTCTGTCTAAAATCTTCCGGATAACAGAATTAATATCATAGGGTATTTCTGGGATTAATATAATATCGGCTCCGCCTGCTATCCCTGCTTGTAAAGCTACCCATCCTGCCCTTCTTCCCATTACTTCAAGAATCATAACCCTATGGTGTGATTCTGCGGTGGAATGAAGCTTGTCCAAAGCCTTAGTAGCAGTGTTCAATGCAGAGTAAAAGCCAAACGAAGAATCAGTTCCTGGAATATCATTATCGATATTTTTAGGTATTGCTATAATTTTTATCCCTAATTGAGTAAACTTATATGCCGTTGAAATTGTATTAATACCGCCAATAACAATAAGTCCCTCAATATTATGCATATTTAGATTATCTACTATGTGTCTACTCATATCCTTTTTTTGTTTTTCGCCATTTACATCCACCATCATATTAAAAGGATCAAAGCTGTCAGTAGTACCTAAAATTGTTCCNCCTTTATCAAGTAAGCCTGACACATCCTCTAATGAAAGCTTGGTGAAACGGTTATAAACTAATCCCATGTATCCGTCTAANAAACCCATTACTTCATAATCGTAAATATTTATAGCAGTTTTTACTATAGCTCTGATAACTGCATTCAGGCCCGGGCAATCTCCACCACCAGTTAAAACTCCTATTCTTTTTCTTCTCTTTGAAATCATTCTTATCACCCTGCTTCTTGATTTTACACAAAGTTATGCCTGTTTATATCAGTCACTATTCAAACCAAACCTAATCATTTCTGCCATGCAAATCTCCCTCGTTGAGCATATGTGTAAATTCGNCTTGTCTAAGGGCCTCGTACAGAACAATCGCAACAGAGTTTGANAGATTTAATGAACGAATTTGATCAAGCATAGGAATCCTTATACATGTTTGATAATTGCTCTTTAACAACCATTCTGGCAAGCCTTTAGTCTCTTTGCCAAAAAGGATAAAGCAATTATCCATATATCTTACTTCATGGTAAAACTTCTTTGCTTTAGTGGTGCAAAAAAGAAAGTGAGCATCCTTATTCTTATTAAAGAAGTCTTCAAGATTATCATAATATGAAATGTTAACAAAATTCCAATAGTCGAGACCGGCTCTTTTTAAATATTTATCATCTGTAGAAAAACCCAAGGGACGCACTAAATGTAAAGCCGCACCGGTAGCAGCGCAACTGCGCGCAATGTTTCCGGTGTTTTGTGGTATCTCTGGCTCAACCAATACAATATTTATTTTCACAGTTTTGCTCCTGATAAATCCAAGCTATTATCTATCTTCTTTCTTCAATAGAAACATCAATATCAATTAAATTATCTCCCCCGGCCGTAAGAGGAATACATATTGTTCTCATATTAGAAGGGCTGATCGATATTTTTTCACCCATCAATAATGATGGAGGAGTAATCTCAATGCCTATTCCCCTACTGGCCAAAATTGTTGCCGTGTTGCCCATAATCATATTGGCAAGCTCGGATATTGCACTTTTTGATATCCCATCTAATTCGTTTACCGCCATACCTCCCATCATAGCTGAGGCAACCGATAGTGCCGATTTCTTTGAAAAGGATAAAACAACCTGCCCCCTGATCCTTCCGGTCAATCCTACTATTACAGCAACTTCATTACTTAAAAACGATGAATCGTTTCTTATGTATACTTTACCCAGTTCGGGTTTGTTGCCAGTCATCATCATTATTACAGATTGACTCGCTTCAATAAATGGATTGATATACTCTACATTCATATGCCTTCTCCCTCAGTAGCAAAATAATAATGCTAAGCTACATGCAATATAATAAAAAAACAACATTTTATCTTATATACCCTTAATAATACTAATTATATCAAATTATTGATTATTTTAAACTCTCCTGTACCGTAATAGCCGCCCTAATAAATTACGCTTGATACTAATAGCCTTCTCAGGGCAAAACTCGTGACAACAAAAACAACTGATACATTTTTTATAATCAATTATCATAGTATTATTATCAATTTTAGCAGCCTTAGGCGGACAGACTACAACACACTTTCCACACCCGATACAATATTCTTCAGTCACAACGGGCAATGGATGGATGCTTTTCTTTATGAATTTACCAAAGCTTAATAATGAATTGGTTTTCTTTTCTCTGGCAATTGCCGGCACATCAAAACTGTCGGGCTGTAGTTTACTGATATCTGCACCACATATGTTAACCTTTTCCTTGTCAAATAATCCTCTTTCCTCTGCTAGTTTTAACACCGGCACCTTCCGATAGTCTACACCTATTATCTTTAAGGCAGCATAATCACAGGCAAATGCATCTGTGGATGCTAAAATTCCACCAATATATTTCGGTACCCCAGCACTGGGGCCGTCGCCCTCCATTCCAATAATTGCATCTATTATATTTAAGCTGGGCTTAGTAGCCAAAAATATATCAATTAGGCACTCGGCAAATCGAGTATTGTCACTCATTCGTAGGTGATAATCCGATTTTTCTAAGCCTGCTATAGATCCAAACATGTTCTTAACAGCACCGGTATATACCATTAAACCATGTGTCTTAAGCTTTGCAACATTAATAATCAGATCTGCTTCACAAAGCGGCTTCAGTATTTGAATAGACTTAAGATAAAGTGCTTCGGGATTATCGACCTTATTTACACGCAGATCAAAATTAAGCTCGGCACCGGTGATATCAGCCACTTCCTCCATCCCTGTCTTAGAATAGACCTTCTTAAGTAATGGAATATTATATGGCCCGCCAGGGCTTTCAACAATGCTTACTATACCCCCGGCCTTTTGTACCAGCTTAACAATTACATGAACTATATTAGGATGTGTTGTAGCAGCATCCTCAGGTTTTTTTGCCATTAGTAAATTAGGCTTTATAGCAACCTTCATTCCAGGCTTAACAAACTTTTCGAGGCCGCCCATTTCACTAAAAATCTCTTCTAAACAAGCTTCTAGCCTGTCAAGTCTGTAATTCTCAGAAGTATTAATAATTACATCCATTTTAATTCCTTTTTATCAATCCTGTCACGCAATAATATCTATATAATCTCCAGACTAACCGTGTTCTTTTTTATAGATATATTCTAATTATACATGATTAGGAGAATTATTTCTAATCATTGGGAAGTAACGCACTTTCAGTGTATGTATTACTGCCATCCCAAAGTATCCACTCCTCATAACCTGCATCATAAACTGCCTGTATTTGATCTCTGACCTGCTGCTTACCGTAATTCTGGTAATACCCCTCTGTCATCTTTATGGTAAAATCCTGCAAATATGGTCTAACATTCGCCTTATACCCTGGTATTTCGCTAATTCTGTCCTTAGTTTTCAGTAATGCCTGGTAAATTACATTATATGGTTCAAGATCAGGAGCAGTAAACAGAACGCCATTTATACGCTGACCTACACCATTTCCAAACATTCCATTAGACGCATTGGCATAATGGGAAGGATAAATCATTGGACAAATATAATCGATATCCATGCCTATTCTGTCAAACAATTGGCCAATCGACTTGCCATCCCTGTCGCTTTCTATGACAATTCCAAAGATATCTGCAGAAACCGGAACATCCTTTACTTTCTTAATTTCTTCATTTGCCTTTTTAAGAAATCCAGCTATGGCATCAGTCTTTTCAGGTACATCTTCTCCGTAGTTTACTGTTTTAGAGCTTGCTGTAGGGAATCTCACATAATCAAATTGAATCTCATCAAAGCCCAATTCCACAGCTTCTTTTGCAATTTCAATATTATAATCTATAACCTCAGATTTATATGGATTGGTCCAAGAACCATGTTTTCCTTCAGTCCATAAGGTTCCATTATGCTTTATAATACCATACTCTGGTTTTGCTGAGGACAGACCTTTATCTCTGAATACAACAATACGGCCTATGACAAAAATATCATTATCATGGCATTTTTTTAATACCTCTTTAACATCATACACCTTTCTATATAAAGATAATTCCTGCGCCAGAGGTATCTGTGATTCATAATTGATGTAGCCATTTTCCTTTATGTCAATAACAAGAGCGTTTAACTCTGTATTATTCGCCAACTCAATATAGTGGTCAATGCTTTGTGCAACAGTGCTTCCGGTTAAGTACACAGCTTTAACCTTCACCGGCTCCTTTGGTTCTGGAGAAGGTGTCGGAGTAGGAGTAGGCGTTGGTGTAGGGGTTGGGGTTGGCGTAGAATTTGGAGTCGGTTCAGCAGTTTGTGTAGGGGTCACAGTTGGAGTACCACTTGCATTCGGGCCACCCTGATTGGTGTTTGCAGTACAAGATACCAGTAACATTGCTGTGAAAACTATTAATAATATTTTTAATATAGTCCTTTTTATCATAATTAGTCTAATTCCTTTCAACAATAAATGAATAAACCTTCTACACTCCATTATAAATAGACATATAAACAATTTATCAAAAACAAAGATACTTTACAATATTAAAAGTGCTCAAAGTAGGTTTTTAGCATTTTTTCGCCAAGATTTATAACTAAAAATATACGGCACACATAATGTGTGTGCCGCATATTTTTGGCTCCTCAAGTTGGGCTCGAACCAACGACCCTGCGGTTAACAGCCGCATGCTCTACCTACTGAGCTATTGAGGAATAAAAATTTCGGCAACGACCTATTTTCCCGGGCCGTCTCCAGCCAAGTATCGTGGGCACTAGAGAGCTTAACTTCTGTGTTCGGGATGGGAACAGGTGGATCCTCTCTGTTATAGTCACCGAAAATTTCTTTTTATTTAATTAGGGTTTGCACCCTCAAAACTGTATAATGAACTCCGCTATACAAACTGTATGTTACTCTTCTTAAGAGAACTTCATTTAACCATTGGTTCTGTTTTCCAAAACCTTTGGTCAAGCCCTCGACCTATTAGTATCGGTCAGCTAAATATGTTACCATACTTACACCTCCGACCTATCAACCATGTAGTCTACATGGGGTCTTACCCGTTAAACGGTGGGATATCTCATCTTAGGGTGAGCTTCACGCTTAGATGCTTTCAGCGTTTATCTCGTCCGCACTTAGCTACCCAGCTGTGCCACTGGCGTGACAACTGGTGCACCAGAGGTGCGTCCATCCCGGTCCTCTCGTACTA
>JGI24711J26586_10000128_pt1 | contig 52445 bp, 53 predicted proteins | sample BioPla3DNA1_FD_26586 | JGI IMG/M metagenome (IMG submission 26586)
AGTAGTTGTCTGCCCCCATTTCCAGGGTTTTTTGCTGTTGGTTGACATTGAGGTCAATAAGACCTGCCGATCCATTGTAGAGGACTGAGCGCAGAAGATCGAGCATGAGTGCTTCGGGAGAGGCAGCGCCGGGGAATCTCCAGGCAATAACTGTGCTGGGAGACTCCACTCCGAGAACTTCAAGCTTGCGAGGTTCGGTGATGGGATCTTCAGGTTCGAATTCGAGCTTAGGCAGATCCGGGTTTGGTTTGAGGGCGGAGAAATGTTTGTCAATTATTTTTATCGCCTTATCGGGGTCAAAATCACCGGCAAGACAGACTGCCATATTGTTTGGAACATACCACTCTGCTTTATAATTCTTTACATTTGTGATGGAAGGATTCTTAAGATGGTTGGCCCAGCCTATAACCGGAGTACCATAGGTATGCTTCTTGAATAATTCTGCAAAGAGTGCTTCGAACTGTTTCTCACTATCCATTGCAGCATACATGTTATACTCTTCGTAAATAGTCTCAAGTTCGGTATGGAATCCACGGATCACGCAGTTGGCAAACCTGTCTGCCTGGATCCTGGCCCAGTTGTCAATCTGGTTTGAAGGAATGTTCTCCACGTAGCAGGTAACGTCATTGCCTGTGTAAGCATTTGTACCGCGGGCTCCGATGCTGGCCATCAGTTTGTCATATTCATTGGGAATGGCAATCTTCGAAGCTTCGTAGGAGATTGAATCAATCTCTTTATAGATGGCTGTGCGTTCCTCTTCATCTGTGGTTACACGATAAATCTCGAAGAGTTCTTCAATACGGTCGAGGAGTACCTTTTCCTCTTCGTAATTCTGGGTGCCGAACTTTTCCGTGCCCTTGAACATCAGGTGCTCGAAGTAGTGAGCCAGACCTGTGGTCTCAACGGGGTCGTTTTTGCTGCCTACACGTATGGCCACATGGGCATTTACGCGGGGTTCATCCTTGTTGACAACCATATAGACCTTGAGTCCGTTGTCAAGTGTGTAGATTCGTGCCTCGAGTGGGTCACCGGGCACTGACTCATAAGAATATTTGTTGCAGGATGTAACAACAAATAGGGTTGCCAGAAGCAGATAGATGATTCTCTTCATTGTTGTATAAGATTATGTTAGTTTGGTTCGATTTATGCAAATAATAAACAAAAATAGCAAACTATATTTATTATCTTTGCCAAAAATTAAAAAAATGAAGAAACTGCTGGTCATAATAAGCGTAATTCTGTGTCAATTTTCTGTATATCAGATGATTGCCCAGGGGTCTCAAATGATGCTCGATGAAAGCAAGGTTCTTACTTTCGATAAGAAAATACATGATTTTGGAGATATTATCATTTCGGATGGAGCGGTGAAATGTACCTTCACCTTCACAAATATCAGCGATTCTCCGATTGTGATTCACAATATAATTTCATCTTGCGGATGCACCACACCCCAATGGACCCGCTCGCCGATACAACCGGGCGAAAAGGGCAAAGTGGAGGTAGTTTTCAAAAATGATCAGGGACCTTATCCCTTTGACAAGACCCTCACACTTTATGTGTCCGGTGTTAACCGTCCGGTAATCCTAAGAGTCCGTGGTGTGGCTCATGAGAAAGAAAAAAATGTGGACGAGCTTTTCTACGGGAAAATCGGGCAGATGGGCATCAACAAGAGTGTGGTCTCCCTACGCAACATAGAGCAGGGCATACTAAAGCAGGACGACATAGATGTCGCAAACCTTTCCAAATCTCCCCTCAAGGTTGAAACCATAGAGGTTACCCGCGGACTTTTGCTCACTGTATATCCTAACCCCATACCGCCTAAAAGCATGGCCAAACTCACTTACACTGTTGATCCCACACTTCTGCTGCAACAGGAGTGGGGTAAACAAACCTTTACCGGCAGATTCGTGCTTAACGGGAAAAAACAGCAGGAAAAGTTCTCCGTGAGTGCAGTGATTATAGATAACTTCCGAAACCTGAATGCTAAACAGGTTAAAGATGCTCCCATACCTATAATAGAGAGGTCTTATTACGATTTTGGCACTGCTGTAAAGGGCACAGTGATCGAAGTGTCCTACAAGATCAAAAATAAAGGTAAGAGTGAACTTTTGATATACAAGGTTGAGAGTGAAAAGAGTGGTTTAAGTCAGGTCGGACATACACCTTTCCGCATTAAAGCGGGCGGAAGTGCCACTTTGAAACTCAAATTTGACACAAGAGAGCACTCCGGAGAAATGATTAATATCCTCACTTTGATTACCAATTCTCCTTCCAAACCGATGGTAAACCTTTTCATTACAGGTACCATCAAATAGCCTACAATAGCTCTGTTAACCGAAAACGATATGAAAAATAAACCTCAAGGAGATTTTTTCGCAGATTATAATAACGAAGATAGTGCACTTGTCATAAATAAGGGGGTGGAGCAGCCACCCATAATCAACCCTTATGTCAAGTCATTTTACAGGAAGAAACCATCTCTGTTCTCTGTTGATCGGTACATGGAAGGCATTGAGGCCGGAGACACTACGATTCTTAGCCAGGCGATCACTCTAATTGAGAGTTCGCTGGCAGAGCATCGTGAGGTGGCCCGGAAAATTATTGAGCGCTGCCAGATTATCTCAGCTAAACAGCAGACGATGAGAATCGGTATTACGGGAGTGCCGGGCGCCGGCAAAAGCACCTTTATCGAAGCTTTCGGATCTTTTCTTACCTCGAAGGGTTACAAACTTGCCGTACTGGCAATCGACCCAAGTTCAGAGCGCAGCAAGGGGAGCATCCTTGGAGATAAGACCAGGATGGAGACTCTTTGCAACGATCCTAACGCCTTTATCCGTCCCAGCCCAAGCGCAGGCTCACTTGGAGGAGTGGCACGAAAAACCCGTGAAACTATTTTACTTTGTGAGGCAGCGGGTTTCGATGTGATATTTATCGAAACGGTAGGGGTTGGGCAGAGCGAAACCGCAGTCCACTCCATGAGTGATTTCTTCTTACTTCTGATGCTCTCCGGGGCCGGAGATGAACTCCAGGGCATTAAACGAGGAATCATGGAAATGGCCGACCTTATAGCTATCACGAAGGCAGATGGTACCAACATTAACAAGGCCAATATGGCGCGTGCCCTCTCTACAAATGCACTTCACCTGTTTCCTCCTACAGAGTCCGGATGGGTTCCTACTGCTGTCACCTCTTCTGCTGTAACCAAAGAGGGACTCCCCGGTATTCTACAGAAGATTGAGGAGTACTTTGCACTTGTAAAGGGCAATGGGTACTACTTCAAGAAGCGTAGGGAACAGTCTCGATTCTGGATGTACGAAAGCATTAACGAATCACTCAAGAACATGTTTTATGAAAATCCTGTGATTGAGAAACTCCTGCCGGAATATGAATATTCGGTTCTTGAGGGTGAGCTTGAGTCCTTCACAGCAGCATCAGAACTTATAGAGAAGTATAAGCGTACCAAATAGTGACATAAAGTGATGAATTGGGCTCTGTTTGTAGATGTATTGAAAAACGGACTGCTCATTACCGGGCTGGTTACCGTAATGATGTTGATGATAGAGTTCATCAATGTTTCGTCACATGGTAAATGGTTTGAGCGTCTGAAAGGAGCCCCAAACAAGCAGGTGTTTCTCGGGACTCTTCTGGGACTGATACCCGGATGTGTCGGAGGATTTGCGGCGGTATCACTCTATACTCACCGTTTGATAGGTTTCGGTGCTTTGGTTGCAATGATGATTGCATCATCGGGAGATGAAGCCTTCGTAATGCTGACTCTAATTCCAAAGGATGCGCTCATACTTTTCGCTGTTCTTTTTGTAATTGCTATCACCTCAGGGCTTCTGATAAATTTCTTAGCCCGTCTCGGGAAAGGCGAGAAAAGGATCAAAACTGCCTGTGAAGAGAATTTTGAGGTGCATCTGGAAGATGAAGGTCATTTTTTTGAAAAACCGCATTTCAGTATAGCAAATCTAAAGCATTTCTCCTGGCGCAAAATAGTGCTTTTATTGGGTCTTGCACTCTTTATTGTGTCGCTGGCACTGGGTGTACTTGGCCATGGTCATCACGAAGCGACCCAAATTATCAATGACACCACCTCTTTGGAATATGCTCATAAGCATTCCCACGGGATTTCATTACTTGATGAGTACTGGATCAACCTGCTTTTTGCGATACTAAGTTTAGGCATTCTTGCCGTTATAGCTGTATCGGGCGATCATTTTATCAAGGAGCATTTGTGGGATCATGTAATACGCAAGCATTTTTTGTCCATTTTTCTCTGGACAACCGGCGCGCTGCTTTTGGTACAGTTGGGCCTTCATTATCTGAACATAGAGTCCTGGACCAGCGATAATATCCCTCTTATGATTATTCTCGCAGTCCTTGTTGGCCTTATTCCTGAATCGGGGCCCCATCTTGTTTTTGTGGCTCTCTATGCCAGTGGCCTGGTGCCTTTTTCGGTTCTACTCGCAAGTTCCATTTCGCAAGATGGTCACTCTTCACTTCCTCTTCTTGCTGAGACTAAAAAGGGCTTTCTAAAAGCAAAATTGGTTAATATGATCATAGGACTTATAGTTGGGTTCGGAACTTATCTTTTGAATTTCTAAAAAACACAATACAAAATGGCGATCATACGAGAATTGAACGGTTTCACCCCGAAAATTGGTGAGAGATGTTTTATAGCTGAAAATGCAGTGATAGTGGGAGATGTAGTCATTGGCGATGATTGCAGCATCTGGTATGGGGCAGTCCTACGCGGAGATGTCAATTCCATAATCGTCGGAGATAGAGTGAATATCCAGGATGGTGCAGTACTTCACACAACTTATAAGGAATCAATCGTAGAAATTGGCAACGATGTCTCTGTAGGACACAATGCCATCGTTCATGGGGCGAAGGTGGGTAATGATGTCCTTATTGGCATGGGAGCTATCCTTATGGATAATTCCATTATTCCTGATGGTACTATTATCGCTGCCGGAGCGGTAGTACTAACCAATGCAATTCTGGAACCCGGTGTCTATGCCGGTATTCCTGCAAAGTGTATAAAAGAGGGGTCTGATGCTATACGTGCCGCAGCGCACGAAAACGCACAGGGCTATATGGAGTATAAAGAATGGTTTAAATAGTGGTGCGAGTTACGGGGTACGTGTTACGGGGTGCGAAGTGGAGTTCTGAGTTTCGAGTCCTGAGTTCTGATTTCTGAGTTCCGGGTATGTAGTTCTAAGCTTGTGTGTGGTGTAGCGGGGTAGTACGTAGATGGTTGTACTAATTGGCTTTTTTGAGAGTAACGGTAAGAGGGTTCTCTCTAATCATACGCTCGTAGTCAGTGTGAATTGACCAGTTCATCGTCATAGTTTCGACTTTACCTTCACCGTCCCTGTTGCATATACAGGTATAGAGCGTTTTTCCGCTCTCTGTATGCGTCAAAAGAATGGTATCATCATCCTCCCTTTTGACATTGAGCAATTCGGTGTCAATGACACTGATACTGTAGAGTCCGGTCATGACTCTACACTGAGTACCGGCTTCGGTGAATGTCAACAGTTTCGTCAATCCTGTAGTCTCGTCACTAATGAGGGTGACCGTAGTGGATCCCATCCAATTTTCTCCGCCAATGATCTCTATTATAGTATGGGTATCATCAAACCAGTCGCAGGAAGTAAGACCTGTAGCTGAGAGGGATAAGATTATTGCAAAAATAAAGAGGGATATGCGTTTCATAACAATTATTCTGAAGTTATCATTATATAGATGCAGAAAATGGTGATTTCGCTGCATAAATACTAGAAATATATGTGTCAGATATGTAAAATATTGCGTAGAATCCACCAACTTAAGACCAGTAATATTAAGGAGAATATAAAAACTTTTGAGCTGAAAAGAGCATATATCTTTGTGTGAGTACTTTGGCGTCGTTCAAGGATCAACAGCAACGCTACAAGGGGTAGTGAGCATACAAGGAAAGCATTGTGACGAAATGCACCTGAGATGTTCAAATGGAGAAGATCGTGGATTGCCCTTTGTGATCCGCATCCAGGACAGGAATATCCAGTAATGGAGTAAAAAAGGCATTTTGGAAAAATGTTGCTCTCCGGATCCATAGCAAAAAGCAACACTGCGCCGCCAAGGCACAATACGATTATCATAATCTTCTTAAACATTCTTTAAATTGTTGCAATTGCAGCAAAATGCTTCTACGAGAATCACAATCAGGGTAGACTTAAAACCCTGTTAAAACAGAGTGAGTTCACGTGGAGCCTCATCTACAACAACCGGTTCTGGTGTGGATGGTGTCTTTTTTGGGGTTTTCTGTGCGTCGCTATTGTTTTTTTCGTTACCGTCCCAACCGCTGCTTACGTTATCATCCCTATCTTTGCTGTTGTTCCTTTCGTTATCCTCCTGACCCTGATTGTCATCGTTAATGTCGGCATCTTCCTTCTCTTTACTTTCCTGAGCGTCTGATTTGTCTAAAGGCTCAATAAAACGAACCTGAAGCACATTATAAGGGGATACCTTTTTGCCTTTGGCCTTGTAGCTTTTCTTGCCAATAAATTCTTCAACATCCACCAATTCAGGTTTACGATTGGCATTTTTGCCTGTAAAGGTAATTTCCATCTGGGGCCAGGAATCTTCGCTGATTTCCAGCAGATGAGATCCTTTAGCTTCAGAAATGAAGTAAGCGGGGACATTGGCGTTTAACTCAAAACTGAAACGTTTGATATAAGGACATCCGGCTGCTTTATCGTAGTAGAGGACCGAGTAGGTCTTCTCCTCGTCAAACTTACAGATAGTCAAAATATCGCCCTGGTAGCGATTGCTCAAGTCGTAAGAGGTCGTATAGAATGTACCGTCCTTACATATTACCAAAATGCTATCATCCTGGAAAAATTCTCCGAGGAAAAGACCTCGTCCGGCATCATTGAGGCGTTGCACATCGGTGTCAAACCAGATTTCCTTGCCGCCAAGGGTCGAAACACCCTTGGATTTGATAGTAATGCGGTGGATTGTGTTGTTTTTGGTTACGATATTGCCTCTGGAGCCTCGTCCTTTAATGGCAAGTTGCGAGAAGTCATAGTCTTCGGAGAGTTTTTTGAGTTTGGGTCTGGGACGATAATAGATTCTGACAGTCTCCGCTTCACCGTTGGGATTGGCGGTAAACCAAACCACATTTGATCCCTCTTTGCCTTGTGTAAGGTCGTATTCTTTGTCGCGGGTAATACTGGTAACAGAGAATCTTTTTGCATAGTAAGTGCCCCGCTTCCCGTCACGGTAGATTGCATTGTATACCGTTCTCTCATCCTTGCGGTTAAATACTGCAGCGTGTATTATGTCCTTGCCTACAAATGCTTTATCACTTACTTTAGTGACCAAATAAGTGCCGTTCTTGAGGAATACTATGATCTCAGCGATGTCCGAGCAGTCACAGATATATTCGGAATCTTCGACCTTTTTCTGGTCGATACCTATAAATCCCTCCGCTTTGTTGGCGTAGAGTTTAGCATTGGCGACCACTACTTTTTCAGCCTGTATCGTCTCGAAGGTGATCAGTTCGGTGCGGCGGGGGTAATCTTTGCCGTATTTCTTCTTGAGTTGCCTGAAGTACATAATTGTGTACTCGGTAAGGTGTGCCAGATGGTTCTTAACCTCTTCTATATTATTTTCGATACCGAGAATTTTTTCGTCTGCAGCCTTTATGTCAAAGCGGGAGATTTTCCTAACAGGTTTCTCTACAAGCTTGTCAATATCCGTACTGGTTATTTCTTTTCGAAGGAGGTGCTGGTAGACCTTCATTCCTGCCTCCACATCGGCAAGTTGTTGTTCCCAGGAGGCAGCATCGTTCTCCAGGATTCTGAACACCTTCTTTTCAAAGAATATTTTTTCCAGCGAAGAGAAATGCCAGTCGTTTTCGAGCTCGTCGAGCTGTATCCCCAGTTCTTTTTGGAAGAGGTCGCGGGTGTGCGTGGCGTTGTACCGGAGGATCTCATCCACTCCCATAAAGTGAGGTTTGCGGTCGTGGATGACACAGGCGTTAGGGGAGACGGAGACCTCGCAGTTGGTGAATGCATAGAGAGCATCTATGGTCTTGTCGGGAGAAATGTCATTCTGTAACTGGATATTGATGTCCACGTTGTCAGCAGACATATCGTCCACCTTGCGGATCTTGATTTTGCCTCTTTCATTAGCTTTGATGATGGAGTCTATCAGGGAGTCGGTGGTTTGTCCAAAGGGCAGTTCGGTAATGGAGAGAGTTCTTCTGTCTACCTTTATTATTTTTGCGCGAATCTTGATTCTACCGCCCCTCAATCCCCTGTTGTATTTTGAGCAATCTGCCAAACCTCCGGTCTGGAAATCGGGGAATATCTCAAAATCCTCACCTTTCAGTGCACTAATGCAGGCATCTATCAATTCATTAAAGTTGTGTGGCAGGATTTTTACTGCAAGTCCCACGGCAATACCCTCTGTGCCTTGTGCCAGCAGCAGTGGAAATTTCATCGGGAGGGCGACAGGCTCCTCACTTGTGTCGTCATACGAGGGTACATATTCGGTGATTTTAGGGTTGAATGCCACCTCGAGGGCGAATTTGCTCAGTCTTGCCTCGATATATCTCATTGCGGCCGCAGGGTCTCCCGTAAAAATGTTGCCCCAGTTGCCCTGAGTAGAGATCAAATAATTCTTTTGGCCAAGCTGTACCAGTGCGTCCTTAATGGAAGCATCTCCGTGTGGGTGGAGTTTCATTGTGTCTCCCACGATTCCCGCTACCTTATGGAAGCGACCGTCATCACTCTTCTTCATAGCATGGAGAATGCGACGTTGTACGGGCTTGAGTCCGTCATCAATATGTGGAACGGCTCTGTCGAGGATTACGTATGAAGCATAATCCAAAAACCAGTCACGGTACATTCCGGATAATTTATACTTGCTCTCACCTCCGGCCATAACTTTATCATACCTGTGGTCTTCCTCAGTATCATCATCTTCGTCTACAATTATGTCCTCCTGATCAGATTCCTCGTCTGCGTATTTCTCTTCAGTCAGGAAATCGTCTTCTTCTACAAATTCGTCTCTTTTATTTGCCATATAACTGTATCTCAATTATTGTATCACTCGTAAATATATCCAAAATCGCGCAGTTTTCGTCTGTTTTCCCTCCAGTCGGGCTCCACCTTGACATAGAGTTTTAAGAAAACTTTTTTCTCAAAAAAGTCCTCCATGTCTATACGGGCTTGAGTGCCTGTCTTCTTGAGAGCTGCTCCCTTGTTGCCGATTAGAATGCCTTTCTGAGAATTACGCATAACATTGATCACGGCGCTGATATCGTATCTCTCTTTCCCCTCCTGGAATTCCTCTATTACCACTTCCGTGCAGTAAGGGATTTCCTGGGAATAGTTTAGTAATATTTTCTCTCTTATTATTTCCGAAGCAAAAAACCTCAAACTTTTGTCGGTAAATGCATCCTTGTCATACCAGGGAGGACTTACCGGAAGATATGCCAGAATTGTGTCAAACAATTTCTCCAGGTTAAACTTTTCAGTAGCAGATACGGGTATGATTTCAGCCTTGGGAAGAAGTTCTTTCCATTGAGACATCATCTCCACTACCTTCTCCTGAGTACTTAGGTCTATTTTGTTGATGACGAGAATCACCGGGCATTCCAGTTGGTTGAGTTTCTCAATGTACGCGATATTCTTATCCCTCTTTTCTACAACATCTGTGACATAAATGATAATGTCGGCATCACCTATGGCAGTATCCACAAAGTCCATCATACTCTCCTGGAGTTTGTAGTGAGGCTTGATAATGCCGGGAGTGTCGGAATAGACGATTTGCCAATTATCTTCATTTACAATTCCCATTATGCGATGGCGGGTGGTCTGTGCCTTGGCCGTCACGATGGAAAGTTTCTCTCCCACGAGGGCATTCATCAGCGTGGACTTGCCAACATTGGGGTTGCCTATGATGTTTACAAATCCGGATTTATGCTTCTGTTGTGTCATTTTAAATGTGTAGTTATTTGCTGCTAATGGCTAACGGCCAATAGCTATCAATTAAAGTTGCCCATTTTCAGGAATGTAATTTCCTCCTCCGTTAAAAATCTCCATGCTCCTCGGCGGAGTTTCTTTTTGGTAAGGCCGGCGAAATAGACTCTGTCAAGTTTGGTTACTTTGTATCCGAGGTGTTCGAACATCCTGCGTACAACACGATTGCGGCCCGAATGGATCTCGATGCCCACCTGTGCCATATCATCATCTACATAAGATAGCGCATCCGCGTGTATTTCTCCATCCTCAAGTGTAATTCCCTTAACCAGTGCATCAAAATCGGGTTTTTTGAGATATTTGTCAAGGAATACGTGGTATATCTTTTTTACATTTTGCGAAGGGTGCGTGAGGCGTACCGCCAAATCGCCATCATTGGTAAATAGCAATACACCGGTGGTAGCTTTGTCGAGACGTCCCACGGGCACTACGCGCTCTTTACACTTTTCAGTGGAGATGAGGTCTATAACGCATTTTTTTGCATGCGGGTCGCTCATAGTGGTGACATAATCTTTGGGCTTGTTCATCAGGAGATAGACCTTCTTTTCTCCTTTGAGACGTTGGCCGTTGAAACGAATATCATCATCTGGCTTAACTTTGGTGCCCAGTTCAGTGACAATTACACCGTTAACTGTTACAAGGCCGGTTTTGATATACTCATCGGCTTCCCTTCTGGAGCAGATGCCGGAGTTTGCTATAAATTTGTTAAGACGTACAGTTTCGTTCTTCTCAGATCTTTCTGATCTTTTAGGTCTTTCACCTCTGTCACCTCTTTCAGGTTTGTCATACCGGTCTCGCTTGTCATACCTTTCGCCCCTCCCATATCTGCCATGGCTTTCAGACTTACCATGCTTGTCGTACCTTTCACGGCTTTCTTTTCTCCCGGGTTTGTCAGGCCTTTCATGCTTCTCATACCTTTCACTTTTCTCGCACTTTTCGTGTTTGTCGTACCGGTCATGTCTCTCATACCTTTCAGTGCTGTCATTTTTGTCATATCTATGTTTCGCACCTCCGGTACCTCCGTACTTTTCGGCGGGTCTGCTCTTTTTGAGAGGTTTATCGCCATCTTTATGATGGTGTTTTTCGTTATCGTCTTTTTTCGGACGGCCTGCGGGATGCGTGCTAGCGCGTTTCCCATTATCAGCTAAATCGCTTTTTCGTGCCGGCTTGGCACTATATGTTTTATCTCTGCCGGCTGTGCGGCTTTTCTCTTTTTTTCTGTTTTCCATTTTAAATTCAATTTTGCGCGGCAAAGTTAACTTAATCTAAATTATTTTCCTATTTTTGGAACATAATTGAAAGGGAAAAAGCTTGAGGATGAAAGGATTTTTCAATATGGCAATCGACTCTCTTCTGGACAATAGATTGCGCGCCACCCTTACCATACTGATTATCGCGACAGGTATCACTTCTTTGGTTTCCATTCAGACTGCCATCGAAGGCCTTTCGCGCACTGTAGAAAAGAGTTTCGGCCGCATGGGTGCTCACTGCTTCACTATTACCTCTCTTGAAGAGAAGGGTGAGAGAGAGGCTCGCGGGATCTCCTGGGCTGATGCAGAGCAATTTGTACGGAGATATGATTCTCAAGCGGTGGTCAGCATCAGTTCCTCGTTGGTGATGCAGCAGGTTTCTGCCGAAGGGATCAGCAGCGATCCTACAATCACAGTGACAGCTACGGACGAGCATTATCTCCGTCTTGGACTTGCCTCACTGGCCGTCGGACGCAACTTCAGCAATCGTGAGATTGAAGGGTCAAGCGACATCTGCATAATAGGGGATAATATCGCACGACGACTCTTCGACGATCGTGATCCTCTCGGTGAGACTCTAAGAGTGGGTGCTGTGGAATATTACGTGGTCGGTGTGATGGAGAGAGAGGGGTCGCTATTCGGTATCGGTACAGACAATACGGTATTGGTGCCATTGGGCGTAGCACGTACTCGTTTTCTTGCTCCAGATTCGCATTATTTACTAAATATAATGCCGGTAGGAGAGGATGAGACCCTATTTGAACAGGCGTGGGAGAGGGCAGTTGTGGTTATGAAACTTATCAGGGGAGTGCGTCCGCAGGATAAGGCAAATTTTGCAATCAGCCGTAGTGATTCGGTGATAAGGGAGTTAGAGACCCTTAAGGGGAAACTCTCCATAGCGGCTTTGGTCATAGGATTGATTACTTTGCTCGGGGCTTCGGTAGGACTAATGAATATATTACTGGTCTCCGTCAAAGAGAGAACCAGCGAGATAGGTATACGTAAAGCACTTGGCGCCAAACCGCGTATCATTGCGATGCAATTTTTGGCCGAAGCAGTGCTGGTAGGACAGATTGGATGCGCTGCGGGTCTGCTTATGGGGCTACTCTTCGGCAATGTTGTAGCTCTGTTGATAGGGTGTGCCTTTACACTCCCATGGCGGTGGCTGGGAGTGGCGGTGATAATCTGTTTAGTGGTCAGCATCCTTTCCGGCTATCTGCCTGCCCGCCGCGCCTCTCGCCTTGATCCTATTGAAGCACTAAGATGTGAGTAGGGGTGTGAGTTACGTGTTACCTTGCACTACTAACTACACACTACTTACTCGGAACTCAGAACTATTTTACTATTTTTGTAAAAAATATTGTGAAATGAATTATATCAAAACGGCTATAGAGGGCCCTGTGATCATCGAACCCAAAGTCTTCTACGACCATAGGGGTTATTTTTTCGAATCCTTCTCCCTGAGGGAGTTTGAAGATAATGTGCAAAAAATCAATTTTGTGCAGGACAACGAGTCCTTTTCTGCGAAGCGTGGAGTGCTGCGCGGACTTCATTTTCAGAAGGGTAATGCGGCACAGGCTAAACTTGTGAGAGTAGTACAGGGCCGTGTTCTTGATGTAGCCGTTGATATTCGCCTTGATTCCTCTACATATGGTAAATATGTCTCAGTAGAGCTCAGTGCCGAAAATAAACGGTTATTTTTTGTTCCGCGCGGATTTGCACACGGCTTTTTGGTATTGGAGGATAATACAATATTCCAATACAAATGCGACAACTACTATGCTCCGGAAATGGAGGGTTCGTATAGATGGAATGACCCCGTGTTAGCTATAGACTGGGGCATTGATCCAAAGGAGGTAATTTTAGTGGCTAGAGATGCTGAGGCGCCAGCTTTCCCATCTTGTGCAGAGATTCTTTGAGCGAAACGCTCCACCAGGGTGTCTCCACCCCAAATTCTTCCCTTATTTTACTCTTATCGAGTAGTGAATATGCCGGCCTGTGTGCAGCAGTCGGGTACTCTTCCGTAGTTATAGGATTGACCTTGCAATCGAGACCGCAATAGAGCATTATCAGTGCCGCAAAATCAAACCATGTACAGCTGCCTTCATTGGTATAGTGGTAAATTTCACCTCTTCGCTCCCCGATATGTGGTGCTATGGTCAGAATTGCTTTGGCTAAATCACGAGCATAAGTGGGTGTGCCTGTTTGGTCTGCTACCACTCCGATTTCACTCTTTTCGCTACCCAGACGCACCATTGTTTTGACGAAATTATTGCCGTAAGAAGAGTAGAGCCAGGCGGTGCGGATGATTATCCCGCGGCAACGGCTTCTGCGTATGGCTAGCTCTCCCTGACGCTTGGTAATACCGTAAACGCTCTGTGGGCGGCAGGTGTCATTCTCGCGGTAAGCACCCATCTTGCGCTTTCCGTCAAACACATAATCGGTGGAGATATGTATAAGCGCTGCATTACTTTCTCGAACGCACCGTGCAAGGACTGCAGGTCCTTCCGCATTAATTTTGGTGCTTAGTTCCTTGTCGCTTTCGGCCTTGTCCACATTTGTATATGCGGCACAATTGATCACCAGATCTACATCGTGTTCCTCCATCAACTCTTTTACGCGCTGCCGGTCACAGATGTCTAATTGTAGAGTCCCATTGCCAGGCAATGCATCGGTAAATATCCAATTTTGACCATTTCCTGCCAGTTCTTTCAGCTCGCACCCAAGCTGTCCCAGTGATCCGGTGACCAGAATTTTTCCCATAATGCTCATCGTTTTAATTTTTTAGCACATTAACTACAAAAGTAGCACCAGTTTCCACAAAATGCAAATGAAGGTTTTATCACACATTACTTTCCGAAACCTCATCTGTTTTTATAATTCAATTTGTATTTATTAACTTTAATGCTAATTGGGGGCTTGAATTATTATTCAGGTACTTTTTTTGTATGTATGCAGTCGGCCAACTCTTTTGATATAGGCCATTGTTTCCCAAAAAACGTTATATTTGTAAATTGTTTATCAAAAATATTTAGTTGTATGGATTATAATACTCAAAGAGATATACTTCACCTGCCCGAGTATGGAAGGCATGTTCAGCAGATGATAGAGCAGGTCAAAAGAATACCTGATCGAGAGAAACGTAACGAACAGATACGCGCTGTCATCCAGATAATGGCTATACTCAATCCTCAGATGAAAGATTTTCCTGATTATAGGCAGAAACTCTGGGACCATATGTATATAATTGCCGACTTTGATATAGATGTTGACGCTCCCTATCCGATGCCGGATAAAAAGGAATTCTTCAGCCGTCCTGAGCAGATCCACTATGAGGAGAAGCCTATAAAGGCACGCTGTTATGGGCGCAATATCGAAAATATGATCAATCTGATCGCGTCACGAGAAGACGATGATGACAAGATAGAAATGATCTGCACTCTCGGACACTATATGAGACAACAGTATCTCATCTGGAATAAAGATTCGGTAGCAGATGAAACGATCTTCAGCGATATGGAAAAACTCTCGGAAGGCCGCCTGAAGGTACCTGAAGGACTTCAGTTGAGCACGCTCTCAAGCGATGCTACATTTAATCGTCCCGGTATGATGGCTTCAGGTAGCTCTAAATCCGGATTCGGCAAAAAATCGAGGAACAAGAAGAAAAAGAAAAACTGATTTACCGAGGAAAAATGAAACAGTCCAAATCAGGTAAAAATAAGAAAAGTCGCAAAAATAAAGTTACAAAAGAGCCACGCGAGCCCTGGTTATCCAGTGCAGATGCTCGTGTTATGAGAATTCTGCTTGGATTTATTTTTCTTGCGCTCACCATTTTCACTGTCGTGGCGTTGGTGTCCTATATATTTACCTGGACCTCCGATCAGAGTTTATTGCGCGACCCCCAGGTGCTTTCCAGTGCAGCTGAAGAAGCCTCCAATTCTGGCGGCAGAATAGGGTTGATATGGGCAGATTTCCTTATATCTAAATTATTCGGCCTGGGAGCTTTTGCAATACCGTTCTTTTTTGGAGCCGTGTCGATTGCTTGTTTTAGACTTCGAAAAATCAATTTGCTGCGTCTCTTCATGGTGTCGCTCATTGGCGCGATTGTCATTTCTTTAATTTTGGCCTATGTTTCAGGTTTTACCAAATATGAGTACTTTTTAGGCAACGGTCTTGGTGGCTCTTATGGCAGACATGCTGTTGCTTGGCTCATCTCAATGCTCGGCAATATCGGAGCCGGTTGTGTGCTGATGATATTGCTGCTACTCTGGCTCGTTCTGCTCAGTAAGAAAGTTGCATTGCGCTTTGATGACCTTATGTGGGATGTGGCCAATCGCCCCCGCAGAGAGAAGGCTATCGCTACTGACGAGGATGCTGAGATTGAAGCAGAAGAGGAAGAAGAAGTCTCCGATGATTCCGTTTGTGATCCGGAATATCAAGAATTGCAACCTGATATAATCACAGAGGTTATCCCTAATTCAGACTCATCTTCTCAGGAAACCGCCGGGCCTATAACTCCAATTGAGAGTGATAATCCGGATGATGTGATCATCAAGATAGAGGGCTCGGATCATGATTTTATAAAAAATCTTACAGAGGAGGAAAAATCCCGTCTTTTCGATCCCAGACTTGATTTGCCTGACTATCGTAATCCCTCACTCTCACTATTGGATGATTACAGGGATAAGTGGCATACCGTCTCAATGGAGGAACTTGAAAAGAATAAAACGAAAATTGTGACTGTGTTAGGTCACTATAAGATTAAGGTGGTGGCGATAACTGCCAAAATGGGACCTACCGTTACGCTATATAAGATCCATTTGGCAGACGGTATGAAGATATCGCAGGTACGTAGTCGTGAAGAGGATATTGCACTTTCTCTCGGGGCAAAAGGTGTACGTGTAGTCACTCTTATCGACTCTGTAGGTATTGAAGTGGCCAATGAAAATCCCTCGGTAGTGCCTCTTAAGTCCATTCTTAATGACCCTAAGTTTAAGAGCACCGATATGGAGCTTCCTCTGGCGATGGGTATTACCGTTACCAACGAGCCCTTTTTCCTTGACCTCGCAAGGATGCCTCACTTGCTCATTGCCGGTGCTACCGGTATGGGAAAATCCGTAGGTCTCAATTGTATAATAACTTCACTTCTCTATACAAAACATCCAGCTGAGCTCAAGTTTGTCATGGTAGATCCCAAGAAGGTAGAATTGTCCCTCTACGCCAAGCTAGACAAACATTTCCTGGCAAAGATTCCTGATGAATCCGAGGCAATAATAACGGACACACGCAAGGTGGTGAACACCCTAAAGTCGCTATGCGTCGAGATGGAAGATCGTTATGATCTGCTGAAAATGGCAGATCTGCGCCACATAAGGGATTATAATAGAAAGTTTCTAAACCGCCGCCTTAACCCACAAAAAGGTCACAAATTCTTGCCCTATATCGTGGTTGTGATAGATGAGTTTGCCGACCTGCTTGTTACTGCCGGCAAAGAGATCGAGGAACCCATTGCACGTCTTGCCCAGCAGGCCCGGGCTGTGGGTATCCATCTTGTAATTGCTACTCAAAGACCCACTACAGATATTATTACCGGTACCATTAAAGCCAATTTCAATTCAAGAATAGCATATAAGGTAAATGCTTCCATTGACTCAAGGACTATTCTTGATACACCCGGAGCCAACCGTCTCATCGGTAGAGGTGATATGTTGGTTATGTATCCCGGTGAGGATATTGTTCGCGTACAGTGTGCCTTTGTGGATGCGCACGAGATTCTGGCTGTTACACGAGATATCAGCGCCCAGCAGGGCTATGACCATGAATTCTATCTTCCTGAGGTGTCGGACGAGGAGGAATCCTCCGGTGGAAACGAATATGGAGTTAATCTCAAAAATCGCGATGCCCTGTTTGAAGATGCTGCAAAGATAGTGGTGATGGCGCAGCAAGGTTCTACTTCACTTATTCAGCGCAAACTCGAAATAGGATATGCCCGTGCAGGACGTATCATTGATCAGCTTGAGGCTGCGGGTATTGTCGGTCCCTTCGGTGGTAGTAAAGCCAGAGATGTTCTGGTATCGGATCTTGCTACCCTTGATATAATTCTTGAGACTCTTGACAGAATTTAGCACGATGTTTGCAATGGTTAGAGATATGAAACGAATTATTCTATCACTGTTGGCTCTCTTTATTTCCTGTGCTCTATGGGGGCAGGGAAATAGCTTGTTACTGGACAAGATTGCACAATTGGGTAGTGTTACACTTGAATATGAAATGACTGCCAACTCTTCAGACGGACGTCAGCTCATGGAGCAAAGAGGTACCATTGATATTCAGCAACTGAGTTATCGACTTACCAGCGATATGCTCACTATTGTATCTGATGGTAACACCAGGTGGCTTTATAGTCCCAAGAGTGAGGAACTGGTAATATGCAGTGCTGATTACTTATCTGATAATCCTCTGGAGAATCCCTTCTCGTTGCTTGCATCTACCAGTTTCGAACAGAAGAGCGATGGCACTTTCAAGATATTGCACAGGGAAGCGAATGGCTATCTCTACACCGTGCTGGTGACATCAATCTCCAGCCGAGAGACCCCCTGGGAAGACTCCTATTTCATTGTGGACATTGATTCGTTGCCTGAAGATGTGATAATTACCGATCTCAGATAATCCCAGCCTGATGGAAAACTTCTTTTATGGATGTATAGCTGCTAGATAATTTGGCAGGAATCTCCTCTGTTGGCACCCATTCGGCCATTATGATATCCTCCTCGGTCTGGGGTACGGGGGAGAAGGATGAGTTACCTTCGTACTTCATATCATACCACCAGGTGTGTTTCAGCAAGCGCTCACCTTCTCTGGAGTAGGTGTGATGTGTCACGCATATAAGATCGCCGATTGTAAGTTGGGTAATGCCGGTCTCCTCGGCTACCTCACGCAGAGCGCACTCCTGAAGGCTCTCTCCAGATTCCAATTTGCCCTTTGGAAGGTCCCATCTACCTCTGCGAAGTATCATTAGCGTACGTCCTGAACGGTCGCGTACCACCCCTCCGGCCGCTTCCAGAGTATGGTACCTGGAGCAGAGTTCACTGCAAACGCGCTCCGTGTCAGAGGTGGGTATATAGAGTGAAGGGATATGAGGTGACTTTTCAAACATCAGGGGAATATTCCCCAAGTGTTCTTTTTCTCCAACACTAAGCACGAGAGCACCGGTATCTCCCTCTGCATCCGAAACGGAAGAGCATACTATGATATTGCGGCTTTCAAAATGGATACGATACATCGTTTTACCGAATAATATTATTACCTTTGCAAAGATAATCCAAAATAGATTATGATTAAAAATATTGAAAAAATAGTTGCCCGACACCTACTTGAAATTAAGGCGGTACAGTTAAGGCCCGATGAGCCTTTTACTTGGGCATCCGGTTGGAAGTCACCAATTTATTGTGATAATCGCAAACTTCTTTCCTATCCGGACAGACGCACTGAGGTCTGCAGGTATTTAGTGGAAGTAATAAAAGAGCATTTTAATGATGTAGATATGATCGCCGGCGTGGCAACAGGCGCCATTGCTTATGGAGCACTGGTTGCGCAAGCTTTAGGATTGCCTTTCATATATATCAGACCTAAAGCCAAGGACCACGGTACCGGAGCCCGTATTGAGGGAGATCTTCCTAAAGGGGCCAATGTAGTTATCGTTGAGGATCTTATTTCTACCGGCATGAGCTCTCTTTCAGCCGCTGAATGCGTTGCGAGAGAGGGTGGATTTGTTGAGGGTATAGTTGCCATATTCTCATACAATTTCCATAGAACGCGTGAAGCATTCGAAAAAGCCAATGTGGTGCTTCATATTCTTACTAATTATGATGCACTTCTCGAAGAGGCAGTTGCATCGGGTTATATAAAGGAGGAAGATCTCAAGGTACTCGCCGAATGGAGATTTAAGCCTGATACCTGGGGTAAATAATATGGCAGAAGAGATTTGTGGCAAAACCATAGTCATCGATAGGCCTTCCTATGCGATTTATACTGCCTTTTCCGATCTTCGCAATCTTGTAGCCGCGATTCCGGAGGATAAAAAGGATATGGTTACTGCCGATGCGGACAGTATATCTGCAAAGGTGCAGGGTTTTGAAATTGGAATTAGAGTTCACCAACGGACCCCCTTTTCGAGAATAGATTTTGAGCAGAATGGACAGGCTCCGTTTCCATTTTTTTTCTCAATGATTATGGACCCGATGGATGATAACCGCACTTATTTTCATATTGAGCTTCGTGCAGAGCTCAATACTATGATGAAGATGTTTATCGGGAATAGACTCCAGGATCTTGTTGACAAACTTACAGACGGCATAACAAAAGCTGCCAGCGGTGAGATGCCGGAAGGTTTTTCTTCTTTTGATGTATCCCGTTGAGTTTGTAAATAGCCTTAAAACGCATTTCGGGGAGGAGCGCGCCTGTCGCCTCCTTTCCGCTCTTAATAGCGAACCGTCACTTTCGGTCCGTACGAATCCGGTAAAAATAACTGCTGAAGAGCTAGCGAACCATTTCTCTGTCAATTTCGATGGTGTTGTGCCCTGGTGTGCGGAGGGTTTGTACCTCAAAAGCAGACCTTCATTTACTCTAGATCCGCTTTTTCACGCCGGGTATTATTATGTCCAGGAGGCATCATCAATGTATACAGGCGTGTTGCTGGAAAGGGCGATGACACAGTTGTTGGCCGGTAGGTCGGGACTTCGCATTCTTGATCTGTGTGCGGCACCCGGAGGCAAAAGCACACATATTCTCTCAATTATAGGTTCTAATGATCTTTTGCTCTCGAATGAAGTTATTCGTAGCAGAGCTTCAATACTGGCTGATAATGTAGCAAAATGGGGTTATCCCAATGCCGTTGTTTCCAATAATGACCCTGCAGATTTCGCTGCCCTCGATGATTTTTTTGATGTTGTTGTCGTGGATGCTCCCTGTTCGGGTGAGGGGATGTTCCGTAAAGATCCGGATGCGGTGAATGAATGGTCTGTGGATAATGTTCATCTCTGTGCTTCAAGGCAAAGAAGAATAGTTTCGGACATCTGGCCTGCCCTTCGAAGCGGAGGTTTTATGATCTATTCCACCTGTACATTCAATACTCTTGAGAATGATGAGAATGTAGCCTGGATGGTATCTGAATTGAGCGCAGAACTCATTGAGCAGCGCAGATTCCTTCCGGGAGAGGAAAGAGGGGAGGGTTTCTTTATTGCGCTGTTGCGCAAAAATGGTGACCATTCTCCTTCCGTTAAGATGTCAAGAAATCAAAAAAGTCAGATTCCCTCTTGTACTTCTTATATATCACAAGTTGATGGACAATTTGCATTCTCTCTTAAGGGAGATTTATGGAGAGTGTTTCCTATGGCTCTTGCTGCAGATATCAGGCTTTTGGAATCTTCTCTCAGAGTTATTCGTTCAGGAGTGGCTGTTGCAGTTCAGAAAGGGCGTGATATGGTACCTGAGGCCGATTTGGCTCTTTCCCCGGTATTGAATAAAGAGGCATTTCCAATGGTGGAACTCTCTATTGAGGATGCCCTTAAATATCTTGCCAAAGAGAATATTGTATTTGGTTCGGGAGTCCCATCGGGATATCTGTTAGTCTCTTATAAAGGTGCTCCTCTGGGTTTTGTAAAAAACCTGGGCCACCGTTCAAATAATCTCTATCCACTTTCCCGCAGGATAAGGATGAAATAGGGAAAGGGGTACTCGAGCCCCTTTGAATACTGTTATTCCAGTATTTTGGCTATTTCAGCTTTATAATTTTCGTTGGATGTAATCTTGAGGTGACCTTGATCTTCCAATGTGATAAGTCTATCACCCTCTTTGAATTCAGCTTCCAATTTCAGAGCGGAGTAGTAGTTGATAATTTTATCTTCCGTTCCATGAAAAATAATTACCGGAGCCGTGACATTGTCCAGATACTCATGCGTTGGCAATTTGTATCTCAGGAGAAAGGCGGGAAAGGAGTAATTATTGCACACCAAATCCTCAAAACTGTAATAAGGGGCTATTAAAATAAGCAGTTTCGGATTGTTTTTTGAGGCAAGCTGCGAAGCTAACCCCGTTCCAATCGAATAGCCAGAAATTACAATGTCATCTTCATCATACCTCTTCTTTAGCTCATCATAAGCGATTTGGGAATCGGAATAGAGTTGTTTCTCACTTTTGATTTTTCCTTCGCTTTTACCGAATCCTCTGTAGTCAAGTATGAAGATATCGTAGTTTAGGCCGGTATATGTTTGTGCCATTTTTCCACAAGAACGTAATGAACCCGCATTCCCGTGTAAATGGAAAATTAATCCTTTTGTGCTGTCTGATTTAAATAAAATCCCATTTAATGTGGTTCCATCATCAGCTTGAATGGTGATTTCTTCAAAATTTTGCTCGAACTCAAAGAGATAATTTGCCCCCAGCTTTACAGGATGGAAAAATAATTTTTCCTGGTAGAAGTATAACAGTCCTAAAAGAATAATGGGAATAATGACTAGTGCAGCAACTACTATTGTTATAATTCGCTTTGTGTTTCTCTTCATTTGTGTGGATTAATTAAAAGACGCAGGCAAGTGCTTCTAATGTTTTTTGGATTTAACTTCCGCTCTGTCAAGAATGTTGCCATAACGGTCGATTAGAGTGAGCACCATTCTCTTTTTGTTGACATCAAGATGGATTGCTCCCACAGTCATGGCTCCTTCGCTCCAGCGGAAACGGATTTTATCAAGATTTTCTGTTATTGGGTTGGGAGTGGAAACACCACGCTCATTGTCGGAGGATGGAGCCTGGATATATACAGTACCTTTACTACCGTCACTCTCTTTGCCCTGATAAAGAGCATTGGTACGCACATAAATATGGTTATTGCCTGCCAGAGCGAGGTCTATGCCAAGTTCGTCAAACAGGTTACTCCACCTGCCATATTGCGATGTTTTACCGCTGTCACCGAAAAACCACTGATAATGTTCGCAAACCACACGGTATCTGGCAGGATTGTTTTTGACCACTTCTTTTACCCATTCCTGAGCGGCGTTGAGACCCTCTTCATCCTTCATACTTTCGTTATTTAGCATTATGAAGAGTGCATCACCCCAGTAAAACCAGTAGCAGACTCCCTCTTCTCCTTTATAACCGTTACGTGGATAGAAATTGGCCTCTTTAAAATATTCGTTCGTGTTCTTGATATAGCCGCGTGACATATTGTCGTGGTTGCCGTTGACTCCTGCCCACATGTAGTTTTTGAAATATTTTTCTTTATACATCTCTTGCCAGAAAGAGTAGCTGCCTCCCCAGGCTGTTATGTCTCCGAGGTGGAGTACCCAGTCAAATTCGGGGTCATATTCATACACTATATCCATCATTGCCATTGCGTTGTCAAGACGATCACGAAGCGGCGGATAGACATGATAGTCAGAAATGATACAGGCGCTCCAGCGGTTCCGGCCCGAAGTTCTGAATCTATACGTTTCGCTGGTGCACCGCTCACTGACAATGCGATATTGGTATTCGCGACGGGGCTTCAGGTCTTTGAGGGCTGCTTCATACTTGAGGAAAACTGCATCTTCATAAAAGTCGGTACCGTCAGCCTTTTTGGAATAGACTTGGTCAAAGACCGTGCAGAGATGACTTGAGCCCTCCATTGTGCGAGATTTTTTCCACTGAGTATCTCGTGCAAGAGTATATTCTATAGTACACTTCGTGATGGTAGTGTCTGTCCCCCAGCTTATATTCATGGCTCTGGAAGTGTTTTCGGCAGGGCAAGTGACGATGGAAAAGATGCCTTTCGTCTGTGCCGCAAGAGTTAAAGATGCGGAAATTGCGAGAATTGACGAAAATACAATTTGCCTGATGGATATTCTGAAATTCATGATGAATAATGTCTCTGTTGAATCTCAAAATTAAGTAAAATATGTCAGAGTAGTTTGAAGAGGGTATAAAATTCATGCGGCTCGCTTCCGTCAGATGAGAAACAAGCCGCATTACTTAACCTAAACTTAAACTATGAAAAACTTCGAATTAATAAGATGCAATGTGTGTGCCAAACGTAAAAAACCTTACCGAATGTTTGACGAATTTCAGCAAAAAAAGCTTAAACTATTCGAAGTTTAGCGAATTTAAGCAAAAGGGTCTTCTCTCCTGAGTTATCAAACTTTACAATGGCTTTTGCATTGGCATCCTTGCCATCAAAGGAGATGATGGTACCGAAGCCGAAAGTGGCGTGCTCAACCCGCTGACCGACCTTTAGGTCATAGATAGCTGAGGGCTGAAATCCGGCAGAAGGCGTATGTTTGCTTTCGCGGGCGAAAGTTTTTGATAATTCATATCTGCGCAAAATAGGAGAGGTGCCAGCCTCACTTCTGCGTTTGCTGCCCTCTATGTCGTAGGTAGTAGCAAACGCTTCTCCGGTATAGGGTATCCGTTGCTGATCGTCTACTGGTTTATCAAGACAACTACTCTCAATTTCCCTGACAAATCGGCTGACAGGATTGCTCTCCTGCTGGCCCCAGCGCATCCTGTTGCGTGCAAAACTGACAGTAGCACACTTCTTAGCTCTTGTCAAGGCCACATAGAAGAGTCGTCGCTCTTCTTCAATATCGATCGCTCCGCCGTTCAACCCTGAAGAGGGGAAGAGGTTCTCCTCCATACCTGCTATATATACATAAGGAAATTCTAATCCCTTGGATGAATGCACTGTCATCAGGGTAATCTTGTTTGCAACTTCCGAATCCTCCATCTCCTCATCCTCGCGATCGATCTCCGACATAAGTGAAATGTTTTCAATATAGTCGTTCAGAGTGATTATTATCTCCTCCTCCGGTAAGTCGCTCTCCATTGCTCTTGTCTCCTTTTCCTCTTCCACAAAGCTCTTGATGCTGTTAAAAAGCTCCTCAATATTCTCAAATCTGGATATACCTTCAGGAGAATTGTCATTTTTGAGTGAAGTCAGGTAGCCGGAATCATTTCCAATACGCTGCGCTATGGTAAAGGCGTCTTTGGTGCTCCAACCCTGATGGATAGGCTCTATGATAGTTGCGAAGTTGCGGAATTTATTTACAGCTGCCGGTTTGAGTCCGACTTCGAGAAGTTTTTCCGGAGGAAGGAACATAGCCTCGTAGAGCGAACAGCCGGCTGCTGTCGCGGCAGAGGAGAGGCGACTGAGAGAGGTGTTTCCAATGCTGCGGGCAGGTACGTTGATGATTCTGCGAAAGGCCTCGTCGTCGCGAGGATTAACTGTCAGACGAAAATATGCCATCATATCCTTTACTTCCATACGATCATAGAATGATTGGCCGGAATAGATTCGGTAGGGGAGATTTCTCTTGCGGAGAGCCTCCTCCAGTACCCTGGACTGGGCATTTGTGCGATAAAGGATAGCGAAGTCACCGTACTGAGCCTTGTCGGTAAATATGCGCCCGACGATAGATGATGCAGTAAGGTAGGCTTCTTCCTGCTCTGTAAATGCCTTTATGACCCCGATCTTTTCCCCTTCTTTTCCATCCGAAAAGCACTCTTTATTGAGACGGTTGCTGTTATTTCTAATTACACTGTTAGCTGCTCTGACGATGGTACGTGTGGAACGATAGTTTTGTTCGAGTTTGTATTCTGCTGCATCGGGATAGTCCATTTTGAACTTGAGTATGTTTTCAATTCTCGCTCCGCGGAATCCGTAGATACTTTGTGAATCGTCTCCAACGACGCAGATATTTCTGTGGGGCTCTGCCAGTTTTTTGAGTATGATGTATTGGGCGTGGTTGGTGTCTTGATACTCGTCCACCAAAATGTAATCGAATTTTGCTGAAATCGCCTCCCTCGCATCGGGAAAATTTTTTAGCAGGATGTTGGTATTTAGGAGAATGTCGTCAAAATCCATTGCTCCTGCAGTTTTGCACTTTTTGACATACAAAGCGTAAATGTCGGCGATGCGACCTCTTCTGGAGGCAGCATCGGATTCCATAAGGGCAGCATCTGCATAATAACCACTTACCGTGATGAGGTTGTTTTTGGCAAGTGAAATTCTGGATTGGATCTGAGCCGGCTTGTAGATTTTGTCATCCAGTTGAAGTTCCTTGATGCACTGTTTTATAGCATTTCTGGAGTCACTTTGATCATATATGGAAAATTCGCGTGGATAACTAAGTTCCTGCGAGTAATCTCGGAGGAACCTTATGAAGATAGCGTGAAAAGTTCCCATCCAGAGTCTTCTGGCGCTTCTTTCGCCCACAATGGATGCTATTCTTTCCTTCATTTCGCCGGCAGCCTTTTTGGTGAATGTCAACGCAAGCACCCGATAAGGGTTGTGACCCTGAGCAAGAATATTGGCTATTCTACAGGTAAGAACCCTTGTTTTACCGGATCCTGCACCGGCAACGATGAGTGAAGGTCCCTCTATGTGGATTACTGCCTCTTTCTGCGCTGGATTCAACTCTTTAAAAATCTGTTCTGTCTGCCCTTTCATAATTAACCGATAATTATGCAAAAATAAGCCCGAGAAATTGCATTTCAAAGGATAAAATCTCGTTTTTTATGTATACCTTTGCCGCCAATCGTGTAAATACTTAAATATTAAATCAATAAGATGAAATAAATAATGTCAGAACAAATTAGATTGAAAAAGGGCCTGGATTTACCCGTAAAAGGAGCAGCCCTTCGCAAAATTTCCATGACAGTTGTTCCTGATATTGTCGCCCTGAAGCCTACGGATTTTAGGAATCTCATTCCAAGAATGTTGATAAAAGAGGGTGATGTTGTTAAAGCAGGTACACCGGTCTTTGCAGACAAGAAGAATCCTGACATTCTCTTCACATCTCCGGTAAGTGGCACAGTTGATGCGATTGTCCGCGGAGAAAAACGCAAATTGCTTGAGGTAAGGATTAAATCCGACAACTCAGGTGCGGCTGTGAAGTTTAATGTACCGACAGGATTTTTCCTCGACAGGGAGAATGTCATAAAAGCCCTCCTTGAGAGCGGTCTCTGGCCTTGCATCAAACAGAGACCTTACGGCACTATCGCCGATCCTTCTGTCACTCCAAAAGCCATCTTCATCTCTGCAATGGCCACAGCACCACTTGCTGCTGAGTTGGAGTATGTGCTTGAGGAGGAATTTGAGGCTCTCCAGACCGGTCTTACGGTCTTGGGTAAGCTTACAGAAGGCGGTGTTCATCTCTCGCTTAATGCACGTAACTACATTTCCGGCAATTTCCACAAGTTTGAAGGTGTCATCTGTCACTACTTCAGCGGTCCGCATCCGGCAGGTAATGTAGGAGTACAGATCAATCACATTAGTCCAATCTCCAAGGGAGAAACCGTTTGGACAGTAGACCTTTTTTTGGTTGCGGCCATCGGTAAACTATTCCTTAAGGGTGTGTATGACACAAGCCGCATCATTGCAGTTGCAGGTCCCGCTGTTGTAAACCCTTCCTACGTTAGGTGTTGCGCAGGCATTGCTATGGAGCAAATCTCCGACCTTTTCAATTTTGCCCATGGCAATATCCGAATTATAAGCGGTGATTTGCTATCAGGTAAAACTGTAGGTAGAGAAGGTTTTCTTGGGTTTTACGACAATCTTGTGACCGCCCTCCCCGAGGGTGACTATCATGAGATGTTCGGTTGGGCAAAACCTTTCCGTCTGAAAAAGTTCAGTTCTTCGCGTACTTACTTTTCGCGGCTAACGCCACGAAAGAAATACAATATGGACACCAATACCAATGGCGGAGAGAGGGCATTTGTGCTCTCCGATGTCTATGGTAAGGTGCTTCCTATGGATATATACCCTGTCTATCTATTCAAGGCTATCCTTGCCGGTAACATAGAAAAGATGGAAAACTTCGGCATTTACGAGATTATCGAAGAGGATGTCGCTCTCTGTGAGTTTGTATGTCCTTCTAAAATTGAGATCCAGTCTATAGTTTCCGAGGGTATTGAACTCATGATTAAAGAGATGTCATAAAGAGGAGGTATAGCATGAGCAAACTTAGAAAATTGACAGATAAGATCAAGCCGACCTTTAGTAAGGGGGGTAAACTATCATTTCTCCACTCGACCTTCGAAGCATTTGAGAGTTTTCTCTTTGTTCCCGACACAGTGACAAAAAAGGGAGTACATGTGAGGGATAGTGTGGATCTTAAGCGCGTTATGACAGTGGTCATGATTGCACTTGTACCCTCTCTGCTTTTCGGCATCTATAATATCGGCTATCAACACAATCTTGCAGCCAATGCAGGTATGGAGTTTTGGGAGATGGTTTGGTTTGGATTCCTTAAGATTTTACCACTCTATCTCGTTTCCTACATTGTTGGTTTGGGTATCGAATTTGCCTCGGCACAGCTAAGAGGCCACGAGGTTAATGAAGGTTACCTGGTAACAGGACTCATCATTCCCCTCATCATACCTGTTACTACTCCTTTGTGGATGTTGACCCTTGCAGTGGCTTTCGCTGTTATCATAGGTAAGGAGATTTTCGGCGGTACAGGTATGAATGTTTGGAATCCCGCTTTGCTGGCCAGAGCATTCCTCTTCTTCGCATACCCCAGCCATATATCAGGTGATGAGGTATGGGTTGCCGGAGTAGACGGATTTTCCGGTGCGACTCCGTTGGCCCAGACTTCTGAGGGACTTTCCTCTCTACACTATTCGGTAAGTGATATGTTTTTCGGTTTCATCCCGGGTTCGGTCGGTGAAACTTCCACTCTAGCAATACTGTTGGGTGCAGCTATCTTAATCTATACCGGAATCGGCAGTTGGAAGATAATGCTCTCAACTGTTGCCGGTGGCCTGGTAATGGGCCTAATTGCTAACCTTGCGGCTCCCTCCGCTGATTGTGCGATGGCCATCCCCGCCTGGTATCATCTGATCATGGGCGGTTTTGCATTCGGTGCTGTATTTATGGCTACAGACCCTGTTACTTCGGCACAAACCGAGTCCGGTAAGTGGATCTACGGTTTCCTCATCGGAGTGCTTGCAGTGATCATCAGAATCTTCAATCCCGGATATCCTGAGGGAATGATGCTTGCTATCCTCCTGATGAACACTTTTGCACCCTTGATCGACCATATAGTAGTCGGCAGGAATATAAAACGCAGATTAAAAAGGGCAAAAACAGTATAGACTATGAAACTGAATACTAACAGCAATATCTACACGATCATCTATACCACTATTCTGGTGGTATTAGTGGCAGGTGTTCTTGCCTTTGTATCGACGGCACTTAAGCCGAAACAGCAAGAAAACATAGCATTGGAGAAAATGCAATCTCTTCTACGTGCTGCAAGACTTGGTGATGATGCATCTGCACAGAATAACAAGAGTGAATATATCAAAGCTCTCTATTCGGAGCATATGACCAATGACTTTGTGCTCGACTATGAGGGCAATGTTATCGAGGGAGAGGCATTTGAAATTGACCTTCAGTCACAGTACAATATTATCAAAAAGATTGTTGCAGCCAAGACGCCCGAAACTGCCCAGGCTTTGCGTGAGCAGTTACAGCTACCTGTGTTTGTTTGCACAATCGATGAGAAGGTCCTCAATATCGTTCCCTGTTACGGAGCAGGTCTATGGGGTCCGGTGTGGGGTTATATTGCAATAGAGGATGACTTTGAAACCATTTACGGAGCAGTATTCGACCATAAGGGAGAAACCCCCGGCCTGGGTGCAGAGATTGCACATGCACCTTTCTACAACCAGTTTGTAGGCAAAAAACTCTCCAAAGAGGGTGAATTTAAGTCAATCTCGATTGTAAAGGGTGGCGGGCAGGCTGACAATCCCAACGGAGTTGACGCCATCTCTGGCGGTACTATTACCAGCCAGTCTCTCGAGCAGGCCATCGCAATGTGGCTTAATGAATATCAAGCCTATTTCAACATTAAACGTGCTGCAATCGGTTCCGATGACTGCTGTGGAGAAGAATGTTGCGGTGAAGAACACAATCATGACCAAAATGGTAAGGAGCCATGTGCTGGTGAAGGTTGCGTTTGCAAAAAAGACAGCTTGAATCATGAAAGCCACGAACAATACACTAAATAAGAATTATTATGGATAAGAGTATATTAAAAAATCCCTTTTTTAAGGCCAATCCGATTACAGTACTTGTACTGGGTGTCTGTTCCGCTCTAGCGGTGACAGTCCAGTTGAAAGGTGCCTGTGTAATGGCACTTTCAGTGACAGTTGTTACCGGCTTTTCCAGTATGCTGGTATCCTCAATCCGTAATACTATTCCAAACCGCGTCAGGATAATCATACAACTCGTAATTGTGGCACTGTTTGTAATTTTGATTGACCAGTTTTTGAAGGCTTACGCATACGATGTTAGTAAACAGCTTTCGGTCTATATAGGCCTGATTATTACCAACTGTATCATTATGGGACGCATTGAAGCCTTTGCACTTGGCAACAAACCATTTCCTTCACTTGTTGACGGTCTTGCCAATGGCATGGGTTATGGTATGGTTCTCGTTGTCATTGCATTTATACGTGAACTCTTCGGTTCCGGCACCCTCTTTGGCTTACAAATTATCCCTCAGAGCTGGTATATAGCTAATGGGGGTTTTTATGAAAACAATGGTTTGATAATTCTCCCTCCAATGGCACTAATCATCGTAGGTTGCATTATCTGGGCCCAGAGAGCAGTTCAGAAAGAATTACAAGAAGAACAATAAAGAATAAAGGAGGAATATTATGGAATACATCAATATATTTGTCAAGTCGGTTTTTGTAGAAAATATGGTGTTCGCATTCTTCCTTGGAATGTGTTCTTACCTTGCTGTCTCCAAGAGTGTAAAGACGGCTACCGGCCTTGGTCTGGCTGTAATATTTGTGCAGCTTGTGACTCTTCCGATAAACTATCTGCTTAACGAGTATCTGCTCGCACCGGGTGCTCTTGTATGGCTAAATCCCGAGTATGCCTCACTCGATCTCAGTTTTCTAAGTTATATCGTATTTATTGCGGTTATTGCTTCTATAGTGCAGATTGTAGAGATGGTGGTCGAAAAATTCAGCCCCGCTCTCTACTCTTCACTCGGTATTTTCCTCCCTCTGATTGCAGTAAATTGCGCAATCCTCGGTGGTTCGCTATTTATGCAGGAGAGGGGTTATGCAGATCTCGGTGAGTCAATATCTTTTGCTTTTGGTTCAGGATTCGGCTGGTTCATCGCTATTGTGGCTATCGCTGCAATAAGGGAGAAACTGGCTTACTCAAATGTTCCTAAGCCTCTAAAGGGTCTGGGTATCTCTTTTATAATCACAGGTCTTATGGGCATTGCCTTTATGAGTTTTATGGGCATCAAATTGTAGGAGAATATGGATGTTAATGTATTAGTTATTACAGTAGTTGCCTCTCTGGCGCTTATCCTGCCGCTTGTAGTTTTATTGCTCTACATCAAGGCTAAGCTTACTCCCTCGGGCAACGTCATTATTGATATAAATAACGGTAGTAAAGAAATTGCTGTTCCTCAGGGAGATTCTCTTCTCGCGACTCTTGCCAACGAGAAAATATTTCTCCCCTCTGCTTGCGGAGCAAAGGGCACCTGCGGTGAATGCAAGTGCCAGGTGCTTGAGGGAGGCGGTGCCATCCTTCCCACTGAGGTGGGCTTCTTTACCCGTAAACAGATATTGAACAACTGGCGTCTCGGTTGCCAGGTCAAGGTTAAGGATAATCTCAAGATTATAGTTCCAGACTCCACACTGAGTGTAAAGAAGTGGGAGTGCGAAGTGATTTCCAATAGTAACGTATCCACCTTTATCAAGGAATTTTGCGTTAAACTTCCCGAAGGGGAGAATCTTAACTTCCGTTCCGGCGGTTATATCCAGGTGGATGTTCCTGATATGACAATCAACTATAGCGACTTTGAGATTGAGGATCGGTATCGCGAAGATTGGGAAAAGATGGACATGTTTAATCTCAGGATGGTTAATGCCACTCCTACTTTGAGAGCCTACTCCATGGCCACATACCCCGCCGAGGGTGATATTATTAAACTCAATGTGCGTATCGCTACTCCTCCTATCAACCGCGAAACCGGTAAATTTGAAAATGTCAATCCGGGCGTCTGCTCTTCCTATATCTTTTCACTCAAACCCGGCGACAAGGTGATGGTCTCAGGTCCTTACGGGGAATTCTTCGTGCCCGATAATGTTCCGGCGGAGCAGGAATTCGTATTTATAGGAGGTGGTGCCGGTATGGCTCCTATGCGCAGCCACATAATGCACCTGTTTAAGACTGAAAAGACTACCCGCAAAGTTAATTTCTTCTACGGTGCCCGCAGTCTAAAGGAGGCTTTCTATATTGAGGACTATAAAGCTCTCGAAAAAGAATTCCCTAACTTCAAGTTTCATCTCGCTCTTGACCGTCCTGACCCTGAGGCAGATGCGGCAGGAGTTCCTTATACCCCGGGATTTGTCCACAGCGTCCTCTATGAGACCTATCTCAAGGATCACGAAGCTCCCGAGGATATCCTCTACTTTATGTGTGGTCCTCCGATGATGGTTCAGTCGGTTAATGGTCTTCTTGACAGTCTGGGAGTAGAGCCTGAGTCTATACTCTATGATGATTTCGGTAATTGATTGCAGTATTAGAGAAGAAATATTTGTGTACGGGCGGCCAACGGCTGCCCGTTTTTTGTTAAAATGGGGAGTAAATATTGGAATTTTCAAAAATAAAACTATCTTTGCAGTCCGTTAAGAAATGGCCCTATCGACTAGTTGGTTAGGTCGCAACTCTCTCAAGGTTGAAACACGAGTTCGAATCTCGTTGGGGCTACATCAAGGGGATGGCTTTTTAGTCATCCCTTTTTTTGTATCTTTGAATCTACAATTTTGACACTCATATTATGGAGCAGCAATATTTCTCCCGACGCAATCATGCCATAGATCTCCTTAGGGCAATGGTTATGGTGCTGATGGTCTTTGTTAACGACCTTTGGCGCATAACGTCTTACCCTCGCTGGCTTGGACATGCTGCGGTAGGAGAGGACTTTCTGGGCCTCTCCGATATCGTTTTTCCCTGTTTCCTCTTTGTAGTGGGAATGTCCATTCCTTACGCTCTGGAAAGGCGTTATGCAAAGGGAAATAGCACCATAAGCACTTTAGGTCACATTTTAAACAGATCCTTGGCATTGATAGTGATGGGAGTCTTCCTGGTAAATACCGAAAGCGGAATGTCGCCAGATGCGCTCCTGCCAAATACCGTTTACAAACTTTTATTGCTGGTGGCATTTTTTCTTATCTGGAATTACAAGTCGCACAAATGGCTTGAGGTTGCGGGAGTGGCTCTGTTGATATTCCTTGCACTTATTTTCAAAGATAAAGCAGGTGGCTACCTAAGTGCCCGATGGTGGGGTATTCTGGGGCTGATAGGATGGAGTTATCTTTTCTGCGCGATGACTTATATCTTTACCCGCGTCCGTCTGAAATATATATTGGCTGTCTGGGGTGCCCTTCTACTGGTCAATATTCTTCTTACACCTCTTCGCGAGGGAATTTCTACTTCAGAGAGCGGACTGCTTTTCGGGCTGCCTAAAGTCAACTTCCTTGCTGATTTTGCTGACGCACTTCATATTGGCAACGGTCATACACAGCTCTTGACGATGAGCGGAGTTATGCTCTCGGTTATGTCAATGAAATTGGACCGGAAAAAGGCTTCAACTAAAGCTTTGGCTGCTATAGGTGCGGTCATCGTGCTATTGCTGGCAACTTGGCTAACCCGCCAATGGTGGATTATAGATAAAATCGGTGGTTCCCTCCCTTGGGTGCTCGTTTCATCGGCTATTGCCGTGGGAATGTACGCTATCCTCGGGTGGCTCGTTTCTATAGGGAAGGCAGGATGGCTCAGTTTCCTCAAGCCGGCCGGCACCGCTACCCTCACCTGTTATCTGATGCCTCATCTTCTCTACATTGCCATGACCATCTTCGGCTTAACCACCCCTTTGTGGATGAAGCAGGGGATAGTGGGGATCATCAGTTGTATCTGCTTCTCGCTCCTCTGCCTCCTTTTGACCTGGCTTTTTGGAAAAATGGGGTTGAAGTTGAAGATATAGGATAATAAAAGCAAATGAGGTGCTCAATCGAACACCTCATTCTCCTTTAATGCAGTTGTTACGCTGCCTTTTTTTGTTTCTCCTACAATTCTTTTTTCCAAAGTCCGTGCAGGTTGCAATACTCATAAACCGCAACGGGTTTTCCTGAGCAGGTGCAGAACTCCGCTTCGGGTTTTCCATCGTGGGGCAGGCTAACACGGGCTCCGCCATTCTCAGTCTCCAAATAGATAAAGGCAATGTGATGTTCTGGTAACATAGGATGAGGTACACTACCTACTTCTACTTTAATTGTACAATCATCCAACTTGGTTACTACGGGGACGTGTTTTTCACCGCCGGCATCCTCAGTATGTGCAACGAGCTTTTCCATTGGTTTGCCGCAGCAAAATACGGGAACTCCTGAGTCCACAACTTTTCCTACAACATTACCACAAATTGAACATTTAAAAAATTTTGCAGCCATAATCATTTATTATTTTAGTTATTAATTACATATATCACAAGGCATTCAGCCTTACTTAGTTCAATTGTTTAATTGCCCTCAACGGACATCTTTTTATGCATATTCCACACTCTATGCACAAAGTATAATCAATAATAGGATATCCGTCATCACCTTGTGAAATAGCCTCTTCGGGGCATATGTCCATCAAGGGGCAACGATGATCGTGAGGACATTTATTTCTATCTACTACAATCATAATCTTATTTTATGCAAATTTAAACATAATTTTCTAATTCCACAATAGAGTAATTCTAAATTAGAGAATAAAAATGCCTTAATAATAGATGTGATTGTTCGATAAAGGTAGAGACAAAATGTCACTATCTGTTTTTTTACCAAAACCATCTCATTATACAAACAGATTTTTCCTATCTTTACACGAACAAAATATCGTTTATCATGAAAAAGAATTTTAACAGTGTTATCCGTATGATGGCGGAGGCTGCGGGATATTTGTGGGAGAAGGGTTGGGCGGAACGAAATGGAGGCAATATTTCTTGCAACGTATCACAGTATAAGAAGCTATTTGAAGGTATTTCTCCGCTTTCGGTGGAATTGGATGGGGGAGTAGATGTGCCTGCTCTTGCTGGATCATTGCTGCTGGTGACCGGTACAGGCACGCGTATGCGCGATGTAGCTTCGGATCCTATGGCCAATATGGCGGTGATACGCATCTGCGCTGACGGACGCCACTATGTGATTTTAGCAGAGAGGCCGGTCAGACCTACTTCCGAACTCCCTTCACATCTCGCCATACACAATTATTTTCTGCAAAGCGGCTCTCCCTGCAAGGCAGTGATGCATACACATCCGACAGAACTTGTAGCAATGTCCCACCACGCACCCTTTCTGGAAAAAGATGTGCTGGGTACTCTATTGCGCAGTCTGATCCCTGAGACTTATATCTTTTGTCCAAAAGGACTGGGAATAGTACCATATGCACTACCTGGTTCGCAGCAGTTGGCAGAGAACACTCTTGAACAGTTGCGCTCTCATGATGTAGTTCTTTGGGAGAAGCATGGTGTGCTGGCAGTGGGAAAGGACCCGGTTGAGGCATTTGATATAATCGATATTCTCAACAAATCGGCACAGATATATATGAGTGCCCGTGCTATGGGTTTTGTACCTGCCGGACTCACCTCAGAACAGATGGAAGAGCTCAAGAAGAATTTTATCCCATTCTAAGCGACCGCTATGCTTTGGGAGTTATTTTGGACTTTCTTTAAACTGGGTACCTTTACATTCGGTAGCGGCTACGCCATGATACCGATGATAGAGAGGGAGGTTGTCGACCGAAAGAAATGGTTTGACAGAGAAGATTTTTACAATCAATTTACCCTTGCACAGTCGGCTCCGGGGCCTTTTGCTCTCAATACTGCCGTATTTGTGGGCTACAAAATGAAAGGCTGGTGGGGCTCGCTGGTAGCTGTCCTCGGTGTCTCGATATCACCTTTTGTGATCATTCTGCTTATTGCTATATATTTGAGCGGATTCAGCACAAATCCCATAGTTGAGGCAGCATTCAAAGGTATCAGACCTGCGGTTATTGCAATGATAGCTGTTCCTTTCATCACCATGATGAAGGGTTTCAAATGGTATTTCATTGCCTTGGCACTTAGTGTGGCGGTTGTGGTGTGGCTGACGGGTATTTCGCCTATATGGTTCCTTTTGGCGGGTGCTGCAGTTGGTGTTTCAGCCGCTATCAGCGGCAAAAAGAGAGGGGAGGTGAAGCAATGATCTATCTGCAGCTCTTTCTTTCCTATCTGAAGATAGGCTTTTTTGGTTTCGGTGGCGGATATGCCATGATTTCGCTTATCCAGAATGAGATTGTAGTAAAACATAATTGGCTCTCTGCGATGGAATTGACTGATATCGTGGCTATTTCACAGATGACGCCGGGGCCGATTGCCATCAATTGTGCAACTTATGTGGGTTATACGGTTACAGGTAATGTCTGGGGTTCACTTTTGGCCACCTTTGCAGTCTGTTTGCCACCTCTGACCATAATGACGGCAATCACTATCTTTTACCGACGACTTCACAATAATCATATCGTCAAAAGCGCTCTTACATGGATGAGGCCGGTAATGACCGGAATGATTGGTGCCGCCGCACTTATGTTTCTCAATAGAGAGACATTTGTGGATTGGGTGAGTATAGTGATATTTGCGGTGAGTTTTGTCGCTATCTGGAAAAAGTTCAATCCGATACTTCTCCTGGTTTTAGCTGCCATGGCGGGTATACTCATCTATTAGCCAAAGGCTTTTTTTTGTTTGAGTTTCGATTATTATGGTTACTTTTGTCTTTTGTTTCAACCGTAAATATTGTTATACATATGCAACTGATAGCAGATAGTGGCTCTACCAAAGTTGACTGGAGAGCAATTTTCAACAGCGGTGAGGTCAAATCAATTTCCACCGAAGGTATTAATCCCGTTTTTATGGAGGATGAGCGCATTATAGCCATCTTCAAGGAGCACCTTTTGCCAGTTGTAGGCAAGGATGTCACAGGAGAGGATGTGGATAAGATCTGGTTTTATGGAGCGGGAGTTGTAGGAGATGAAATTCGCGAAAAGCTCAACAGATGTTTTAAAACCGTGTTCCCTGAGTCCGAGTGTTTTACAGCATCGGACGTATTGGCAGCGGCACGTGCCCTTTGCGGACACAACAGCGGTATTGCCTGTATTTTAGGTACCGGATCCAACAGCTGTTTCTATGACGGCGAAGAGATTGTCAAAAATGTTCGCGCAGGAGGGTTTATTCTTGGAGACGAGGCTTCGGGTGCTTATCTTGGCAAAAGACTCATTTCAGATTTCATCAAAGGTCTTCTGCCCAAGCCTATTGAGGAGGAATTTATAAAGAGGTATAACCTCGATTATCCGGCTATAGTACAGAAGGTCTATCGTGAGCAGCTTCCCAGCCGCTTTTTGGCCTCATTCTCGCCCTTCATTTATGAATTCCGCAACCATCCTCATATTGCATCTTTGATTAAGAACAGTTTTGAGGAATTTCTCAAGAGAAATATCATACATTACGAATTTCGCAAATATCCTGTCAACTTCGTGGGTTCGATTGCATTCTACTACAAGGAGTTGCTCGAAAAGGCGGTTACTTCGGCCGGAATGAAGATGGGCAAGGTGCTAAAGAGTCCCATTGACGGTCTTATTCAGTATCACAAAGAACAATAAAAGAGAAAATAAAAAGATGAGAGTTACCGAGCAGTCGTCCCACTATACCAATCTGGAACAAATGCCGACACGTGAGTTATTGGAAAATATGAACCGTGAGGATCATAAAGTACCCATTGCAGTCGAAAGTTGCATTCCAAATATTGAGAGACTAGTAGAGGGTATCGTGGAAAGGATGAAAAAGGGTGGCAGGGTGTTTTATCTCGGAGCCGGCACAAGTGGCCGTTTAGGCATCCTTGACGCATCAGAAATCCCACCTACCTACGGAGCCCCCTTAGATCTCTTTATCGGACTTATTGCCGGAGGAGACAAGGCGATACGTTTTGCTGTAGAGGCGGCGGAAGATAGTTTTAAGGCCGGTTGGGATGATATGCAGCCATACGGAGTTACCGTCAATGATGTGGTGATAGGCATTGCTGCTTCCGGAACGACTCCTTATGTAATAGGTGCTATCCGGGAAGCCCGCAGCAGAGGTCTTCTGACCGCCTGTATAACATGCAATCCCGGTGCTCCAGTATCTGAAGAGGCCGAGATCCCTATAGTAGCTGTCGTAGGTCCTGAGTTTGTGACAGGGAGTACCCGTATGAAAGCCGGTACTGCCCAGAAACTTATCCTCAATATGATCTCAACTTCCGTAATGATCCGTATGGGCCATGTGAAGGGCAACAAGATGGTAGATATGCAGCTCTCTAATGCGAAGCTTGTTGATCGAGGTACAAGGATGATTATGGATGAGACCAGGATTGAAGACTACGAATTTGCGCAATCACTTCTTCTTAAACATGGTTCGGTGAGGAAGGCTGTTGATGCCTATCTTGCCTCAAAACAGGGATAATGAATGTATAAGGGTAACTATTCTTCCAAACTTCTGGACGATGCGGTAGAGCAGTTCGCTTCTCTTCCCGGGATAGGTCGTAAGACTGCCCTCAGATTGGCACTGCACCTGCTCAGACAACCTATAGAGAATGTTACACGCTTTTCGGAATCTTTCATATCTCTCAAAAGTCAGATATGCTATTGCCCGGTCTGCCGGATGATATCAGATGACGGTGTCTGCCCCTATTGCTCCGACAAGCACCGTGATCGAACTATCGTATGTGTCGTGGAGTCGCTTCGTGATGTTATCAGCATAGAAAACACCGGATGTTACAATGGACTCTATCATATTCTGGGAGGCATCATCTCTCCTATGGATGGCATAGGGCCGGGAGACCTGGCGATTTCTCCGTTAGTGGAGAGAATCCGCGAACATGGTATTAAGGAAGTGGTGCTGGCCCTCAGTACAGGTATGGAGGGTGAGACTACTTCTTTTTATATCTACAAACAAATATCCTCTTTGCCGGTGACAGTGACTGCCATTGCCCGTGGAGTGGGATTCGGAGACGACCTGGAGTACACAGATGAACTGACTCTGGGCCGTTCCATAGAGACCCGACAAGTTTTCAAACCTTAACGATTTAAGACAATCATGAGACACGAATTTCCTTTTGTACTCTTTCTTGTAGCCTTTGCCGCATATACTTTACTATTGTTTATCATTTCATGGGTGACCAGTAGAAAAGCGGGTTCCAGTTCGTTTTTCTCCGGTGACCGAAAAGCTCCATGGCCTATTGTAGCGTATGGTATGATAGGCGCATCCATTTCCGGAGTAACATTTATTTCGGTTCCGGGTAATGTATGGGTGCAAAATTTTTACTATATGCCTCTTGTGCTCGGATTTGTAGTGGGCTACATTGTAATAGCAAGAGTGCTGCTTCCTCTTTATTACAAGATGAATCTAACTTCCATCTATACCTATCTGGGTGATAGGTTCGGGAGCAGGTCACATAAGACGGGTACCACTGTGTTTATGGTTTCCCGTGTTTTGGGGGCTGCGGTCAGGATTTTCGTGGTAATTGTGGTCTTCTTTACCTTTATTCCGCGGAGCATGGTGGATGCAACTTCACCTCTGACAGTATTCATACTCATTGCAGCTATATTTCTGGTTCTGCTCTATTTTTACACCTTTAAAGGGGGTGTCAAGACCATTATCTGGACCGATGTATTGCAAACTACATTCATGTTGATTGCTGTGGGTTTGACAATTTATTATATATGTAAAAATATGGGCTTGACCTTCGGAGAATTGTTTTCGAACGTGACCGATACTATCAATACTAATTCAGGTGTTGTGGGTTATGGTCGCCCTTTCACCACTTGGTTTGACTGGGACTGGAGTCACGGCACCAATGCCGTAAAGCAGTTTACATCCGGTATTTTCGTGACAATAGCAATGACAGGTCTCGACCAGGCTATGATGCAGAAAAATCTCGCTTGCAAGGATATTAAGGCAGCCCAGAAAAATATGTATACCACATCTATTATCATAGTTGTGGTAAACTACTTTTTCCTGCTAATGGGTGCCCTCTTATGCGTTTATGCACAGCATTTGGGCGGTTTTGAGGCACTCGGCATTACTAAAACAGACGAACTTTTCCCGACAATTGCAAGTCAGTATTTTGGTATAGGAGCCGGCATATTCTTCCTTATCGGCCTTGTTTCTGCATCCTACCCAAGCGCAGGAGCAGCGATGACTTCGCTCACAACCTCTTTCTGCGTGGATTTTCTGAAATTCAAGACCCGTACAGATATTTCAGAGGTACGTAAGGAGAAGATACGTAAACTGGTGCACGCAGGAGTGGGATTCGTTTTCCTTTTAATTATCGTGGTGCTCTATCTTGTAAGCAATGATGCTGTGATCAATCTTGTTTATAAACTTGCCTCCTACACATACGGTCCTCTTTTGGGTATATTTTTCTTTGGCATTTTGACAAAATATAAGGTGCGTGACCATGCAGTGCCATGGATTGCAATTGCAGCTCCCGTGATTTGCTTTGTTGTCAATACACTTGGCAAGAGATTCTTCGGATTTGACCTGGGATTTACATTGCTGATTGTCAACGGTCTGCTCACTTTCTTTGGAATGTGGCTTTTCAGAATTAAAACCAGATAATTTTATTACTTTTGCAAAATGGTCAGAATTTCAGCGATAAAATATCTCAATACAATTCCTTTTATCTATGGTCTGGAGAACTCTCCGATTGTGGACGAAATTGTAATGGATTTTTGTTCTCCCGCTGAGTCAGCTGAGAATCTGCTTTTTGACCGTAGTGATGTCGGAATTGTCCCCGTAGCGATAATCCCCTCACTCCCTGATGCGCATATCATATCCGATTATTGTATAGGTGCCACAGATAATGTTGCAAGCGTACTGCTCTGTTCGGGTGTTCCGCTAAAAGAAATACGCCTTATCAAGATGGACGGTGACTCTCGAACATCACAGCTTCTGACCAGAGTGCTTTGCTGTGATTACTGGCACATTTCCCCGGAATTCATACAATTTGACTACGAATCAGAAGGGGTAGATCCTGATCAGAGCTACCTGCTTATAGGTGACAAGGCTCTTGCCGAAAGGGAGCATTTTGCATATATTTATGATCTTGCACGTGAATGGATTGACTTCACCGGCAAACCCTTTGTTTTTGCCTGTTGGACGGCCAACAAGCCGCTTGAACAGGAGTTTGTAAAAAAGTTCAATGAGGCTCTCCGTTATGGGACTGACAATATCGGTGATGCCATAAAAAAACATTGTCATCAGTTTTCCGAAGAGTACGCTGAAAACTATCTTAAGTCAAACATTTCGTTTGAACTTGATAGTGATAAGCGTGCTGGCCTTACCGAGTTCTGGAGGGTCGCTTTGGAAAAACTGAACCCCCGAGTCAATTGGCTGTAGCCCCGTTTTTGTTCACGGAAACATACACCAGCCAACACTTTAGACAATGATTGGAATTTTTTACAAATCAAAAGAACAGATAGACACCTCGGATAACACCGATATATTGAAGAATCTCCTCAAAGAGGATGTTCTTTGGATTGATCTTTTTGATCCGACAGGTGAGGAAAAACGTTCTGTGGAGCATTTTCTCGATACCAATCTTCAGAGCCGGGCTCAGGCGGAGGAGATTGAGAGTTCATCCCGTTATTCGGAGACTGACGATAACATATTCATTAACACAGACTTCCTGATTCCCGGACCGGAAAACTATAACATGGAGTCGGTATCGTTTATCTTAACTGACGATACTATTATCTCAATACGCCAGGTGCCCTTGCGTAGCTTTACTGATATCCAGAGGCGTATAATCGCCAATCCGCGCATTTATCCAACCGGTTACCATATTCTGATAGGCATTCTTGAAAACAGGATTGACCTTGATGCGGATATGATCGAGTTGATGTCGAAAGAGATTGCGCAGTATAGCAAAAGGGTAAGTCTGGGAGAAGATGTGGGGGAGGAATTTCTCCTGGATATCAATCAGCTGCAAGAGAATACGATGATGGTACGTGAGAATATTGTGGATAAACAGCGTATGCTCTCGAGTATCCTCAAAAGTGACAAATCCCCCGACAGTATCACTAATAAGCTGAATATCCTTCTAAAAGACGTCGCTTCTCTGATCAATCATACTAACTTTAGTTTTGAGCGTCTTGAATATCTGCAAAATACTGTGCTTGGTCTGATCAACCTTGAGCAGAACAACATTATGAAAATCTTTACCCTGGTATCAGTGTTATTGATACCCCCAACTCTGATTGCAAGCATCTTTGGAATGAATGTGAAGCTGCCATTATTCGGTGGCTACTGGGATATTGCACTTTTGGGCGGTCTGATGCTGATAGTGGTGCTTGTGGTACTCTTCATTTTCCGTTGCAGACGGATGCTTTGATAAAGTAAAGTATGAGACTTCCTCTTTATTTTTCACGCGCAACGAAACTGAGCGCGCTATTACTGCTGATGACAATTATTTGCAGCTGTGATTCTTCTGAGGAGTGTAGCGGTTTCTGGCATGTGAGAGATGGGCAGATATATCCTCCCGCCTCTCTCGGCTCCGAGCCCTATTACTTTATAGGAACAAACTTCTGGTATGGTGTGATACTCGCTTCTGAAGGTGAGGGCGGTGACCGGGAACGACTTCACAGAGAACTGGATACTCTTCACGCTTTGGGAGTAGATAATCTTCGAATATTGATAGGCGCTGACGGTCCTGACGGGACTACTGACAAAAGTATCACAAAATATCATTAAAAATCAAATTGCAATATATCAGTCACTTATGTGTAATATTTTTTCATAAAATATCTCTAAATATCCTTTGATATATCAAAAAATGGGTGTAATTTTGGGTGTAGATTTTTTAGGAATAAATAGCTATGAATATTAAGAGAAATGTGATTTTTGCATTAGAGAGTAGAAAGAAAAACGGTAAGCCCATTGTAGAAAATGTGCCAATTCGGATGCGTGTTGTATTCAATAATCAGCGAGTTGAGTTTACCACGGGCTATCGGATTGATGTGTCTAAATGGGATGCTGAAAAGCAACGAGTAAAAAATGGCTGTACAAACAAATTGAAGCAAACATCTGCTGAAATTAACAGTGATTTGTCTAATTACTTCATGGAAATTCAAAATATATTCAAAGAGTTTGAAGTAAAAGACGAAATACCAACAACTGTTCAACTTCGTGAAGCTTTTAATCTTGCAATCAAGAAAAAGGATAGTGAAGATAATGCTGTTGAAGAAAAAACTGTATTGTCCTTTTGGAAGGTGTTCAACGAGTTTGTGTCGGAAAATAGCAAACGAAACAATTGGGCTAATGGAACTTTGCAAAAATTTAATGCTTTAAAAAAACATATTGAAAGATGGAAGTCAGAACCAACTATGGATGACTTTTCTGAAAAAGGACTTTCCAATTTTGTTGATACATTGCACAAGCAAGGATTGAAAAACTCGACTATTGACAAACAAGTAGGCTTATTGAAATGGGTACTTCGTTGGGCTGCATCTAAAAATTTGACCGTGGATAATGCATTTATGAATTTCAAGCTCAAATTGAAAACAGCTCAGAAAACAGTTGTGTTTTTGGATGCGCAAGAGTTAAAACAACTTACAGAATTTAAAATACCTGATGATAAAAAATACTTAGAAAAGGTACGTGATATTTTTCTATTTTGTTGTTACACAAGTTTGCGTTATTCAGATGTTTGCAATTTGTGTCATTCAAACATAAAAGACTCTTACATAGACATAGTTACGGTAAAAACCAATGACAGAATTATCATTGAATTTAATGATAAAAGCAAAGCCATATACAATAAATACAAAGATATTCATTTTGAGAACGGAAAAGTATTTCCTGTAATATCTAACCAAAAGATGAATGATTATTTAAAAGATTTGGCAGAATTAGCGGGTCTTAATAATCCGGTACATCAAACTTATTACAAAGGAAGTGAGCGTATTGAAACAATCTTGCCAAAGCATGCTGTTATAAGTACTCATGATGCTCGACGTACTTTTATTTGTAATGCTCTTTCAATGGGTATTCCGGCAAACATAGTGATGAAGTGGACAGGGCATAGTGATTATAAAGCAATGAAACCCTATATTGACATTGCCGACGATATAAAAGCCAGTGCGATGAGCAAATTTAATCAACTGTAAATAGTGATTAAAAGCTTTTTTTGTACTTTCAATCATGATTGCATCAATGTGTTTTCTGTGCTTATACATAAAATAAATAACAAAATTTCAAATTATTGCAGATATATCTGTAATAATTATTATGTTTGCATAAAATTAAATCTATAAATCAATAATATGTCAAAATTTCCAATCGTACTCCACCGAAGAGATACTTATATTGAACGAATAAAGCCATTTATGCATACACCTATCGTAAAAGTGATGATTGGGCATCGAAGGGTGGGCAAAAGTTATATTCTTTATCAACTTATTGACGAAATAAGGAATAACGAGCATGATGCCAATATAATATATATCAACAAGGAAGATATTGCCTATGTGGATATTGTATATTCAAAAGACCTACATGATTATATTGCATCCCGATTGATGAGTAAAAGGAAAAACTACATTTTTATTGATGAAGTTCAAGAAATAGAAGATTTTAAAGTTGCCATACGCTCCTTAGCATTGGATGACAATAATGATATCTACATTACCGGAAGCAACTCAGAGATGTTTTCCAGCGATTTGGCAAACGAACTTGGCGGCAGGTATGTTGAATTTAAGATATACAGCCTTTCCTATATGGAGTTTCTTGACTTTCACAAACTGAATAATGACGATGAATCGCTGGAAAAATACATCCGTTTCGGTGGCTTACCTTACTTAATTCACTTGCCAATGCGCGAAGAGGTGGTAATGGAATACATTCGCTCGGTTTATTCAACCATTGTTCTTCGTGATGTTGTTGCTCGCAATAATATCCGCAATACAGCCTTTTTAGAACAATTAATCCGTTTCTTGGCAGATAATATCGGAAGTCTTTTTTCTTCGAAAAGCATCAGTGATTTTTTGAAAAGTCAAAATATACGAATGTCGCCAACATTAGTGTCCGAATATGCAGACTCTCTAGCTTCAGCATTTGTGGTTCATCGCTTAGGTCGTTATGATATTGTTGGGAAACGTTTATTTGAACGTGGCGAAAAGTACTTTTTTGAAAATATGGGAATCCGCAATGTGGTGGCAGGCTACAAACGACAAGACAGAGCAAAACGATTGGAAAATATTGTTTGCAATCATTTGTTGTATTGTGGCTATGAGGTAACTGTAGGAACACTTTCTACTGAGGAAATCGATTTTGTTTGTACACGAGCCGGCGAAACATTATATGTACAGGTCGCAGTAGAATTGTCTAAACCAGAAACTATCGCCAGAGAATTTGGCAATTTGTTGAAGATAAAGGACAATTATCCCAAAATAGTAGTATCTGGCGAACGTTCATTCGAAAATACTTACGAAGGAATAGAGCACATTTACATTCGAGATTTTTTGACTTCTTCTGTTACTCCTAAAATTGTGTAAACAAAGAAATCATTACTCGACTCATAGGCATAGACGATTATAAAATATCCACAAATGAGGGAATTGAATATATTCCCGCCTTGACTTTGCAAGATTTCTTTAATGAATAATTTTGATAAAACAGTAAATGATTATTTTAATTTGCGCAAGAGGTTCTTGCGTAAATTAAAACTTACTTGAACACCGATATAACAATGCACAACATCACCGACATACTTCCACGATACACCCAACTCAATGCAATAGTTGTCGAAGTCTCGAACAAGCATTCGATTGAGTTTGCTCAACAACAGTTTGTTGTGGATTTTTATACTCAATTTAGCAATATTCAATTATTTGAAACAATGTTGATTGAGTTGACAATGCAAGCGGAACCTGAACGCTACAAAACTTTAATAGAAAGCCTTTCGAGCGAAATACAGAATAATATTTATCAGATTTCATCGAACAATAGTATTCTTGATTATTTAAATATTGATAAGGCTTGTGAGAAGTATTTCAATCAATACGAAACCCAAATCAATAACCAATTACACATTACTCAAAAACATTGGAAAGAGTTAAGTGAAATCAATAATTCATTGGATATGATTGGTTTTCGAGAACACACAGAATTTGAAGAAAAGAAACTTTGGGATAAGCACAAAACATTGACAGAAAAATACAATGCAGAAAAAGCAATACTGAATGAATTGTATGAAAAACAGAAAGTAGTACGAAAAACGGCAGAAAAATATCAAGGTAATTATTTCCCGAAAATTCTAACATTGAGCGAAAGGTTCAAAACAGTTATTGAGAAATATTTACCCCAAAATCAAACAAAGCCACAAAACGGTACTTACTTTAACATGGCAATTGTCTCAGCTATCCATAAGGAATGCAACCAAGAACAATTCGATAATATCTCGGAATTGAGTTTTTATGCCGTGCTGAATTTGTTGCCATCGTCTGAGAAATTGACTATCAAAAATGGCGAAAGAAACAGGATTTATTACCTGATACATAAATTGTACGAATATTTACCTAAAGACAACAATCAAGCGTGGCGTACTGCTATTTTGCAATCATTAAACTTAAACGAACAGACTTATCTTTCAAAATACCGCATCGCAAAAGGGAAAGATAAAACACCGGAATTAGAAGAATTTGCGAAAAGAATGGATAAGTTATTTAAATGTTTCAACCAATAAAACGTTATCAAATACTACCACTACAAACATTACGCCCATTAAAAAAAGAGGGCGTTTTTTGTGTCTATCAAAACCGAAGTAAGATTACCTAACGGCATTTCAACATCATTAAGCCTCAAAATCCATCAGAAATTCCCTAAGTTCCACTTTTGCCACCTCAATAAATATCATATATTATTGATAATCAATAATGTTTTGTGATATTTTATTTCATTTTTCCACTTCCATTCCACTTCTAACCGCCCCTATCTTTGCATTGTTCGAACACCAACCGCCGAAGTACAAGGCTATTGTGAAACTTGAACAATGAAAGGAAAAAATAATGGACTTAAAAGAACTCAAACAAAAACCTTTGTGGCAAATGACAGGCGAAGAATTTCTTTACTTGCAAGAAAATAGTAAGGATAAGGCTCCTAATCCAACCACAGCTACACTTGTCCACGACGGCACAGCAAAACACTATGTCTATGGTATCGCAGGCATTGCCAAACTTTTTGGATGCAGTATGCCCACAGCTCATCGCATCAAGAAAAGCGGAAAAATTGACCGTGCTATCACGCAAATCGGGCGGAAAATCATAGTGGATGCAGAGCTTGCACTCGAATTAGCAGGACGTAAAACAGGTGGGAGAAAATAGCAATGGAAGTGAATAACAATAAAGTAGATTTAGATGCCCTTTGGCAATAATCACTCGTGCGTGTAACCGATGAATTTAATCTACCGCCCGTTATATTACAAGTAGATGATGCTATCATAGGCACTTTGGGTAATTTCAGTGCATCCACAGGAAAAGCCAAAGCAAAGAAAACCTTTAATGTCTCAGCAATTGTTGCATCTGCACTTATTAACGGACAGGTTCTCGAATATCGAGCTTCATTGCCCGAAGGGAAAAGGAAAATTCTCTATTTCGATACAGAACAAAGTCCGTTTCATTGCAAGAAAGTACTGCAACGCATCTTGAAACTTGCCGGACTTCCACTCGACCGACAGCCTGAAAACCTAATATTTAGCCACCTGCGAGAAATTGCAAACCCGACTGTCAGATGTGAAATTATTCGAAAAGCTATTTACAGCATCGACGGTGTCGGATTGGTAATAATAGACGGCATTCGTGACTTGATGCTCGACATTAATAATGCTACACAGGCTACAACGCTTATCGGCGATTTGATGCAATGGACGAGCGAACGTGAAATTCACATTCAAACCGTATTACACTTAAACAAAAGTGACGATAACAGTCGTGGGCATATCGGCACGGAACTTAACAACAAAGCCGAAACTGTCCTGCAAGTAAGTAAAGACCCCACAGATGAAGATAGAAGTATAGTTTCGGCATCCTTTATTCGTTCCAAACCTTTTGAAAAATTTGCTTTCCGAATTTCCGATGAACCGGATAATATCAATATTCCAAAGTTGGACACCGACTATCAGCCCGAAGTTTCATCACGACGAAATAATTTTGATTATACTGAATTATCTGAAAGTGAACATCGACAAGCCTTAGAGCTTGCTTTTGAAAATAATGAAAACGGTTTTGGTTATGGCGAAATGATAGAAACTTTAAGAGTTAATTATGCAAAAGTTATAGGAATAACATACGGTATAGGTAAAGTAAAAAGGCTATTGACCTTTTTAAAAAACAAAAGAATGGTTGTTCAAAACAGCAACAAGCAATATGTATTTAATCCTAAATTCTATTACTAAAAAATAGGTTCGGTTCAATATGGGTGCCTATGGTAATGACCCATACTGAACCACCGTAAACAATCAGTTCGGTATGGTTCAGGTATTATATTCCTGTACCATACTAAACCAAATTAAAGATTTTTTACTGACGAAAAGAAAAAATACTTACTATAAAAATTATCACAATGAATACAGAACAAGCTAAACAAATTAAAATTGAAGAATACCTGCAACGTATCGGAATAACACCAACAAAACAAAGCGGAAATAATTTGTGGTATAAATCGCCATTTCGTTCAGAAAATAAGCCGTCTTTTAAAGTAAACCGGAGTATCAACCAATGGCACGATTTCGGAAGTGGCGACAAAGGAAACATCATTGACTTAGCGATGAAGTTATGCCAATCCAATAATGTTTCCGATGCTTTAAAAGCTATTGAGCAAGCTGTCCCCAATTCACAATTCGGTTCTTTTTCTTTTCGACAGCAAGAATTTTCAGATAAAATGGCGAACATAGAAATAAAACCACTTAATCATCCTGCATTAATCCAATTGATTACCCAACGAAAAGTTTCTGTTGAGTTGGCTCGAAAATACTGTAAAGAAGTACATTATACATTAAAGGGCAAACCCTATTTTGCAGTTGCTTTTCCTAATGACAAAGGTGGATACGAAAGCTTAAATCCCTATTTTAAAGGCTGCATTCCACCCAAAGAGATTACCACTTTCGACCGCCAAACAGCAACAGTACATCTTTTTGAAGGATTTATGGACTATCTAAGCCTGCTCACTCTGCAAGCAGAGCAAGCCAATATTTCTGCAGTTGTGCTTAATTCGATAACCAATTTAGAAAAAGCTATTCAGTTTCTCTCTAAACACACAAAAATCAACGCATTTTTGGATAACGACGAAGCAGGAAAACAGGCAATAGAAAAACTGAAAAAAGGAAACTTACCTGTAGTGGATATTTCCAAACGATATGCAGAATTTAAAGATGTGAATGATTATTTGTGTGGAAAAAAACTTTCCCAATTTGATCAGAAACAAAAAACTGAAACTGAAAAAACAATGCCGAAAATCGGCAAGCGTATCAAACGCTAATTGGGACGAACCGCACCTAAAAGGACATTTTTCAAAAATGTCGTAGCCAATTAGGGTATTTTCTTAACGCTTCGTTCCACATCCGCTAAAAATACCCCAATAAGCCAAAGGGGACGCCCCTTTGGAAACCCCAAGTTCGCACAAACTCACTTAATCTACAAACTCAATTTTATGGGTTACACCGTATTACAAATCGCAAAATCAAAGGCTGCTACTTTTCAACTAACGCAGCATATCGAACGCATCATTATCCCTAAAAATTGCGACCCATCTCGTACGCATTTAAACAGGGAACTGATAACTTTTCCCGATGGTGTGAAAAATCGGGACGAAGCCATAGTACACCGTATCAACAATGCAGGAATAAAACGGAAAATCAGCGACAAGCAAGTTCGTGCCATTTGCATTATCCTTTCCGGAAGCCACGATGATATGAACCGTATCGAAACCGAAGGACAAATGGGCAATTGGTGCAACGACAGCTTGAAATGGTTAGATGAAACTTTCGGAAAAGGCAATACGGTTTCTGCCGTCCTTCATCTGGACGAAACAACCCCACATATTCACGCAACTGTTGTCCCCATTGTGAAAGGCGAACGTCGGAAAGCTAAGCAGGAAGCTGAAAACGGCAAACGTAAATACAGGAAAAAACCGACGGATACTGTCCGACTATGTGCCGACGATGTATTGACTCGCCAAAAACTGGAAACGTATCACGATACTTATGCCGATGCAATGTCAAAATATGGTTTACAACGTGGTATTCGTGGGTCGGAAGCACGTAATATAACTACATCACAGTATTACAGGGAACTGTTTGCCAAAAACGAAGAGTTGAAAGAAAATATCGACAAACTGCTACAAAAACAAACCGATACAGAAAAGAAACTCTCGCAAGTAAAGTCTGAAGTAAGCAAAGAGAAATTCAAAAATGCCAAAGCCGAAATGGAAGCGAATCTGATGGATGGTGTAAATTCGCTTTTCGGGAACTCGAAAGTAAAACAGCAACAGGCGAAAATTGAGCAACTACAATCTGAAAACACATCTCTTAAAGATGAAAATCACTCCTTGAAAACCGAAATGCAAACCCTGCAAAAAGAGTACACATCTACCACCGATAAACTACGAGCTGAGTTGAAAAAAATTTACGATTTGTTTCCTAACCTGCGTGAGTTGCTTTCTATTGAAAGGATGTGTCGTTTGGTTGGCTTTCCCGATGATTTAACAAAACGAATTTTATCGGGTAAAAAAGTAGGCTTTAAAGGCAGTCTGTATTCTGCCGAATACAAACGGAACTTTTCAACCGAACACTCTACGGCACAAATAGAACCCGAGCCGGATAAACCCGGAAAGCTACGCCTTGTTATTGATGGTGTTGATGTTATTGAGTGGTTTCGCTTTAAATATAGAGAGTTTCAGAGAAGTATAGGGATTAATTGGACTAATAAGGAAGTAGGAAAAGGAAGGAAAATGTGATTTTATTTTTCAATTAACGATATTTATGCTATAATATTTCATATATTTGCATTATTAAACAAAGCAATTGTCAAAGTTATTCCAATGAATAGAATAAAAGAAGTACTTGAAGAAAAAGGTATTAAACAAACTTGGCTTGCCGAAAAACTTGGTAAAAGTTTCAGTATTGTCAATTCTTACGTTTGTAATAGGAGACAGCCTAGCTTGGTAGTATTGTTTGAAATTGCGAAGATATTGCAAGTTGATGTAAAAGATTTGATAATGGAAAATAAAGATGGCAACGAATAAACACGCACAGATTAGGTATCAAGTTTTAGATAAGTGTTTCAGTAATCCTGGAAGGAGGTATTTTATTGAAGATCTTGTAGACGCTTGTAATAGAGCTATTTATGAGCATTCGGGCATTGTAGATGGAGTTAAAAAACGTCAAGTTCAGAGTGATATCGCTTTTATGGAAAGTGAAGCTGGTTGGAGTATTTCATTAAAAAGAATTAGAGATGGTAAACGGGTTTTTTATCGCTATGAAGATACTCGCTACTCAATTAATAATCAGCCGTTAAACGAGACAGAAATAAATCAGTTGAAAGAAACAATATTTATGTTGAATCGTTTCAAAGGAATGCCTCAATTTAGTTGGATGGAAGAAATTCTTGCTCGACTTGAGAGCACATTCAAGTTGAGAGGTACAACAACAAGTGTTGTAGATTTTGAGCATAATCCATATTTAAAGGGGCTAAATTTTTTTTCAGATATATTTAATGCAATCATTAATCACCAAACTCTGAATATAATTTATAAACGCTATTCGACCGATCCAACTGAAATGATTTTTCATCCATATTTCCTTAAACAATACAATAATCGTTGGTTTCTTTTTGGACTTTGTGAACATTTAAAAGAGAATAACTCTATAACGAATCTGGCATTAGACAGAATAGAGCAAATTAACTATTCTAATGTGCGATACATTGAAAACAAAGATATTGAATTCAGTGAATACTTTGAAGATGTAATTGGTGTCACCGTTTATGAAAAAGAAATTGAGCAAATTATTTTAGAAATTGATAATTCACTTTTCCCGTATGTAGAAACAAAGCCCTTTCATGGCTCTCAAAAAATCAAAGAACGAACTCCTCATAGTACAATCATAGAATTAAGCTTGATTATTAACTACGAACTAGAAAATATGCTGTTAGGTTATATTGACAAGATAAAAATTGTAACTCCAGACCATCTTAGAGAAAAGATGTTAATACGAATAAATGAAGCTAAATTGAGAAATTCGTAACTATGCAGATGTAGTGCATAGTTATCTGTTACCTTTGTAAATGGTAATTATAACAAAATAAACATGGAAATAAATATTAGAAAATACTCCTCTCAGTTGATTAATATTGTGAAAGATGACAATGTAATTAATAACGTTGTTAGCATTATTGGTTTTATGTTGTTACTTAAAAAAAGAGGAATACTTTCAGATGCTAAAAAAGTATATACTTATGGGAATGATTCTATTTCTGAGTTTATTAGTTTAATGTTGATTAATGAAAGTAAAGATGTAATAGATATCTGGAGTTTAATTTCTCAAGACTTCCATATTCTTAAAGACTCTACTGTAAGAAATCTTGCTTATATAATCGACAAGGTAGTAGCTCAAGAATATTTAGCAGTTGTCTTTGATGAGGTAATTAAACAAAGTGCAAAAGAACTGTCAAAAGAAATCGGACAAAGTTTCCAACCTACAGAAATTTCAGAGTTGATTTTTAAATTAACGGATTCAGTCACACCTATGGTTGTATATAATCCATTTGCAGGTATGGCATCGTACGGAGTCCTTTTTGGAAAAAAACATCATTATATTGGACAAGAAATCGATCGTTATGTATGGGCAATTGGTAAAATTAGATTAATTTTAAATGATGCTTATGTTTATTGTAAGCTTCCCCTTTTTAGGACAGCTTGCAATTAGACTGCTAATATAGTGTTTTTATTTTTTTGCGCATGATGTTATAGTAGTTGATTGATTTCAGATA
>JGI24711J26586_10000134_pt1 | contig 51410 bp, 54 predicted proteins | sample BioPla3DNA1_FD_26586 | JGI IMG/M metagenome (IMG submission 26586)
TGTTAAAGTAGTTCACCGTGGACTAGATTTGATTGAACCTAAAAAGTAGTTCACCGTGGACATGTTTCCTAAATTCTGTTAAAGTAGTTCACCGTGGACTAAAAAAATTTCATGAATGAAAAAAAAATAAAATTGTTCCTTTAGTCTCAAAAAATAAAGCAGTCCACTGATGGGACTACTTTTATTCATCTGGCAAACTACTTACAAGTTCTTTTATTTGTTTTATGAGTTTTTTGTTTTGATTGGAAATTTTTTTGTTTTTATCAGCATTTGCTTGTATAACTTCAGACATTGATTTTATAGAATCAAAAGCGTTTTTGATATGAACATTAATTTCAACGTCAGTTTTTAATTCCTCAATTAATTCTTTATCATCTGATTCTTTTTTCTGAGATTTCTCTTCTTTATTGGTTTCTTTTTTTTGCTTTTTTGCTTCTGCAAGTTTGTCTATAAGTTCTTTGTTAGCCATTTCATTAGTATTAATTTTTTCTTTCAGAACTTCATTTTCTTTTTCAGCCTCAGAATATTTACTTTTTATAATTTCTAGTTCACTATTAATTTTTTCAATTTCTTCAGAACTTTTATTATCTTTGGATTCTTCAAGTTCTTTTATTTTACTTTCAAGATCATCTTTAAGAGATTTTAATGAGTTAACAGAATCTTGATACTGATTATTTTCATCATTTATTTTTTCAAGTTTTTTTAATAATTCGTCATTAGAAGATTTAAGTTTATCTATTGTTGTTTGCATTTCTTCTGAAATTACTTTTGCTTCATCCCTGCTTACTTTTTTACCAACATTAGAGATAAATTCGTAAAATAATTTCTGTTCGTTTTCTGGCTTGTCAGCAATAAAATCAGTTACAGTAGATAAGCCAATTTCGTCATTATCAAGCATATTCTTAAGCTCAGGTATAAGCTCATTGACTTTTTTATATCTGTGAACCATAGATTCACTAATTCCTAAATCTTCAGCAATTTTTTTTCTTATTACTCCAACTTTTTCACCGGACAATTTCTTTTTCTCATAAAGTGATTCAAGCCGTTCAACTTCTCTTGCTTTGATTGTTTCACTTCTCTCTCTTACATCTCTGTTAGCTCTTATTAGAGTAATTTCTTCATCTATATCGTTTTTAATATCGTCCCTAACCTTACAGGGTATTTTCTTCCATTTAGTGTCTTTACTTTCTTCATAAAGAAGTCTATAAGCTTTAGTCCGTTTTTCACCGGATATAAGCGTGTACCGACCCATATCATTTATTTTAACCACAATATTGTGTAGTAAGCCAATTTCTTTAATGCTATCAGCAAGTTCTTTAACATCTTCTTCATCGTCATTTTGACCATAAAAATTTTTCTCATTGAAATCAATTAATTCAATATCAATTTCATTTTCCATAACATCATCGTCACCAATAGAATTAAGAATACTAAGACTTTTATTTCCTTTAGTTTTTGGTTTAATTTCCATCGCCAATTACCTCCTTCGCAAGAGCCATATAGTCCTCAGAACCTGCACTTTTTGAATCATAATATAAAATAGGTTTATTTACTGTTTGAGATTCTCCAATTTTAACATTATTTCTTATTACGTTTTTAAATACCTTATCTCCAAAAAATTCTGCTAACTCACTATAGATACCATTAAATAAATTAGTTTGGGTATACTTTGTCAGTAAAGCACCCATGATTTCTAAATCAGGATTAAATTTTCTCTTTACAAGCTTTATTGTATTCATTAGGTCATTTACCCCCTCCAAAGCAAAAGCACCCTCAACAGGAATAATTACCTCACTAGAAGCAACTAAAGCATTTAAAGAAACTATCCCAAGAGCTGGAGGACAATCAAGTATTATATAATCATAATCAAGTGATTCTAAACAATTCTGAATTGATTCCTTCAGAAGAGTTTCTCTACCTGCTACCGTTGTTAATATCTGTTCTATACCAGTCATCTTTTTATTTGAAGGTACTAAATAAAGGTGTTCATAATTTGTTTCTGTAATAGCATCACACAAAGGTAATTCTTCAGTCAAACACTCATATACACTTGTCATTTGAAGAAGTTTTTCCTTTGTAAAACCTAAATATGTACTTGAATTAGCCTGAGAATCAAGGTCAACAATAACCGTTTTCTTTTCTAGCTTTGCAAAAGCCGCACTTAGATTAACTGCTGTCGTAGTCTTGCCTGGACCACCCTTTTGATTAAATATGGATATAATTTTCATTCTTCAAGACCTCCCTTTTTGAGCTTTAATATGTTTTTTCCATTATTAGTCATTGTGAAAGGCTTTGTTCTTTCATCTTGAGAATCCTTTTTAAATTCAATAAGTAAACCGCCTTCCAATCTTGCAATCTCTTTTGAAAGCTTTTCTTGACTCATTTTGAAACGACTTTTAATATCTGTGTAAGTAAGAAATTCCTCTTTTTCAAGCATTTCTAATATATCCCATGACATAGAACTAAGTTTATGTGCAATATCTTTTAAAAAGATACTATCTTGCATAATTACCATACCTCCCTTCTTATATACCGTTATTATATAATATTATAAATATAATATCAATAATAACGGTATATATGATTAAAAAAATATTAACTTGACCCTATTATACCACAAACAATTGACCTTAGTCAAGTTTAAATTCACTTAACCCAATTATTTAACTAAAGATTTTAAGTCATCATTAAAATCTTTTAGAGTAGGGATAAGGGTATTAATTTCAAGTTCTTCAGAAACTATTTTTGTAAAATTAATACCTGCTTTATCATTATCAAAACAAGTTATTAAATTAACCCCTCTATATGTATCTTTTACTTTAAATATCGCTTCTTTTTTAAGTCCTCCAAGAGAAAGAAATATAGAATCATTTAAGTTAGCTTTATTTATTGTTATATAACTTAAAAGGTCTATAGCACTTTCAAAAAAATATGCTTTATTAGGAAAACCATACTTTATACAAAATCCATATCCAATTTGAGATCCTTCAGCAATTTGCTTAAATCTCAATTTATCTAATGTGCCAACTATCTCAGCCCCAACAATAGTGTTGTTTTCATCATACCATGGGAATACACAATTACCTTTTGTATCCTGAAACAGTAGCTTATTATGAAGTAACCAAGAAATAATATCTTTATCTATTTTCCTTGTTTTGTTTAAATAAGCAAAAGCTCTATGCTGGTTTTTATTAAGCTCCGGTAGATTAAATAGTAATTTGACCCTACTTTCTTCATAATGAACGCTGTCTATAAGAGGATAATTAAGAAGCTCCTGAACGGCATCTTTAAAACTATAGTTAAATATATTTACCAAACAATCTATAGCATTTCCACTTGTGTCTGTGGAAAAGTGATAATAAGTACATCCATATATAATAAGACCTCCATATCCCGAAACACGCCAACGATCTTTAGGCTCTTTTTTAATTTTATATCCTCTTGAAGAAAAATAGGTTTTTAAGTCTGTGTTCCTTGCCTTCCATATATCTTGTTTATTCATAAATAACTCCTTTTATTCATAAACTGATATTCATAACCCTTCTTTTAACTTTCCCTTTTGTTTCAAATAACTCATAACTTCACTTTCATCGAAAAAGTAGTTTCCATTACTATCCTTATGACTAACAATTGCTTTATCTCTTATTTGCTGATGTATATACTGCTTACTGTAACCAGATAACTCGATTAAATCCTTCGTATTATATATTTTCTCTACACCTTTAAACTGCAATGTGAAGAGAACTATTCCTATTGAACTTTCCAAAAACTTATAAGGAATTAATATTTCTTTTGAAAAATCATTTTTTAACATTTCTTCTAATACCAACTTTATTTCATTTTTTAAAAACTTACATGTCTGTTTACCAAGATAGCAGTCATAAAGGTACATTAATTTTTCTTTTCCTGCTTCAGATATTTTTATTGAATCTATTTCCTTAATATATGATTCTTTACTAACCAATTAAACAACCTCCTTTAAGCTATAGTAACTTGACCTTATTATAACACGATAACTGTACTATAGTAAACGATATTTTAACTATAGCTTAAACAAAAACTCTTTATATCTATCGTCAATACCGCTTATGTATGCCATATAAAGAGAAATATTACATTCTATCATATATAATAGCTTGAAGAATCCAGAAGTAATATAAGGTGTATGAATATCATAAGGTAAATAGTAAGCACTAATAAAATCCTTATTGTTTTTGTAGCTCCAAACAGCTCTATGATTACCATCAATAATAATATCTCTCGGATATAATTGTGGTAGCCTAATAACTATAATAGGATTATTGTTTTTAGAAGAAACCTTCGCAGCATAATTAAAATCAATATTATTGAAATCAACACTTTCTATAATTTCAGGTATTAAAAGATTAACAACCGGATAATTATTTCTCTTTAAGCTCTGAAGAATATCATCAATATTCCAACAAAGTTTATAACTATAGTATCCTTCAATCTCTATTTCCCTTACATAGTTAGTAAAATTACCCCATATATCATTAAAACCATTAATCTTAAAATAATTTTCAAGAATTAGACCATAAGAATCAATAATATCACTAAAACCATCAACATTATTAATTACTTTTCCATTTATTAATTTATAGTCTTTAATATCCTCTAAAAACTTTTTAAACATTTTAAAATCAAAATTCATATCCCCCAGCCTTTCAAATTATTTATCAATAGTGAATTCCAAAGGTTTATCTTTAGGAATATTAACACTTAACCTATTATTAGATACTGAAATACTAAGCACCAAAGAATTATGAGAATTATCAATTATATCAACAGTACATTTATCGGTTTTGTTGTCTATATTATTTTTAATATAAAATGTTAATTTGTATTTAATATCTTCAACATCATTAAATTTCAAATAAGAATATACCTTTTCCATACCATCAAAGAAAATAGAATCTTTATTTTGAATACCTGATTCAAGCTGGTCAAAAGGAATATCATTTTCTATAACGGTATCTAAAGAAGAAGGTCTGTTATCAATTTTGTTTTCACTTGAAAAAGAATTATTAGAAATATGTGAAGTAGGTAAAGGTGTATTTTTAGTGTTTTTAGGCGGATTATAAGTATTATAAACTTTTGATGCTACAACAATAATAATAATAAATAAAAAAATAAAAATATTTTTCCTTGTTAAATAATTCATGAAATCACCTCTTTTTAAATACCCAAAATGGAGAGCCTTTAACACCACCGTTTGTACTGCTTTCATTCATTATGATTGATAAATCCCATTCTTTATTACTTCTTGTTATACTTGCTGAGTCATTAACTAAAATTTTACCACTTTCTGATACACCACGCAGTACAATAAAGTGACCACCAGAAGTAAAGTGTCCTTTATCCATAGAAGCAATGATCGGATTACCTTTACTTAATTCTGATACGATTCGTTTAGGGTCATTTCTACTAATAGCCTGTACAGTAAGACCAAAGTGTTTTCCTCCGCTTGTCATGAGTGACCAATAACTTCCTTGTCCTTCAGCTCTATGTCCATTATCAACCGACCAATCAGCAACAACTTTAGGATTTACATCTTCTCTACCAGTAAGACCAACAATGACCATTGCCAATGATGTTGGTCCGCATCCACCAGAGCGAATTGTTGAACTACCATAAGATTCATTTCCCCACCTTGCATCGCTCTGCATAAATAAAGGAATTTTTGCACCACCAGGAGGATATTCAATATCAGATAGAATATCGCCGACTCCTGCATCACCATACAACTGTTGAATACCATCACTTGATAATAATTCCCTAGCCCATTCTTGTTTATCATTTGGAAGTGAGTATATAACATCTTCAAAATCTCTTACAGAAAGATTTAGAGCATATTCTTCTGTAGAATCAATGTTAGATATAGAACTTTTTATATTAGAAAAACTTCCATTTCCGTTATATCCACTAGAATTAATAAAGTTTCTGATAGAATTACCTTTATAATTATTTATGCTCCTGAGTTCCCAAGTAGTATAAGATACATCTTCACCTTTAGCATTTTTTCTTGTTCTTGTTACCTTTTCATACCTCTTAACTTCCAAACTATAAAAATCAAGGGCTGTATTATTGATGCTATTATATGTAATATTCCTTAAATCATTATCATTTTTAACTGTATCAACAATAAGCATTTCTATCCAACTAATTGAAGTTTCTTCAGAAACTTTTTTATAGATATCAATAACATTTTGATTATTGTTAGATGGGAAAAGAACACTTAATACAATAGCTGGTATAGATATTAAAAAGAAGATTATAGCAATAGCTCCTATTGCAATTTCCTTCCAATATTTTTTTGCTAATAAACCAGCTTTTACAATAGCACCAACCGGAACAGCCAATTAATACACCCCCCATAAAATACAATTACAATTTTAAAGTTTAGTAAAATTTTTTACTCTAATATCAATAGGGTCAAGGTTTACACAAATATTATGAGCATAACTTTTTACATTTTCCCAGTCAAAGTCAATTTCAGAATATAAATAAAGTTTCATTTTAATGAATCCTCCACTATCATATACGAAATCTCTTATTTCTGTTTCAATTTTAGTACCATCTATTAAATAAAAATCAAATAAATTAGGCTTAGTAGGTATATCTAAACCAAATAGACAATCCTTAGTTATTAAATCCAGCAATAAATCCATATACAATATCCCTCCCTAAATTCTTAATTAAAACGTGATTTTTCTTTATAAATTTCTTGAAACTGTGCAGGGTCTACAATTTCAAGTTCATATTTTGATGCCCTAGATTGAAATAAAACCCTCTGGCTTCCAGCCATGAATATACCTTTACCTTTGCTTCCTTTCTTTTTACCACCAGCACCCTTGATAACTTTCATTTCAGATTCACTGAATCCATATAACTTTTTAGCAAGTTCATGATCGTTTTCACCGAGCCTAAAAAATATTTTAAAAAAGCTATTATCTATAATTGCTTGACCATATTTTTTTATAGATGTTAAGTCAGCTATATTTTGGGTAGCAGTAACAACGTTTACACCAAATTTACGGCTTTGCTTGATAAGCTCTGTGCTTATGAATTTTAAAGTTTGAGGTTTTTTCTCGTCAGCGAAGGTATGACATTCATCAATAACAACTTTTTTCTTAATTTTTACAGGCATTTTATCTAGTGTTCCATCTTTTTTCACAAATTGCCATGTATCTTTAAGTAGGATTTCATACATTGGTTTTTGTACGGCTTCAGGAAGTTGAGATATATCAAATATAGTGTGAGCCTTATACTCCCAATTAGTTTGACCATTAAACATTTTAGAGTAGGCACCTTTAATATATGGGTTTAGTGATGCTTTCATATTAGTTCTGCTTTCTTTAGCTTTTGCTGTATTATCCGAGCTTTCACCTTCAATTTTAGATTGCATTATTTCAGACAAAGTAGATAATGTAGGAAATTCCTTTGGCAATACTACGCTTTCAAAGGTTAATCCAAATTTTAGATATGTATCCCTTATATCTTCTTCAAGAAGTGCTTCATCATACTCATTCATCGAAGGCAAAATCCATTTAAAAAATGTAATTAAATCCATTATCTTAACAGCTAAAAATGAGCCAACATCAGCTTTACCTTCTTCATGCTCTTTAGACAATATAGCATTTCTTATATGAAAAGGATTTGTTATTACATTTGAAGTTGGATTAAAATTATATTTAGTTGCCCATGGAAATTTTGCAGTACCATCAACATCAAACTGAATTATATAGTCCATATACGGTTTATCTCTAATTATATTACATGCTATCCAAAATGATTTACCTGAACCAGAGTCGGCAATAATACAAAGGTGAGGATTATTATATATTCTATTATACTGATCAACAATTACAAGACCACCTGAAGTAACATTTTCACCTATAAGATTTCCGTTTGTTTCCATTAGTTCTGAAGAATCAAAAATAATTAATGAAGCAATATCTTTACTTGATAAGTTCCAAACATAGTTTTTTGTTAGCTTATTTTCAACTAACAAAGGTAATGTAGTAAAGAATGGGTCAAAATCCTTTCTTTTAATTTCTGTACTTTGACAATATGTACTATTTATCTTTGCCCTTAAACTATTAACTAAACTATTAAGCTCTTTTTCATCTTTAGCATAAATACCTATTGTTATATTAGCATCATAAAGATTTACATTATCAGATCCTAATTCCTGAATCATATCTTTTGCACTTTTAGCTTGTGCTTCAAACTCCTGGCGTTTTGATTCATCTTTTCCTTGTTGTTCTTTTTCTTTAGCATTTAATTCACTTACAGCCTTACTAAGTTCTTCATTTATGGTAGCTTTATTTTTTGGGGTTAAAGTTATAGAAACATTAATGTTTCCTTTAAAATTAAATATCTTCCTCAACCATCTATACTTATCAACGGTTTGAGGGTATTTAGTAATGGAGAAATGTCTATAGAAATAGTTTTCTATTTCAAGAGTTTTTCCATCTTTCAATCTCCTAGCGTTTTCAGGTACTATGTTTGGAAGTTCCCATCCATCTTGTACTGGCTCATATTGAGATGAATCTGGATTCATACGTTCATATAATAGTTGTATTAGATCAGCTTTCAATAACCTTTCTACATACATTTCCTGTGCTTCTAACTCTGTTTTTATTGCTACAAAAGAGTCATCAAGTACCTGTTCAGCAACAACATAATCTTTTTCTTTTGTTTCTATAACAATGTAAAAATTAAGAACATTTCTACTCTTAGAACTCATACTTTGTAAATGTTTAGCCTGTTCATCAAGAAGTTCAATATTAAGTTCAGAGCTTATTTCCTGTTTACGCTTTTCAATATTTTCAACATTTTTTTCTATATCTACCCTTTCCGATTGAATTAATATCTGAAACCTTCCACTATAAGAACCCAAAGCCCCTTGTATAGCATCAAATATAGATTCTATATCTTCATCGTTCATAAGCTCAGCATTAACAGGAGACACCTTACCTATCATCTTGTATCTTCCATCTAATCCTAATACAATATCACCTAAAGACTTTATAGGTATAGGAAATACTTCTTTTTCTTCAGTTTTTTTATTTGATTTTATTCCTAATATATCTTTTACTAGATTCAACATTTAGACAACTCCTTTCATACTCAACTTCTCCTTCTTTCCAATACCTTATATAATCTTTTATCATATCAAGTCCGGTTTCTCGTTGATTAAATTCTGAGAACAAAGCAACCTGTAAACCAACAATAAGAAAACCGCCTATTAGAAAATATGGAATACCTGTAGAAGAAATTAAAATAATTGTTCCAATAATAACGGGAATTGCCAAAGGTAAAAGGAAGGGTATACTCTTTAAAGGCATTTTGTAAAGCATTATACGACCATCAACATGTCTTGGCAATCTACGTTTTTTCTCATTCAAATAAATCAACTCCTACTTTATCATAAATTTCATAGCCGCCATTCTTCCAGCACCACCAACAGCACCAACAGCGGCACTACCTGTACCAGTAGAATATAGAAACTTCCTTATAATCTGCGGTCCTCTTATCATGACTACCAGAATGCCTATAACAATCAAAGGCAAAACTACCGGGTTATGAGTAGAACCTATAACAATAGTTAGCATTTTTAGGAGTAATACTTGTATGACTTGAGTGAAAGTAATAGATGCTGTTTCTCTAACCCAAACAGATAGGGACTCTCCTTTTCTTACAAAAGAAACTGCTACTACCGGGGCAATAATAATACATAGAATTAATTCTATATATCTTATACCAGCCATAACACCTAGAATAATAAAAGCAATTGCAATTGTTAGTATAATCAATAAAAAAGTCCACGACACTGTTTGTAAATTTCCGGTTAAAGCTTTTATTAAAACATCTGTAGAATCAAGTTTAAAAGTAGAAGGTATGGTCTCTATTATACCTATAAGGGCATTATTAACTTCCATAAAAATGTTTTGTACCGTCCATGGTAAAAAGAATATAAAAAAACCAGCAAATATAACTCTTCCTACATAAGTCGATAAGGAATGTTCTTGTGCATCCGGGAAAATATTTCCTGACATATTCTTTAAAACTTCAAAAACAATAGTCAATACAAGCAATGAACCTGCAACAATTTGTGAATATGTAAGAAATGTACTGTAATTAAAATATTCACTAAGATTATTTAGATTCATAATTAAATCCATCACTAATTTGAATGCCCAAGTAAGAAGATCAGTTGCAATCTTATTAATAGTATCAAATATAGCTTGATTTACCTTATCAGAAATCCAGCTTAAAGGATTCAGCCAACTAGGAATAATAATCACCTCCAATATATAAAACCCCAATCATATTAAAGATGGGGCTTTAAAGTTATTATACTTCGATTCCTGACATTTCTGTAATAATATATGTTGCAAGCCAAACTAAGAAAAATATACCGCCCCCCATAATTAATGTCTTACGAATCAATTTAACTGCTTGAACCTTTTCATCATCTGAACCACCCTGATACTGTATTCCATACTGTACAACCTTTGCAACTGTAATAATACCAATTACAGTTAATCCATAACCTTTAAAATCGTTGATAATCTTAATAAGTTTATTAATATAAGGATTATCTGTAGTTTCAGGAACTGCATAAACATTTGCAGAGAGTAAAGTAAAAAAGGTTGCAATGCATAAAGCAAGTGATTTGATAGAACTAGAAACTTTTTTCATAAAAATTCTCCTTCACAAAATATTTTTTACATATTTACACCAAATATTATACATTAAAATTAATACACTGTAAATACTATTACAAATTAATAACTCAAGTTATTTTCTCAAACCCCCAATCAATATTAAGCATGTTTTTTTCTTCTTCAGATAGGTTTTTTTGAACATATAGATAAAGAAGAAGTTCTGTAAATTCTGATTTTAATATAGTTCTATTTTTTTTCTCATAATAACTTCTAGTTAATTCATAACAATTCATAAATCTTTTAAGTGTACTTGGAGATAATAAGAAACCCTTATTTTTACGCATAGGCTTATATTTCTTAATCTCATATAGAACACCCTCCTGCATAATAAAATCAATAGAATCATTAAAGATTTCGTCAAAAAATTTGTAAGAGTCTTTTTTCAACTTTAGAACATGATATTTAAGAAACGTACAAACTTCAAAATAATCAGGCTTTATTCTTATTACCTTCTGTTTCCAACCATTATCTATTAACATATTCTTAGAACCTCTCAAGATATCCCTCCTTCCCTGTTAGATTACAAAATCTCTTTGTATATAATATTACAATAATACTCAAAAAAAAGAAAGTACTATATCGCTTGTCTTTTCAAAATCCTTTCAATGGCACTAATAGCTGAAGCTTTTTCACCAGCATGAACAGCTTTATCCTTTATCAATGTTATAAGCTTATTAATTTTATCCCTATCCCTAAAACTTAACCTGTTCCAATAATTATTTAATAATTCTTCAATTTTTCTTACAACATCATTTTCAGAACGTTTTTGCTCACGCTCATGCTCCGGCTGTCCCTTGAAATCCTTTTTACCTTCAGACTTATCCTTACCAAAAGATTTTCCCCATGATTCTTTATGTTTTTTAAATACTTCCCTCCACTGCTTCCACTCCCCCATATCTCTTATCTTCTCATAAAGCTCCTTATTATCCTTACCTAAACTACCTATATATTTGCTCTTGGTTCTTCCGTTCTCTTTCCAATAAGCATATAAATAAAACCCATGTGGACATCTATTACAATTCAACTTTCCGCATTTAACAGCTTTTATTTGTAAAGTCGGCATAATAATTACTCCTTCGTTTTTTCGCTCATAAGTATACTAAAAATAAAAGGTAAACCTTATTCCTAAAGAAATTTAAAACAACAAGAATTAAAAAATCTTATCTAACCAACACTAAAGATATTATAATAAAGTTAGATAAGATTTTCAATGCGGTTAAGATAAGATTATAAAACTTATTAGAAATAAAAAAAAACACGCATATTTATACATAATATTAAGCCCCCCTTCGATACCCCCCTCCCCTCTGTTATATAGTTAGTTTTAGAATCTTTCACTTTAACAAAATATGGAATGTCATTACCATTTAGAATCTTTCACTTTTAGAAAAAAACCATTTAGAATCTTTCACTTTAACAAAATTTGGTAAATGCCTTACCATTTAGAATCTTTCACTTTTAGACTTACCATTTAGAATCTTTCACTTTAACAAAATTTGGTAAATACGCATATAAAAAAGCTCCTGTTTCAGCAACAAGAGCTTGAATGTAGAACCACAAACCCTAGAACATCAAATAATATTTACAATGACTTTTTATATCTTTACCTGTATAAGTTTTTTTAGTAAGCCATCCCTTTTTAACAAGCATATCAGTTATAACAGAGATAGAGGCATTATCAAAGCCAGTATTTTTACCAATATAAAACTGGCTTGCTCCACATACGCCCCTTGTATTACCATGTATCATTGAATATATATAAGTGTAAACCATTATTTCGCTGTCACTCAAAGAAATAGTGCTATCATATACCATCATACGAAGCGTAGATCTATTGATTTTTACAAAACCTTTAGATATATCTATAAATTGACTTATATAATATTTATCTCTTATACCAGCTTTTTTATTTCCACGTTTTTTGTCTATAAATTTATGTTCCACAAGTAATTTTAGATATGTTTTAACAGTTCTGGTTGTAACTTTAGAATACTGTGCTATAGTTTCAAAATCCCACTCAGAAATACCATTCATAGATTCGAATGTTTTCATCATAAGGTATATACGTATTGCAGATTTATGAAGTATAGAATAGCTTTGGAAAAAAACATTAGGAATAATAACTTTGTCTTTAAGCTTATATTCGTCAAAATCAATATAGCCAAACTTTTTAGCCAAATCATCTGTATAAGCACCAGTACCTTTGTGATCATAGGAATATATACGTTTAACTTTATCAACTGTAAAATTTTCTTCCTCCGGTGGATTGCAGTTTGAATTCCAAATTTTCATAGCTTCAATAATATCATCTAACGAAAGACCTATTCTATTTCTGAAAAAAGGAACGAGAAACATTAAAGCAGAGTCTCGATAATTCTCTGGAGTTTCTTTAAGTATATTTTGTATTGCAACTGGTAATAAGTCAAAATTAAGCATCGGGTACATATCCCCTGCTGATTTATACTCAAATGACCCAAAATCGTTTTTAATGGAATTATCTTCTTCAATAAGTATATTACTATCCCCTTCTATAAATAAAGGCTTAAAATCAACAATAGAATGATCAACGGAAATCGTATCAAAAGAACTATCTATTAAGTTAAATATATATTCTATACTATATCTTGAATCTGTGTCTGATACTATAGTAGTTTTTATTGCTTCAGGACTATCATATTTTGTTTTATCAAATTCTTTACAGTTAAATGTATACGGTAATCTTAATACCCTTGAAGCATCTATAATTTTAGGGTCAATAGAAAAACCTTTAGAAAGCATTAAAAAAGTAAACTTTTTAAATAATTCTTTATCATTGGATATTTCATTCAATAATATTAGTGATTGATATCCATGACCTGTAAATATATTTATTGTTTCTATACCAATATCTTTTAGTCTTTTAATCTCTACCTCAAATTGTTCTCTAGAAACATTGTCAAAGTCCATAGGAAGAATCTGAGTATATATGGAGTTTTGTTTATTGATTTTGCCTTTCACTGAGATTTTACCATCTATGGTTTTAGATTCTAAACTATAATCCATAGTGTATCCTGAATAGTAAAGGCATACTGCTTTACCATTTAAGGATTTTAAAAACTTTAAATAGAGATTTAAGGATTTATCTTCTATTCTCCAAAAGTTAAATGATTTTATAAATTTTTTACCTTCTCTTGAAATTGGTCTTAATTCAATGCACTCTTTATGATAACCCTCATCAATTAAAAATGGATATATCTTACCTAAAAAAGCGATATGTTTAGAAAAGTTAATTTCTAAATCCTTAATACTTAATATTGGTAACATGAAAAATATTCCTCCTTTGTAAACTAAACCAGAAGGAATATTCTTATAGGAATAACCAACTCTATGAATAAATTAACTATTGTAGAAATATAAATAATGTGATACAATAGTGATAAATGAGTTGGCATGGTGCCAAAAATATTCCTTCAACTGGTTGGTTGTTGGTTAAAGTAAAACTCCGAAAAAGTATTATGTACAAGATAATACTTTTTCTTTTTGCCCTCAAACTTGAATTCATTATAACACAATAATAAATTTTTGGAAATACTAATCTTGTAATATTATAAGCACTAAATATATTAAATAATATACATCAAATAGTATACTTCAAATAGCACACATTAAATAAGAGAATAATAATTGTTTACATACTAATATATAATACCAATAAGCACAGCACGGAGGGATTATATATGAGTATTAAAGATTACAGATTAAAAGTTAACTTAACTCAAGAAGAAGTTGCAAGAGCTTTAGATATAGTATTAAACCATTATCAAAAAATAGAAAAAGGAAAAACAACTCCAAATGTAAAAATAGGATTAAAATTAGCAAAAATACTAAAAACAGATCCATATAACCTATTTCCAATAGATTAATTATTTGCAACAAACATCAATTAATTTTAGAAGATCGTTCTTCAAATAAAATAGTAATTGGTAAAAATCCTATCAAAAATTTGGAGGTTGTGTCTATATACCCATTAACTATCCCACAATCTTTTTTCCCACGTCCCACCAAAGACATATATAAAAATAAAAAATGTGAAAATAGTTGATACTGCAATCATTATATTTCCTGTAGTGCCTCCCAAAAACAGTCCTATATTAGATAATAATGATAATAAAAAAGACATGAACATAATTAGATAACCTTGAAACATACAAGTAACCTCCTATTAGGTTTCAAAATCAATTAGATATGCGGAAACTTTAGATATGTTATGCTATAGTTATATTATACCATTAATAAAAGTAGTCCGTAAGTCCCAATATCAACTATATTTTGTAAACCATAGTTGGTTGTAACTCGCACTTTTATAAGCGTGTAAATATTTTACAGCTATAGCGTTCAATTTATCCTACCATGCCGAACTAGCATAACGATATCTTTTAGTTGCTTATTAGTTACAATCTCAATATAATCTAATAAATCGGAATCTGACATCCCACTCTCTAATATATATCTAACATGCTCTTTAGTTACTCCAATTTCTCTAAATGTATTATAACAACTATCTAAAACCTCTTTCATCGAATAGCAGCTATTTAGCCGCATGTAAGAAGAGTTGTTAATTCCACGTTTTTCTTTAATATTAACCATTTTACTAACTTTGGCATATATTTGAGGGATACCAAATCTTTTTGCTATACAAACCCTATGTTTTCCTTCCTCTGGAATGAAGTAGCCTTTAAACTCAGTTAATTTAATATCAAACTCTTCCGGACAATGTATATCATATGTTCCTTTTTTATATTTATCTAAAAGACCTTTGCACCTGCTAAAGTTTTTACAAGTATCAAGAAGTTTTTTGTTTATGCTTGAACATTCAAGCATATCTTTAGGAAGCATTACATTATATTTATCATTAAAAGTATTCATTAATCCTAATGTCTGAAACAAATACCATATAATACACCTATTTGCCCCACCTCCAAGACCATCTGGATAAAATATTTTATTAGTGTCTACATATTTGTATTCGTTTGGAGCAAGATCATACTCGCTCAACCTATATTCTGTGATTATTTTATTTTCTTTTTTTACACATGTATTGCTATATATAACTTTTTTATCATTATTTTTGTTGCTTTGAACTATTTTGATTTTATCTCTCTTATTTCTTACCTGTATTATATATTCAACTTTTTGATTTTGATACACGAAAAATACTGCATGTAAAAGAGTATAAAAAAGTTTTCTAAACCTTTTAGTTGAGTTAATCCTTTTTGACAATTTATCACAAACAGATTTTTTTGTTTCTTTGTAATATATTGATGGCAAAAACTCATACAATTCACCATTATCCAAATAAGAGTTTTTAATATCATAAAAATCAAACTCTTTTTCATTAAAATGAATTGTTAAATCTATATAGCTCTTTTCTTTTTCGCTAAAACAAACAATATCTCCATCAACTTTAAATTGTATTTTATCCATAGCTTTTACATTATTCCTTAACAATATTTGAAACCGTATTTTGCAGCACTGACTGAATAGTTCGTTTTAAATAAAACTTTGCTTGAATGATAAAAAATATTATTTAGTGCGTACCGCCTTCTTGGTAATCGTCACTAGCTCTTTTATTAGCATAATAGAAAACTGTATCACCATTGTTTAGATTAAAGGTAATCCCGTTATAATCGGTTTTAGTGTAGTTATAACCTTCAGTCTTCCACATGTTACAAAATGAGTTGCAGTAACTTAACACAGGATTGAATGATGTGTCTTTTGATGTTTTAATGTCAAAGTTAACTATGATATAACCATCTTTGAGCCAGAAATTTTCTTTTCCGTTTAGTCCGTTATGTGTTCGTCCATATTCAGCAACTTTTGTATCTTTAGGGCAAACAAAAAGGTAGTTTGGTAAATAATATTCTCCATACCATTTCTGTTTAGATTTTCTCACTCGGTCTGCATCCACACCAGCCGGCAAATTTGTTATATCTCCTATAAAGGTTCTAAGTCCTTTAGTTAGAGCAATCCAATCAAACCAGCCTATAAAAGTATCCTGCTTTCTAAAAACATTTTCTTGTACACCTAAAATTCTACTGGTATCTTTTATTTCTGAATCAGTAACATTCCTATAAACATTACCCAGTTGTATATTCTTCTTGTTTGCGTGGTTTTGGCTGTTATCATCAATCTTTATAAAATAGTTCTCCTTGTCATTAAAACGCTCGTTATAATATAAGTCTACTTCCTGTCGATTTTTGCCCTGTTTATCTATAAAGTAAAACCTTGGCTCTATAAATACACTGTCATGATCATTAAAGTAATTTCCAATTGTAACTAACTCAAACTTAAAATTATAACCTGTTTTTATTGCTCCAACGTTTTTTAATGTTGGGTGGCTACCTTCAATCAAAGGTAAGGTAAATTTGTTACCTCGGTTGTTTCCGTCCTGGTCTTTAGTACCAACCCAAAAGTAATTTCCTGAATGTGCTGTTGTGTTCTCTCCGGCTCTGAAAAATCCCTTCCAAACTGAATCTGAAATATCAGTAATCCGGAAACCATATAAACGACCTATAACCCTTACAGGAATACTTCTTGTCGCAATATAATTATTAATATCAAGGTTTGCTAAGTCTTGAGTTTTTGTTAAATCAGGTGCATTTACTGATATTTCTCTAAAATCTACTGAATAATTCCCTTCATTAACCCAAGAAGGAACATAGAAGTCTATAATATCATGGTCAAGTGGAATAGAGTGCCATGTATTAGCTTTTAAATACTTTCCTTCCTGCTTGTATGTAGTGTTTATATAAACGTCAAAGGGAAACTTTACTTGTTTATCCTTGGTGTATTTTCCGTAATCTCTGTTACCATAGCCTAATATGTCTTTATGCTGTCCTGATGTGGTAATTTGTATTTTAGATGGTCTATCCAGTATTACAGCAGACTTTCCACTAACGGTGTTAAGTTCTTGATTAAAGTCTTTATCATCCCAAACATCACCTATGCAAACAACAGGTGTATGCACTGTAACAGAATTTACAGTTAAGGCTTTATTAATGTTTTCAGTAGAACCGTTAATGTTTTTAATTCTTTTATAAAAGATTGTACCTGAACTTTTATAAGTTCCATTAAGTAGTGTAGGCTCAATCTTAAGATTATTTTTATACAAAACATTATTACCAATGTTGCTGCTTATAGGAAAGCTTGATGGGTCAGGTGTATCTGTGTCACACCATCTATCATCCATAACTGTATTTTCATTTATTTTTATAATATCGTTTCTTACTTTTATAGCTCCGACTTCATCTTCAGCTTTATTTGACCAATCAGAACTGGGGATAGACGGTTTTCCACTTGTACCACCATTAATTGTTTTTGAATCTAATGTAACAAGTGAATCAAATGTAGGTTCTTTTATATGATCTACATATTTATCAGCAGTTACCGCAGGTGCAACATAATTGGTTGGTGTTAAAGTAATGTTACCAGAAGGCAAAGATTTATTTTCTAAAACAGCCTTTTCTAAACCGTATATTTCCAAACTACTAATAGACCAGAAAGAGTAATCTCTTTTTACATTATATGTTTTCGATACTGTTTGGGAATCACTTTTATCTATCCAATTACCAGTAACAGGGTCTTTTTCCTGCCATTTTAGATTATATTTTCTCTCAACAGTAACTTTATAAATATTTGTACCTTTATGCTCTATTGGAGGGGCATAGTTAAAAAGGTATTGTTTAGAGATAACATTAACATATAAATCTTCACTAGAAGGAATACCTTTTAAAACATCAAATTTTTCTGTACCTCTTACATCAGCTTTGATAACAGCGTTGCTGTATGGATTAGTATCACTCTCACCTACTCCAGGAATACTTGTCAAACTGGGTGTAAATGTTGGTGTTGGGGTAATTATTGGTGTTGGTGTCGGGGTAGCTCCGTACCGATCAGGAGGAATGGGGACAGTCAAATATCCAGCTCCATTATCCCGGAAGAGAACACCAGACCCCCATGAAAAGTCTGTAGGTGGCTGTATTATGTATATGTATTCATACCAGTTAATAGATTCTATTTGTGCAGCTGTAAAGTCAACAGTTGGATAATCAACCTTTATTCCCTGTCTTGCCATTTCGTCCCTGCTTCGTATCCTTAAACCTTCTTTTATGTATGGCTCAAATTCAGAATTATTACAAAATTTAATATCTGCTGGCAATCCATTAGAATTTGTTACTGAATAGTGAGTTCTTGTTTTAGGATTTTCCCAAGGAGTTTTTACAAGGTTTGTTTTATTATAACCTCGGTTATAGTATGATGTAGCCCCACTTGCATCATCTGGATACATGTAATTTGTAAAATTAGCATCCGACATTGTATAACCTAAATAACGGTTTCTAGTTCCTCCGTTTATAGTTATTGGATCTCCATAAGGTTCACCATAAACTATTGTTTTTCTAGTTCCTGTTAGGTGGTCACTTTCATTAAGATTTCTACCATTATCATTTTTATCTTTAAAATAGTTATCTTTTATCAGTTCTTTTGAAAATAGCCAGTTATTAGCTGATTCAATTATATTCGTTTCTTCTGCTGCTCTTGTATAATGTGATGATGAAAAAATTAAACTGACTACAACAAAAATTAATATAAGTCTTTTCACTACATAGCACCTTCTTTCCAGAAGATAATACCTATACTAGAACCCCAAACGTCTATCTCAATTACCTTTCCGTTATAGTTGATTTTCTCAACAAACTGAATACTTCTATCTGTTTTCTTTCTAGCTATATCAACAACCTTTTTTGCAATTTCAGCATTATATTTTTTGGTGATAGCTGATTCAGCATAGTAGCAGTTAGCTTTGAACTCTTCTGGTATAGGATTCCAGTCTATATTAATTGACAGTTCTGTATACTCACCTTCATTAATTCTTACCCATTTTGAAGGTTCATATTTTTGTGAAGTTGTTGGTGTCTGAATTACTGGTGTCGGTGTTGTTATTGGTGTATTTATTGGCTCTGCTTTTATGGTTGTTATAATTACAGCTCTCGTGGATGCGTTCCATTCGACGTTTGCTCCCAATGCTTCAGCAACATATCTGATAGGTACAAAAGTTCTATCCTCTTTTATAATCGCTTTAGTATCCATTGGCTGAATCTTTTTATTTATAACAAGATTTCTGTCGTTAATTCTTACTTTTATTGATGTAATGCTTTTCATAATATCAACTTCTCTTAATTCTGCATTCCATTTAACTTCTGCTCCAAGTGCTTCAGATACAAAACGTACAGGAATTAAAGTCCTGTTGTTTATATCAATAAAAGGCTTTGCATCAGGGAATATAATATTCTTACTATTAACGGATACGGTAATATCAGATGTTGCCAAAGCTGTAAATGTAAAAATATTAATTACTATAAGAACCAATAATAATAAAGTAATCTTTTTCATATAAAATTCCTCCTAGTTTGAAATTTTAGTTACTTCGTATTGATCATTGTTAGTAAAACTATCTTTATAATACATCCAAAAAGCACTACCATCCTGTTTTTCTTTAGCTCTATAGGACATTTCCATAGTACCTTTTGCAGTAAAGTTTCCATTTTTAGAACTATCCCCTAGATAGTTATCAAAGTAAAAGTCTAAATCAATTCCTACTTTAACTATTTTGGAATATTTATTTTCCCCATCTTTTATATCCAAAACTTCTACTTTATTTACTTTCAGGAGTTTGCTATGAGGTGGGTTTTCTGAAAAATCAAAATCTGTTACTGATAATGAGGAATCATATTTTTGCATTATGATGTTAAACCTTACATTCTCAGTTTTTATATCATTAAGAATTTCTTCAGGACTTTTGTTAAATGGTTCAATATTTATAGTAGCTTCAACTTCTTCAGCTTTAATATCAAAGCCACTATTTTTCGTAATATCCTCAATGTGCCATGATTTATCATATTTCTTATATATAATATTTATTTTTCCATCTCCATAAAAACGTGCATCATTATTTTTCCCTAAAGTAAAGTTTGTATTACCTCTACCTTTCACTAATTCATCAATAGATACCTCTGCAATCACTTTTAACTCTTCTTTTTCTTTTACCTTATCAATAATTTTTAAACTTTTAATATTTTCACTAGAAAAAGTTAATTCATTATAATAATCATCCCCTATACTAACCTGCTTACCAATTAAATCTGATTTAAGCTTTTCTTCAGATAAATCAAAGTTTGTATTAGAAGAACATGCAGTTAAAATAAATATCACTCCCAAAAGTAATGTAAAAATTTTAATATTTCTATACATATAAACCCCTCCTAAAAATTCATTGTTGTTTCCTAATTATAGCATATCAACCCTTATTTTCACTATTTAAGTATTTATAAAGCGTTGTTTTACTTATACCAACGGTATCAATAATTTGAGATATCGGATAGTCTTTACTTTCATACATTTTTAAAGCAACCTTTATTTTATTGTCTGGTAGTTTGGGTCTACCTCCCTTTCTTCCTCTCGCTCTTGCAGATTGTAGCCCGGCTATAGTTCTTTCACTAATAATATCTCTTTCAAATTGTGCCAATGCTGAAAAGATACTAAATATGAGCTTACCGACTGCGGTTGTGGTGTCTATATTTTCATTTAACGATACAAAATTTATACCTCTCTGGTTAAAATCCGTTATAAGTTCTACAAGATGTTTTGTACTCCTGCCTACTCTATCTAATTTCCAAACTACTAATGTGTCATCAATTCTAAGCCTTTTTAAAAGTTCATTAAATTCTGGACGTTCTTTTTTTGTTCCAGTTATTTTCTCATGAAATATGTTTTTTTCTGATACACCATATTTTAATAAAGCATCAATTTGTAAATCTAGTTTTTGTTCCTGAGTACTTACTCTTGCATAACCAAATAACATTCTTCAACCTCCATTTCATGTGTTATAGTAATCCTTTTACATTCTCACTAATTATATTTTTCAGAAATGTAACGTCTGCATTCTTGTCAAATCTTATACGTATTAAGGGAATTCCACCAACTTTAAATATTTTATTTTTCATTTCGTCTTTTTGAATTCCACTATCTGTGTCATGATAAAAACTGTCCTTCTCTAAAGCAATTATAGGTAGATATGTACTTGTATTCACTATTGCAAAATCAACATGTGCTTTAAACATATAGTTTATAATCCTGGGTTCTAATAACTTTTTAAGTTTATCTACGTCAAAAATTGTTACAAGACTTATATTCGGAAAAATAAAATACTGTGGAAATAACTCTAATAAAGCTCTGTATAATGTTATTTCAGACTCGTGATAAAATATAGGCTTATAAAGATTAGAATTATCCGTTTTACAAATTACATTATCAATACTTATTTTTTCTTTAGGTATTTTTCTGCTTTCTTCATAGGCTCTTATTTCTTCTTTATTTTTAAAGCCACGGTTATACCAGTCATTGATAACTGTATTAACATAATTAAAATTAGGGTTGGTATTTCTTGTAGTTTTTTTCAATGCTAATTCTATAATATCAAAATCATATTGAAATTCCTGCACCCACTTTATAAGATATGAATTTTCATATTCGGTTAAATTTCTGCGTAAATTTAGTATTTTAATTATTTGGTTTTGCATCTCTTTTAACTTGGATTTTCCAAAGAATTCTTCTAATTCAGAGTAATTTTTTACACCATTTTCACTCCATCCTTCAGCTACCTTTTTAACATAATTTTTCACTAGAGATTTATTATTATTATAACAATAACTAAATAAAGTCATCATAACTTCATCATCAAAATTATATCTATTATACATTTCGTCGATATATGTATACCATAATGGAGCCATATATCCTTGAAAAAAGGTTTTATTAATAGCTTCCATTGCTTTAGTTCGATTTGTATTTACCACTTTATAACCCCCAAGCTAACCTTTTTTTGATAAGTTATTTTCTCATGAAATATATTTTTTTGAAACACCATACTTTAATAAAGCAAATAACATGCTTCAACCTATACCATCTTTGTTTTAAGAATTGCTTCACTTTCAAACAGTTTACCGCCAATTAGTGTAATAACTATAAAATAGATTATTGAAACAATCAGAGATATAATAATAGAGGTAGAATTTATATCTGCAAATAAAAGAGATTTCGCTACAGTTATACTACTAGTCAAAGGTAAAAATATTAATAAATTTGACTTATTGAAAACCCATGCTAATAAAGGCAATCCACACACTCCAATTAGCGTTAAATACTCCATCAACTTAAAATTTTTCATATACATAGATAAAATTAATATCGAATAAAATAATAATAATAAATTTATTAAAACAAAAGCATTAATGAACATGTACATTACAAAATTGCCGACCATTATACCTAAAGAAAGTGTTAATATAAGCAATAGAAGAAATGAAAAAACAAATATTCTAAAAAAGAATATAACTAATAATTTTTTTATAGGATTTATTTCACTTAAGACAATCGAATATATACTTTTTGATTTACGTTCTTCTATGAATCCATAATTAAATGCAAATAATATCAATAAGCATATTGACATTATAATAGAACAATATAAAATTCCATAAAAAGATGTAAACACTTTTGGAGCCTTACTTTTATTATTTTCTTCAAAATTTTCTTCCTCATATATAAGCTTTACAGGTTCAAAAAATTCTTTATCAATATTCATTTCTTTAAGTTTTTTATCAATAATGGATTCTTTATAGTTTTCAAATACTATATTAAATATGTCTTTTGTTTCATTATACTTTTGGTTAGAACCACTAGCTTTAAATACTTTAATTAAATTATTTTCCTCAATAACCTTTATGTTTGCTTCCTCAATATTCTCAACAATCTTAAGATTAGAATTTTTAATACAATCCTTCAACATATTATCAACACTGTTATCAATATAGATACTATATGTAATTGAGCTAATGCTTTTCGTAAATGGTATTAATAAAAATGGCACTATAATACTTAAAATCAAAATTGGTATAAATAACTTCATATTGTTTAAAAAAAGGAATTTTTCATGATATATTAGTCCCTTCATTATAATCCTCCAGTTTTTTGAATTATTCATATTTGAATCTTTAGCGAATCGTTTTATTTTCTCTGCATAGCATTTTAAGTTCACTTTCAAGAATATCTTCATTTTCATACATATCTGTATATTTGAATATAGTTCCCCCCGACATTATTAAAATTTTACTCATATTTTTTATCTCTTTGATATGATGGGAAACTAACAGAATAGTTTTTTTCTTTCTTTTTAAGTCATTGATTATTTCCATAAATATATTATAACTGCTTATGTCTAAATTTGCTGTCGGTTCATCAAAAATAAAATTATCGGTATTTTCCAATAGAGAACATGCTAAATTCAACCTCTGTTTTTCTCCCGAACTACAATTACCAATTTTATTTTTTAGAATATGATCTAATCCTAATAAATTAAGATAATCCTTTTCTAGTGATTTGTTATAAAGTTTTGATTTAAAGATCATAAAATCTTTAACCGTCATTTCAGGAATTAAACCGTCTCCATTAGGTAGACATATAGATACTTCTGACATGTGGCTTGTTCCTGAAACTACATTACCGTTAAATAAAACAAAGCCTTTGTTTGGTTTATATAATCCGGTCAATATATGAACAAGAGTTGATTTGCCACACCCATTAGCTCCAACAATTGCAACAGTGTCACTTTTTTCAATTCCAAAAGATACATTGTTTAATACGCAATTGGCATTACCAAAATATTTTGTCACATTTTTAACCTCAAAAATCATTATAAAATCTCCTTATTTAAAAAGTTCGCAAAACGTTAAAATTACAAATAAATATACTTTGTTTAATTAACGGATAAACTTACTTTAAAGGTATCATAAAACCGTTTCTTTTACAACAATTATACAAAGTAAGAAAAACGGTCGTTATAAGTACTTTAATATATTAATAAGCTCTTGGAACATCTTTAAATGGTGAGAAGTCTTTTTCACTTTTAATCATACCTAAAGTGTATATTCTGCCACAATCACATTCTAAAGCTATTTCGTAATCAAATCCTGAGTTATCTCCTGCATCGCAATTCCAATCACAACCAGTAAATGAAACTGTTGATAATTTCAATTCTTTTTTACAACCTTCACACAAAGGCATCTTCATATATAAACACTCCTTTTTTTATTTAATTTTGATTTCCTTTTTAGGCAAACACCTGTACTTCTACACAAATTGCATGAATGGAAAAAAATTAAATTTCTTGCTTACCTTCCTCTTTTTTGACTTCTTTAACTTTAGATTTTTTAGTTCCTGAATTAGCTGGCTTGTTAAATTCACTCAGAAACTCGAATAGCTTTTTATTATATTCCTCTTGAATTTTCTGCAAAGTATCGTTGTAAGTCTTTTCAGCTTTAATGAGTTTTTTCTCTGCATCCAGCTCCAGCTTTTCTTTATCTCCTTCAAATTTTCTCTGAATATCATCAAAAGAACGCTGTAGCTCCGTAATATGACTATTCTTATTATTTAATTCATCTTCCAATGTTTTAACCTGGTCTGAAAGTATGGAATTTTTATTCTCAACTTCTTTTAATGATTCAATTTCTCTTTTAATTTCCTTCAATTCATTATCAGTAGTTAGCAACTGCTGTTGTAGTTCTGCATTTTGTTTTGCTTTATCCTGAAACTCAGACACCAAAGAACTAAGGTTATCAATCTTCTCTCTATATTCAGAAATAAGTTGTTGATTATTGCGGTTTACCTCAGTATACTGGTTTACGTCTTTATCATACATATTTTTAAGGTTTACTATTTCATTGCTAATTCGGTCATATTCCCTTATTAAATATTCCTTTTCTTCCTCTGATAATTTGATTTTCTCATTTAAGCTGGAAACCTTCTCTGTTAATGTACTGATAATATTCTGCTTTTCTTCAAGTGATCTTAATTTATCTGCTTCCGCAAATTTTTTTATGCTTTCTATTCTTTCAGCCACATTAATGAATATATTGGTTATTCTAAGGGTAAGTTGTTGAACCTCTGATATATCCTCACTAATCTCTTTCACATGAATTTTTGAATTATTAAGCTCGTAAAGGGATATTAGACTTTCCAGAAAATCTTTTGAACTTAAACCACTATCATCAATAAGGGTTTGAAGCCTTTCTTTTTGTTCATCGTCAATCTTTGCACTCCACGTTGTAGACATTATAACACAACCTTTCAAAGTAAACTTTCACTAGTTTATATATATAGGGGTTTACCGTGTTTACCAAAGTAAACCCCTATATATATATTATCACATCTCACCCCCAAACATCAAGGATTTCTATAACAAGACTCAAATAACTTGATTATTTTTTTGTAATCTTAAATTCCGGCGAAAGATATTTAACACTGGAAAAAGTCCACAATAATTTGTTTTCATTATTTTTTTGAAGATGATAAAGTATTACAAAAGTACCCTCGCTATTATACTCTCCATTTATTTCATACATATCGTTAGGGTCGTTTATCCCAAAATCAACATTTGTTTTTATTTTTACCTCCTTCCACAAATTAACATCATCAAGAACAACACCTATAGTACTTGTTAATGCACTAATGCTTTCTATATTAAAGCTGTTAACTTTTTGAATAGGTATATATCCCATCATATCATTTTTACCATAAGTAATTGTGCATGTAAAACTATCCACTATATCTATTCCGGCATTGGCATCCTTTAAATCTTTAAGTATATCCGTATCATTTTTGTTGAATTTTTGTTCTGAACTTTTATTTTCACTATCTACTGGCTTACTTATACCTTTTTCGTTTGATGCTGGCTTTACTGTTTCAGAATTTTCAGTACTTGAATTAGTCGAAGTTGCCTTTTGTGTAGAACAACCTGTAGCAATTGAAAGCAATACTACAAAGGATAGAATAGTTAAAACTTTTTTTAATTTCATTAAATTTTCCTCCATAATAAATTGATTTTGCATCTAAATTTTTACATATATTTTATCATTAGTTATTTAAAATTGATACGGTGCTGAATTTTCAACATCTTCATATACAACTTCTATTTTATAGCCAGATCTCAACATACTTCTAAAAGCTATATATAAAACAAGATAAATTACTACAAATGGCATAACTATAAGTCTCACTTCTGCATTTGAATAGTAAAAGAAAAGAAATACCCCTGAAAAAGATAACAATAAGGCATTTATGCATAAGTTAATTTTTAACCAAAATTTGATATTCCATTCCGAAAAAATATATAAACCAATTGCTGTTATTCCTGCTATTAAAAATAATAACGTAACTACTGGAACATTTGATTTTTGAAAATAAAGTTCTATATACGAGCAATTATTTTGTTTCGCTAAAACACTAATTTGATTTAAAAACAACCTCAAACCAATTGTAGTAATAGCAAAAATTACTGAAATATTAATAAAGCTGAACACCTTTTTTATGAAATCCATAATTATGACCTCCTTTAAGATTTAAAATATAGGAAATATCCTAACAATATTATTTTTAAGTACCTGATTATTTTCGACTATAGCACTGACAAACAGATTTGCTTTAGAAAACTTCTCTTTCTTTTTAAATGCAACATGTACATACATAACAGAACGAGGATCACTATTATACTTTGCTACCAGCGTATATTTATCTCCTTTTTCAATAACAGGCACATCCTTTGCATACATATTAATTGAATATCTGCGTACTTTATTTTTTTTAAAGAAGTTGTATTCTACAATGTCATTTATTCTTGGTTTTATAGTTTGTATAACAACCTTTTCAATAACCGGACTGTCATTATTTTTTTTAAAAAATCCAAACATAGTAATCATTCTCCTTTTATTGAATTATTAAATACTAAAAAGTTAGTAAGAAATGCTAGTCTCTAAAGATTCCTTTTTTCTCTTCAATATCACATATTTCGTGACATACTACATCACTGAAATGACATTTATAACAAGACTTATCACAACAAACACGATAGTATTCTAAACCAACAAATCTACGCAAAATATCATTTTCTCTACCACATATCAAATTCATTTCAGTAAGCATGTCAGCAAGCCCATAAATTCTTAAAAGCTCTTTTTGATGATCTTCAATATCAAGAGATTCTTCAGTATACCTCAGCTCAAATAAATGATTCATCTGTTCTTTAATTCTTTCAAGGAGATTCTTAGAAAGAAACTCATTCATTTCTTTAGTTTCCAGACCTAAAAATGTAGTTAACATGAATCGACCCCTCCATCTGGTAAAAATATTTTATACCATTAATTGACTTTATTATAACATATTATATTGACTGTAGTCAAGTAATGTATAAAAAAATTATTGTTTTTTTTATAATCTGCATAAAAAAAGCCTGAGTTAAACTCAAGCCTTAATTTGCATTATCTTGTAATTTCCTTATCCCTACCAAAAATTTTATCTATAGCTTTTAAAATATCTTTTGCTAGCTGGTTATTCTTTTCTAAGCCCCTTAAATCATCAATTGAGAGTTTTTTTTCGTTAAAGTGATTTAGTGTACTTATCTTATTTGTAATATCCTTATCCCAATTCTGAGCTTGTGGAATTTCCCTATAACGCTCTTTTACCTCATTATGTTCAATATTTTCTACTACATCTCTTACATTATTAAATAATTTGATCTGTTCCCTATTAATGTACTGTTCATTCTCTATTTTTCTAACAACTTCATCCTTCAATTTTATAAAATCTTTATACTGTATTTCATAGTCCTTCTTATCACTAATACCAATGCTTTCAAGTTTATTTTTATATATTTTGATATTTTCATTATTATTTTTATTCTGAGGGTTGCCAAAAATCTTACCCAAAATACCATTTTTATTTACTTCGCTGAGCCTATCAATATTATCAAGATATATTCTTGCTTTATTAAATTTATCTTCTTGTATATCAATTAACTCTCTTTGTTTATCCAGATTTTTAATTCTTCCTAAAGCTTTTTGATTTTCATTTTCTATATATTCAACAAGAGGATTTTTTGCTATTTTATTTATATCAATTCTTTCAAAATATTTATTTTTATTAGTGTAGTAATCATATATGTTACGGCTTAGATATAAAATTGGCATTTTTAATTCTTGTATATTAGGAGCATTTTTATATAAAGTATCATGAGTAATTAATTGAGCTTTATCCATCTGTGGTGTTTTTATCTGAATTTCCACTCTTTGATTTTTAATATTCAGATCAAGATGCAATGATCTATATCCTGAATTTTGCGGATTTTGAATAAAATCATTTATTTCAAATGAAGTATAATTTTTTGTTAATAAATCTTTTAATTTATAAATATCATTTACATTTTGAGTTACAATTTTACCGCCAACTAAATCAGTCATTTGTTTAACGTCTGTATAGCCCTTACGAGACATTTTTTCTATTGCTTTTTCAACATCCTTTATACGAGTAGATATACTACCATTAACATTTTCTTTATCCAAGAAATTATTTAATTCATGTTTTAAGATATCTTCAGCATTATCTTTTTTTAGTTGTTCAATTCTACCAACAATATCTTTTTTAATCATTTTATTTTCTTTATGAACTCCCTCATTTTCTTTTGATATTCTTCCGTTGATTGTTTCAATTGTTCTAATTCTGAGTCGTTCAATTGTCTTGAAGCTACAAATGTATTTTCCCTCTGCATTTGTAAGGTCTTCGATTCTTTCTCCGATTCCATATTTTTTAAGGTATTTTTCTGTTTCATCTCTACCAAATTTCCTTTCTATTTCTGTTATTGTTTCCTTCTTTATTTCCAATACAGCAGAATACCTGGTATATCCTAAAGTTGAACACGCAACAACTTTGCCCTGGTTCTTCTCTATATATTTTTTTAATTCATTTAATGTTCCACCCTGTGTTACTACATCATCAACTATAATATAGTTTTTTCCCTTCTCAACATTGCCAGTATATTTTGCTCTACTTATAAGCCTTTCAATTGCATTTTTATTAGTCCTGCTAACATCATTTATCTGATATATATTTTCAACTTTAAACCCAGTTATTGAAGAAATTACTTCCGCATAAGCTATAGGCAATTTATTCATTTTATTTGTATCAATAGAAATTACAGGCACAATTATAGAATTAGGATAGTTTATCTTCAGCATTTCAATTTTATTAATATCTATAGAATCATTTGTTAATCTTAGAGCAGCTTCAATATCTCCTTTTTTTGCATTATCAAAATCAGGATGTCTTTTTATTAAATCTACTCTTTTATGTACAACTACATTAGGTAAAGATTGTTTTTCAAGCTTATTCATATTGACTTACCCATATCATTTATTTTTTACATCGACTGAACATCGACTGATCAATTAAGTTCATGAATATAATAGAGTTTTTATGTTCGCTTTACTTGCTCTATTTAACATATCTTTTGTACCTTTACTTTTTTCAATATTTTCATGAAAAGCAATAACCAATTCAGGACTTTCACAATCTAACATTTGCTGATTCCTTTTTGGACCAGCTGACCTGCCATACCTTTTCCAGTCGGCTTTATATTCTCGAAATTCTATTTCCAACTCAATAGAAGCTTTTTTTGCAAGTTCATCAGCTCCGGATGCTCCACCCTCAATAATAATTAATTCTTTTTCTTCATCCTTTAAACGCTTAATTATAGATACTATCTTATCATAGTTACTATAATTTCTATCTCCACAAATTAATATTTTCATATTACACCTCAACATTGGCTGTGTTATTCTAACCCAACCATAATTCCGTCTTTCGTTTCCCATCTATCAGGCATTAAATCTAAATCCTTGTAAATTATCTCATAGAACACTAAGTCACAATCACATTCAAAAAGGCTTATATCATATTTTTCATGTTTTATTTGAATATCAATCTCACAATATCCACTACAATCATTAGGACATGCCAAATAACCTATATGCATACCATAAGTATCATGGCAAGGCACATATCCTTTTTCTTTCAAATACATTATTATTTCATCTAATGATTTGCCTGTTAAATCAATCATTTTGCACTCCTTTCAACGCTCTTATCTCAGAAACTAATTTATCATAAATATACATGCTGTATTTTTGAGCTAATGGCAAATAAATTTTTTCAGTCTCGGCTATATATCTATCAACCTTATCTTTATTTGAATCTAATATATTTTTTAAACTTCTTACATTATGAAGTCTGTCAGAAAGTTTAATCTTTATAACTGTTGCAGAATACTCATATTCCTCCATTTGTTTTATGTACTGTTCTATATCATATCCTTGCTTCTTTGTTAATAAATCAACTTCTTTGGCTATAATGTAACCGAATTTATTTTTAAGTTCTTCATAAGTAACATCACTATCCTCGAGAACGTCATGAAGAGCAACAACAGCCCATTTATAATAATTGTGGTCGTTTAACTCATTCTCTAAAATATCAATAATTCCATCAATATGAGTTATATATGGGCTTCCTTCATCACGGTATTGTCCTCTATGGATTTCTTTTGCGAAATTATATGCTTTTTCGAATAGTTCTTTATCAGATTTTTCGGACTGTTCCCAACCTTCAGTTACTTCCTGAATGAATAATTTATCTTTTTCAAAATCATCCATAGTATCCTTCTCCCTTAAAAAGTATAATATATTATTTATTATACCTGATATTCTGAAAAGAATATAGTTAAAAGCGTTTTCCATATAAACACCCCATTGCAATTTTATTTTTTATAATAAAAAAATCGAGAGAAAGACCCCCGATTAAATTATATGGTACAAAGTTAGTATAATTATTTTTTAAATTTCTTTTTTGGACTAAAGTTTTTATCATATTGAATCCTCCATTATATGAAGGAATAGCGGTTAAACCGCTACACCCTGTTTTAATTTTGACATCCCATCAGCTAATATCCAAAGTGCTTTATTAACCTTAACGTTATTATCAATACTTTGTATCGGTCTGGTTCTTGTTCTCTTACCGTCTTGTGTCCATCCTCTTTGACCGCCCCTTGTTAAATTCTCTTGTATAACATTAAACCGTGACCATAAATCCGTTTTGTTGTCATTATATCTTTTAGGAATCAATAATTGTCTCGATGCAATAGGGGCTTTATCTTCATCATATTTAAGTGCTAGTGATGCAGTTGCTAAAAGTTCCGATTCTGCCGGACTTAGTTCAATAGATCTCATAATATCCCTGGCTTCATTTACTGCATCAAATTCATCTACAATTGTATAAGCCGCTTCAATTACATTATCAACAATATCACCCCTATGAGGAATTCTAATCTCGTCAACGGTGTCACCAGCAACCATACCATTTTGACATACAAATCTGAACATTCCAGCTAACATCTGATAACTACTTGTACCATCGTGACTATTTATAAGAATAATTTCATTTGCTTCAGGAGCTACAATTTGATTTGCGTGTCTTAATCTTATCATATGCTTTGTAAAGTCTTGTTTTCCTTCAATTCTTGTTTTTGATTGTACCGCCATGAATGGAAGAAAACCCTCTTTTTTTAAGCCTTGAATAACTTGAATAGTAGGAATATATGTATATCTCATTGACCTTGAATCATGTTTATCTTCTGCAAAAATACTTGGTGCTACTGCAAATAATTCCTCGTCAGTTAATGGTCTTTCTTCTCTTATGAATGATGATACCCTTCCAAATGTAGTTGCTAATCTACTCATAAAAATCAACCTCCTAAAAATTTATTTCCCTATCTCTTGTCTTTATTATATCACATTTTATTGACTGTGGTCAAGTGTTTTGAGAAAGAAAACTTATTTTAAATATATTAAAAAAGCTTGACAAGTACAGGCTTTTCAGCAAGTTCTTTTTAGCTGATTTCCGGAGAGGATTGGAGGGGAACCCTCCAAGGTCTTAAAAAAGTAAAATTAGGCACTAGGAAAAAAAATTTTTTAATACTACCTTTGGAGCATTTTCTTTTTTTGCTACAATCGAAGCAAATGAAGGGGAAGGAAACCGCATCAGCGAGTTCCTTCCCCTTCATTCCGCCAACTGGCACAGCAAAAAAAGAAAATGTGGAAAAGGTGGAGATTAAAAAAATTTTTTTCCGTCAAAACTTAGATCAAGACATAACATGTTGTTGTTTTTTCTTATAAGAATGACCCTAAATGATTTGCTCCAAAGAATTGCTAACCTGTCCCACCGGGTATCCATTTTTCGAAAGTAGAAACACTACAGGGGGTTAGGCTCTCAGGCTATGAGGGGACGAATAGACCTGAAGCCTTACCCCCTGTATGGAGATACTTGAAGACAAAATGGGTGGTGGTGAGCGACCCGAGAGGATTACTACTTAGACAGCATAATAGAATTCTTTTTAAGATTTATTATTTTTATTATTAGTAAACTTAAGTTCAAAGCCCCAGTAATTTCCGTTCTTTTTTAATATAACATTTGCATCGAAAGTTTTTCCAGTTTTTTCAGAAAAAAGACCTTTCACCTCAGTTTGAAAGTTTTTAAGAAGGCTTTTAGCAATGCTTTTATTAATTTTTTTCTTGAATTTAGCAAACCACTTGTCATCCTTATAAAGAGCAAACTTACAACCATTAGGATTATCCTTCTTATTATCTTCACAAGCGAAACTAAAACTATTTTCATAAACATTTTTTTTACATTCAGGACAAGAGCCGATGACTTCACGCATAGAAAGGTTATTCTCCTTAGACGGAAACTCAAAACTTACTTGCCAGCGGTTGTTCTTTTTCTCTAAGAAAGAAAAAACATTAAATGTAGGAGAAACCTTAATTTGAACCTTTTCCATCTTCAAAAGATCTTTTGCAACAGCCTTAGAAATTTTTTTGATTTCAAATTTAGCTAAAAGACTATTTTCCTTAAAAATAGAAAACTTACAGCTATTCGGGTCATCCTTTTTATAGCCCTCACAAGTAAAAGCATAAGGATTTTCAAAAACTCGCTTGCCACAATCTGGACAGTTCCCAATAATCTCTCTCATTTCAGTACTTTCGTCTTTAGAAGGAAAATCAAACTTTAACCCCCATCTGCCCTCTTGTTTCTCTAAAGAAATATTTATAAAAGTAGAGTAATTCAAATTCAAAATAGTTTTACCATCATTCAGGAGCTTCTTAGCAAGAGATACAGAAACTTTCTTTACACCATACTTTTCAAGTAGCTTATTTCCCTTAAAAATAGCAAATTTACAACCATTAGGGTCATCTTTTTTGAAAGCAGAGCAATAAAAACTTGAATCACTTTCATAAACAGGAGAAGAACAGTTTGGACACTTACCAATGACCTCTTTTTCTTTCTTTTCTCCAATAACAGCATTAATATTTTTAAGTTTTTCAACTGAAGAAATAACAAGACTTTTAATTTCTTTCAAATACTCGTCTTTAGTATAAACCCTTTTCTCTATATCTTTTAGACGTTTTTCTAGCATACCAGTAAAGTTCACATCTGCCAGCTCGGACAAAGGGAGTTTTTCAATTAATTTAATCCCAACAGGAGTAATATAAATGCTTTTACCCTTATGTTCTATATAGCCTACTGATTCAACTTTATCAATTGTTGCACCGGCAGTAGCAGGAGTGCCAATAGTAAAACCCTTTAAGATTTGGTCTGTACAATCTTCATCAACATCTTTACCGCAGTTTTCCATAGCAAGCAAAAGTGATTTTGTTGTATAGTGTTTAGGCGGTGTTGTTTTTTTGCTTAAAATATCTGAAGAACCAACAACAACAGAATAATTTTCTTTAACGTTTGGTAGGAGAGTTTTTGAGTCTTCATCATCAGAACCTTGATCTGCATCCTCGACCTTCTCATTTTTATAAAGAACTTTCCAACCATCTTTAATAAGCACTTTCCCCCTAGTAACAAAAACAAAGTCCTTAACTTTTGTCTTTATTTCAGTAATTTCAAACTCAGCAGGTGGCATAAAAAGACTTAAAAACCTTTTCTTTATTTCCTCATAAACAATTCTTTGTTCATCAGTAAGGCTTTTTAAATCAGGAATAATGTATGTAGGAGTAATTGCGGAGTGAGATTCAACTTTAGAACTATTGAAAACATCTTTACTATCAGTAAAATTAACCATATCTTTATATGGAAAATCAACCGTAATAGCATTAAGAACTTTCTCCATTTTAGGCATTAAAGATTCTTCAAGGTGTCTGGAAACAGTTCTAGGATAAGTAGTATATTTATTTTCATATAACCATTGAGCAGCTTTAAGAACTTTCGCAGGAGTAAAACCGGAGTACTGGGAAGTAATATAACCTGTTAAATCATTCAAATTAAAAAGGCTTTTAGGACTTTCTTTAGAAGGTTTAACAGTTTTACTTATTATAGAGCCTGAAGACCCTTCTAAAGAGTTTATAATTGATTCTAGGATAGTTTTATCCTCAAACCTACTTTCATTACCAGCATTATAATAAATACCCGAATAAGTACCTTCAGGAGCATTAAAAACAGTATTAAGCATAAAGTAAGGAACAGGTTTAAAACTCCTTATAGCTGTATCTCTGTCATAAACAAGTTTAACAGTAGGCATAATAACCCTACCAATATTTAAAGTAACACCATTACCAAATTTATCTGTACAAACAGAAGTTAAGTTTATACCAATAAGCCAGTCTGCCAACTGTCTAGTATAGCCAGAATCCTGAAGAGGAACCATATCTTTATCATCTTTCAAATGTTTCATAGCGAAATGAATATCATCCGGTGTCCATTCATCTGCAAGCAATCTTTTTATAGGCTTTTTGGTTTCAGTAGCTTTCAGAATCATAGACCCCAATAACTGACCTTCACGGTCATTATCCGTGGCTTGGATAACACAATCAACATCCGGACGGTTAACAAGAGTTTTAATAACTTTAAACTGCTTTTTAACCCCTGCATCATCAATAAGCTTGTATTTGAAAGTATCAGGAATGAAAGGAAAATACTCAGATTTCCACTCTTTAAATTTAGGGTCATAATCTACTGCATCCCAAAGAGTAAGTAAATGACCAAAACTGTAAGTAACAAGATATCCGTTTCCTTCAAAATATCCATCTTTCCTATCCGAAGCCTTCAAAGCAAAAGAAATATTTTTTGCTACATCTGGTTTTTCAGCTAAAATACATGTAAGACCCAAATCAACTACCTCCAATCGGAAAATATAATATTGACTATATTGTAACACATAAAGTTGACTATAGTCAATTAATGATAAAAAATTTTTGCTTAAAATAAATTAGATAAATGGGCTTACTTTAAGAATCACTTTTCTATCAAAATAACCTCGGTGTATTGTTTTTTTGTCAATATTGAGAACAAAGACTTCTACATTTATTTGCTGATAGTACTATTTTCACCCTGACAGCAAAAAAATATTGAGCCATTGTAACAAATCTGAGTTTCGTATTTTTATTTATTTACTATATCTTTTAAACCTTTACCAGCTTTAAAGACAGGAGCTTTAACCGCAGGAATTATAATCACATCTTTAGTTTGTGGGTTTCTACCTAATCTTTCTGCTCTCTCTCGTACTTCAAAACTAACAAAACCTATCAAGTTAACTTTATCGCCTGAAGAAAGAGTATCTTCAATAGTTGAAACAAGAGCATTTAAAGCCTTTTCACTGTCCTTTTTATTAAGTCCGGATTTTTCCGCAATATTTTTTACTAAATCTGTTTTATTCATCTTTAAAATCTCCTTTTGTTTTAGTTATAGAAGCCAAAGGCTCATATATTTTTATTATATTTGCAAGCTATCTGGCAAACTGGACACATAGGCAATTCAATACTCAACTCACTTCTTTTAATATATTTATTAAAACATTTCTTTGCATTGACTTTATAAGGAGTTAGACAGGCATATGGACATGCATTTATACAATCTTCACAGTTACCACACAAGTCAATATTTAAAGGGATTGAATATTCTTCTGGTATCCAATCAGTAACTACAGAATCTAATCTTAAATGTGTTCCATATATCTCATTTAAAACTAAAGAATTTTTGCCCCAAACCCCAATACCTGAAAGAACAGCCGCACTTTTTTGGCTAATATTATGAGCAACTTTTGCTTTATAACCATTTTCATTAAGGTATCTTTCTATTATCTTTGAAAGATTATAAACCTTGCCATAACCCGGATAACCTAGAGAAAAAATATTTCTGCAATACTTGTCTTCGCTAAAGTCAACAGGATTAGCAATTACAATTACTGTCCGGCATGACTCTAAGTAGTCTTTTGGCTTCTTGGCATAACCTTTATTAAATGCTTTAACATATATATCAGCATTATTGAGTGTTTCGCAGGAACAGAAACGAATTATGAATTTTCCGTTCTCAAATTGTTTTAGATCAACCATAATATTTCTCCTTTTAAGGTTTACACACCTTACATGGAAGATAACCATTTTTAGCACTTTCTTTTCTACTATAAAAAACCGTATCCTTAGATGTTAAAAGAGGACAATCTTCTTTATGATAACGCTTAATTCCGGTAACAGGGTCAGTATCTACATAGTACTTCTGAGCTTGTATAATTCTTGCCCCTCCAAGTGCAAAAGTATTGAACCTTTCGCCACTTGTATTTACTTGTAGTCCTTGAAAGAAAACAAACATACCAATATCACTTATTGTTTTATACCAATCCTCATTTTTAATAGTAGGAAGTGAGAAATGATATGTAATACCATATTTTACAGCAATTTCGTTATGTTTATTTATATAATAATTCAAATCGTTTTTAATATTCTCAACAATAATCCTTCTTCTTACCTGTTCAAAAAGAGAATCGTCTTGAATTATATTGCTTGAAACTTCACTCTTCAGGTCATGATAATCACCTTGAAAAAATTGTTTTTTAATGCTGTCGTATACAGTTACATAGTTATCTAAGGTAAAAGAAAAAACATAATCACCACTGGTATAAGAAAACATCTTTTTTGGCTTCCAAACATGTTTAATCTCTTTGTAGCCGTCTGATTTTGTGTAACTGTCTTGTGATAATACGTAATAACCGTCATAATCAATTATAACAATAGCAGGTACATAACCGTTAATCTTCCTTTGTAAAACAGAATTACCTAATACATCAAAATTAATATATAAAGAGTTAAAAAAGGTTTGAACCGCTTTTTCTTTATTTATAATAATTTTATTATTCGTACTCATTTCGACCAGAGCTGATGTACCATCTTCAATGGCAGTATCAATTATTCTATTAAGTTCTATATTCCTGATAGATGAAGCCTTCATATCACCTGATTTCAGATATGTAACAAGGTTAAAAGGAAGAACGATAATTAAGAATATAATAACAAGATTAGTAATTTTCATCCTTAACCATCCCCCCATATCTTACGATAATCTTAGCCGTACCTAAATTCGCATTAAAAACCATTTCTTGAATTTTAGTAGCGACAGTTTTATTTTTATTAACAACTCTTAGAGCAAAATAATCACCTTTAGAAAGCTTGTATATAGTTTCTGATGAAGGAGTATCCGGAAAAAGATTACTCATAATTCCCTTTGTATATGTAGCTCTATAATTAACATTGAAATCATCTTTAAAAGTTGATGCAACCATAGGATCATCATAAATAGGGTCATAGGTTGTATGATAATGTTCCATTTCAACAGAATATATATTATTTGTAGCAGAGAGCTTCTTAGTAAATTCAAGGTACATATTGGGAGTAATATAACCTAAGTTTCTTACTGAATCAACAAATTTTGTTGTTTCAGTTAAGACAAGAACTTTAGTTGTATCATCCTGATTTTCAAACATATTAAGAACCGGGAACACAAATAAAAGTACAACTGCAATAATAAGAGATATAATTTTACCAAACGTTTCACCCATAATAAAACCTCACAATTTTGTATAAACTATTGAAATAACTTTGCCATTACTATCCATGTTGTAACTCACTTTATATTGAGACTTAAAATCTATAATATCGTAATTAAAATTAAACTTATCTACTGTTTTACTAATTGGATAACTGTTTACAATAATATCAACCTCAAGACCATCATAAATTTTATTAATAATTTCACTACCACTAACCTTTATATCTTTATTAGGTGCAATATTGCTTTGGTATAAAGCCTTATTTTGAGACAAGTTATTTTTTACAAGCTTTATATTATCATTAGTACTATTATTAATTAATATAAAAAGAGATATAGCTGTTATAAAAATAAATACGCAAAACGAATTAAATAAAAAATCACCTAAATTTTCATTCATACAATCACCTTATTAAAGTAACGGCCTCCCTAACGAGAAGCCGTATTAATTTTTTACTGTTGGGTAAATATAATACCAGTAACAGTGCCGTTTTTATCTCTTAAAACCTTTCCAACAAAACTTCCATTAGGATTAACATACTCATTGTCATTTTCATCTATTGTATCTGAAATATCAGCTGATGAAGCAGAGCCTAAAGCATTATTATTTGATTGATCAACAGTTCTAACATACCAGGTACCAGTTGCATTTTTACCAGTAATAACTTTAACACCATAAGAAGAATTTTGAAATTTGTTAAGAGTATTAACCACTTCTGAACCTGTAACGGTCATTCCATCATACATTTTTATATCAGATTCCTTGATGTCACTATTAATTTGGTTAATTTTTGATATACCAATTTTAGCGGTATCCTGACCACTTCTCATAAGTAAAAACCCAAGTGAGATTAGTACCAAAACAATTACTATAACAGCACCTATTTTTAAAAACTCAACTGCTCTTTCCATTAATTAAGACCCCTTTCATTAATAAATTATTAAAGAATGTTTTTTAGCTGTTCTGAATAGTTGAACAACTGGTTTATACTTTCAAACATAAACGGTAAAAGAAGATGTAAAACTAATGTTGCAAGTAAAGGAGCAAATGCTATAAGGTTGCCTATTAAAGCTTTATTTGCAATCATTATTTCGTTATCTTGTTTCCTCTTATCTTGGTAATACCCCCTTTCTATAATAAGCTCGTCAAAAGCTTGCTCTACCGAAATTTTGTCTGATGCCGCCTGAAGATTTTCTACAAGTCTTGTGAACGGCAAAAATGGTTCGTCAATTTTTAATTGTTCTAAAGCTTCTATGTCACCATGTTCAAAATTATTAATACACTTACTGATAGAACTTTTAAAAACAACTGCAAACTGCTCCATCCATTGTAATATATTCTCAACGCTTATTCTTTCAATGTACATAAGCATTAAAATAATTGAGTGAAATTGTATTACTTCATCCTCCATTCCCATTTGAAGTACTTTTTTACGGAAAAGAAGTAACCAAAAAGGTATATTAAATCCAACAAACCCAAGAAGAAAACAAAGAATTAATTGCCACCATTTAAAATATTGGTTGTTATATGATACAATTTTTCTTTGAATTCTTTCAACTGTTATTGCAATTAATTGTTTATCGCTTATTCCTTGATATTCAACAACAGACTTTTCAATATCCTCATACGAAGGATTTTCACCCTTATATTTAAGGAGTAGTTCTTTATCAATTTTCTTTAATTCTTCAATAGCTACCTTGTCAGCAGTCTCTTGAGTCTCGATATTTTCACCAACTGAATTTAAAATGTTGTAGCGGTTAATATTACCAACGTTAATACAAACAAATAAACTTATGAGAAATATAACAACCATGTAAGTAATTCTTTTAAGATAAAATGCTTTAATATTTGTCTTAGAGCCTGTATTTTTTAACAGTTCAAGATATCTTAAAGATTTACTATAATTAGCATTAACAAAGACATCCACTATATTTGAAATAAATTTTATCTTTAAAACTTTATCTTCAAAGACACTCAACAACTGCGTTTCTTGAACGTTACTTTGAAGCCTGTTAATGAGCTGATAAGAAATAATTATTATTGCAAAAATTACAAACTGTTCTATAAATCCATAAGAACCATTGTAATACTTACTAAGTTCAGGAAGATTACTTAATGCCCATGATGTAAGTGGTTTTAGAGTAAATATAGGTACAATAGAGATTATAGATAAGCTCTTAAATAGGTAACTAAGTTTTTGTCTTTTCAAAATCTCTACATTGATTTCCTGCTTCAAATAGTTAAGGTTAGTAAGAAACATTGATTTATTATCTATTTGTTTATCATCAAACCTTAGAACTGTTTGGCATAAAGCAAGAAACGTTTTGAAAAATTTATTAGGTGCAACTTCATTGTATTTTTCAATCTCTTCCTCAACATCATTGGATATAAGTATTTCATGAATCTTATTTGCATGTAATGACATTTCATAATTACTATCTTCAATAGAATCAAAAATAGCTTCATCTATCATACCATGCTCATGGTAATGATGCCTTACATCACCCAAAAACTTTTCAAATTGCAAAAGCAACTTGTTCTCAATTCTATAAACAAAGATATTTAGAATTTGATTATGTACAATAAAAGCAATCAATACCCCAACTATAAAGGAATATAAGTCAAGTCCCAATAAAAATAGGAACATAAAAACTGAAACTGAAGCAATGAATGACATAAAAGAAAACTTCATAGTATTTTTACCAATAGTCCAGTTATCAGCAAGTTCTAATATCTCAAACCTTTTTCTCACCCTAGCAATATATCTATATGTAAGATGGAACTTACTAAAAAATAAATAAAGCGAATACCAAATATTTTTACCACTACTGTGTTTAGTTTTAATTGATTTAGCACTTTTAAGTTTACTTTCAAGAAAGAAGACAGCTATAAGTAATAATACAAACAAGCATAATATACCGATAAGAATATATATTATTGTACTATTACTCATAACAAACACCCCAATTCTCTTTTAAGAAACTATCAAATATTGATATTTCTTCTTTGTTCATATTTTTAGTCATTGCATCATAGCTGTTCTTAGTAATAGGCTTTTTGGCTTTGTACTCACCATTATCCCAAACAATTATATCTCTTGTATCAAACACTTTCCGATCAGTAACCCTTGAATAAAACTCTTTTTTTGTATCAAGGAACCTATCTTGAATTTCTTCATGATTATTCATCTTTTTATAATCCTCAGGATAATCAATATCCTGTGCAAGAGGTATAATTTCAGTAATTCGTTCTATATATCTGTGTCCGTTTATATCTTTTCTCATATGTACATCAAAATTAACAACATCCGCAACCTGCTTTTCTGCCACTTTCTCATTGCTAAATACACCTGTCTGTAATAAACAGTTTCTAAGTGCAATAACTAAATCAACCGCAGTCTTAGCATGATGTGTAAACATTGTAAATTCAGAAGCTACCAATGCCATTTGTATCATCCACGAAGCAACTTTGGCATCTGCTACCTCACCTAATATATTTACTGATCCATCAGTTTTTTTCTGAAGGTCAAGTCCTTCTTGACCGGAAACAGTAAGTGTTTCCCTGAAAGTTAATATATTTCTGTATGGATACAGTTTTCTTAAATGTAGCTCAAATGCCATTTCCTGAATACGAAGAGTAAATGTAGGATTTATAAATTTAATTATTGACATTAGCAAAGTAGTTTTACCTGAACCCTGAGAACCTGTTATAGCTGTTATCCTACACCCAGTAATAAGCCATTTTATAAATGAAATAGGTAAGGATTTATTTTTATCTTTTATTAACTCTTCAGGCTCTTTATTGTCGGCACTATCAAACTTCCTTACAAAGAATGCCCAAGATTCCGAAAAAGGCGGTCTAACAGTTACAACCCTTGACCCATCTTTCATTTCATTTACTTTATAACCGTTAGATTCTGATAATTGACCAGGATTATTATAACGGTAAATATTTTTACATACACGCATTAGCTCATGTTCAGTTCCAAAACTTAAAAAAGATAAATGAATGGTTTTACCTTTGAAAAATATCCAAACTGAATCATACGAAGAAGGTAAAGAAGTAATCATTTCACTATTAAAGTCAGTTTCTTGATAAAAAGTAGATGGTATTCCAGATACCCCACCGGATACACCATCAATTTTCATATCTCTTATTTCATCAATTACCCCATAACCCTTATATAGCTGATATATACGCTGAACAACTATACTAAGCTTATCTTCAAATTTCTTTATCTTCTTAATTTCATTATTATATATTGTTTCAATTTCATCAGCTCTGATAACATACATTGGTTGTCCGTATTCATTGTATTTAGGTTTATCAAGTGTTTGATCTAATCCTTGATGTTCTTCTAAAAGCATCTTTTCTAAAGCTCTATAACCATATTTTTTCTTATACATGTACATCGTAATTTCAAACTTATCTTGTACAGTTAACTCTTTAGAATTATCAAAGTTAATAATTTTGTTAATATTACTATCATCAATCTTATATGATTTTACTAAAATATCTCTTATATAGTCCTTAATGTAATTTTTAGCGTTAATATCACCATATGTACAGTTTTTTAATCCAACTCTCAACTGGCTCTTGTTCTGCATCCTTTTTGCAAATTCTTCTTTGGTAAGATTCATTTCATAAAGATTTGTTTTAAGATAATCATTAAACTTATCCTTAATATTATCTACCAAGACTTCTATATTGTACATATCATCATCATCTATTACATCTATACGTATTGTTTTTCTGCTTTTATCATAGTAGAAGACTACAGCACCAAAAATCACAGCTATAACAAGAATGATTAATAAAGTGTTTATCATTTAATCACCTAACTTCTTTGTAGTAATATCAATACCGGCTTTGGATAAAATCAACTTTACAGAATTTCTTACTTCATCTATAAAATGATAATTAAGGTCATCTTTACTTAAGTTCCTATTTTTCATAAAGAAATCAACTGCTTTACCATCTGAACAAGCATCATTGAATTCTATGTTATAAGGCACAACACATAAGTTTTTTCTAACATTGAATTTTCTCATAATATTTTTCTTATTATATCTTGAATTTTGGTCATACCTTCCAATTAAGAATATGCATTTATCAAGACTTTCTTTGTAGTTATCAAAAAAATCATTAAGAACACTATTGTTTTGACAGAGATTAACAACTATTATGTCTGATTGCTTAAGGATTTTACTTGACAGTTCATTTTTCCCTGCGGATACATCAATAAATACAACATCATAAAAAGCCTGAGCCATGCTAAGTATTTGATTTATGACGTTATTAAAATCATTCATATATAAATCTTTATTAGTATGTGTAGTACCCCTTATTATGTCAAGTTTTTTGGTTAAGATATTAGTTGTATAGTTATCTATGTTGTCCTTATCAAGCTTATTTGATTTTATAAACCTTGCTAATGCATCAATACCGCTTTCAGATAATTCCATGTTTTCATTTTGAATGTATTGCTTCTCTAAAATTGAAGATTCCAGAGTGCTTTTTTCAAAATGATTATGTGTTATTAGTACCTTAAGTCTGTATTCAAGAGCTGTCATTAGAGATATAGCCACTAAATTACTTGTAGTAGCTGTCTGCCCATGAACATTACTCCAAAATGCAATTCTCATATATTACACCCCTTTTTCCGATATTTTTAATGCTTTAACACTACTTTTCTTATCAAAACCTAAACTATTTAATATATCTAAAAGAATATCTTTAAAAAACTTAGGTAGTTTATTGAACTTAAAAATATCGTTATACTGAGACTCAATCTTACAGATCAATTCATTGTCATCATGAAATATAATATAATCATTGAGAATCTTAACCATAACATTATCAAGAACATTATTTATATACTTTTCATCTATCTTACAGTTAACAACATCCCTGAAAACTCTAAATATTTCAATGCTTTTATTAAGCTTTGAGCATGTATTTTTCATTTTTAAAATACTATGCCTTTCAAGGTCTGTAACTATAAATTTATGGCTACAGGATGAATATTCATCAAGCAATTCTGTATTGTATCCGTAGTTAATAAGTACAACATCATATTTTGAAAATTCAATTTTGCAGTGTGCTTCAATGCTTTGACAAGAGCTATAAAAGTCAATATTTCTATAGTTTGTTACGTTTGAGCTTTCGTCAATATTTGGTGCATAGTACCTTAATATCTGTTCATTTGATGCATCAAAAACAGCAACTCTCTTTCCCATATTTAAGATAATTCTCGAAAGATACATCATAATATCTTCTGTTTTATGACCAATAAAACCAACTTTAATTAAAGAACCCACTCTTATCACCTTCTTTCTCACTTTCATTCTGACTTGGTACTGGTGTTGACTCAACTTTAGGCTGTTCTTGTTTATTTTCACCGGAAGAATTATTATTTGTTATTGCATCTTTTTGAATGGTTCCTTGCACACCATTAATCTCCTTACTTACTTCAGACTGTACTTTAGCGGACATATCGGACGGGATAGATTTAAGCCTTGTGTCTAAAGCAACACGAGCTTGCTCAGATAAATATAATTTAGCTTTATCAACTATGTTGGGGTCACTAGCCATTAGTCTCATTACATCAACATTTGCTGGATATGTAGGTAGAGCATCTTTTTGAGAAGATGGCTCAACATAAGTAACAACATATAGTTTTGTTCCTTTGTTTATATAAGCATCAACTATTGCACTGCTTACAGTCAAAATTTCTCTTTCATCCAACCAACACCAAATAGTATTTTGAGAAAGATTTATATCTCTGATTTTTTTCTTAGCTAGTACTATGAAGTCCTCACCGTTTGGATACATGATTCTCAAGTCAATAAATTCATCTTTCTTCAAATTACTTTGGAGCAAGAACATATTAAATTCTTCTCGCCTTATATCATGTTGGATTTTTTCTTCAGAAACCATATGCTTCATCACAGGAATACCAGCAATAATTTCAGACTTTGCGAACTTGCCAATGTCCTCTTTAGTCATATAAAGACCTCTATCAAGACTGGAAGTAATATCAGCCAGATCGAATAAATCTTCATTGAGCTGTGTTCCAAATGATAAATTTTCTTTTGCAACATATACCTGTCTTTTACTGTTGTACTGCTGTAGCTGTAAATCCTTTAATTTTGTTTCATATTCCTGTTCAATCCCCTTAATAGCCTGATTGAATAAGAAGTAACCTCCTGTACCTACTAAAGCAATAACAGCAATTACTAATATTATCGTTGTAACATTTTTATTTGACTTCGTTTTTTTACTAAACGACATTAATAAGACCCCCTATCTTTTTAAAAATTTGAAAAATCCTTTTTTACTTTGACCTTCCTTTTTTACACCTAAAATATCATTAAAAATTTCTCTAATTTCATCTGAAGGACTAAATGGGTTAATATTATATGGTATAGAAATAACTTTATTTTTTATAAGCTTTCTAATATCCCCCAGTTCTTTGTCAGGCATAAGCGGAATAATATAGTACCAGCTAGAATTTAAGTCATACTTTTTAGTCGATTCATAAAACTTCTTTATTTCTTTTAATTTCCAGTCTATAGCATGACCAATTATGATACGCTTATCTGCCCTGATGAAATCGTCAATATCTTCAATATCGTCATAACTTCCAAAATCAAGAATTATAAAGTCGTAATTATCTTTATGCTGTGCTATGAACTGCGAATATTTTACATTCCAGAAAAAATCAACCCCTTTGTTTTTAAAATAATTGTTTTCGCTTTCATCACCTATAATTTTTTTAATTTCATAAAAAGACCCATTTGAATTCATTTCTAGCACTGCAACTTTATATTTATCACGTAATGCATAAGAAAACATTATTGCGGTGTGCGTAACACCAACACACGGACTAACACCTAAGAGAGCAATCTCATTTGTTCCTAAAGCTAAATATTCTACTTTTCTTTCTATTTTTTTGATTTCTTCTTTCTGATTTGTATCCGTCTGTACTTCATTTTTTAATATTTCTGTTGGAATAAGTTCTCTTATGAGTTTTGAAAAAGGCTTATCAAAAGATTGCTTAACAGTATCTATTGAATATGGAAAAACTGAACTATTGATAGCTTTATTAATAACTTCAATATCAATAAAAGGAACATATACAAAATCTTCAGAGCCTATTTCTGAAACAATTTTATTTTTATCAGAATTGCTATTCCATCTATTGATAACATACTGAACTTTACCAATACGCCCAAACTTTTTCACTTCCCTTAAAACTTCAACATTGAAATTATTCTGCATTGGGTCAATAACAACTATTAGAATATCAAACTCGTCTATAATACCCTGAATTGAATCATCTTCAAAATTGTTACCGATATCAACAATATTAATTGAAGCCTTTTTAGAGGAATAAATAAGTTTCATCATTAGGCTATAGTCCCAATTTTCAGCGAGGTACTTTCTTGTATCAGGGACAATAAATATTACATCATCAAAAATACTTTCCCTATCTTTCTCTATTTTCTTCTTATCTACAATCGCATGATGGTAAGAATAAAAGTTATCCCCAAACTTCTTTTCCAGACCCATAAGATTAAAAATAACTGGATTTAAGCTTAGTTCAATAATACTTGTTAATACTCCATAGGAAGAAATCATCTTAGCCAAATTAAGCGTAATAAAAGTAGACCCTGCATTACTAGAAAGATTTAAGACCCCTATTAATTTGTTCTGTATACCTGCATAGATTTGTTTGTATACTGGTACTTCGACAGGAACTTCTTTTGTTACTTCTACTATTTTATCAACATATCTAATAGTTTGTTCCGATTCCGTTTTTTCTTCAGTACTCTGTATAGTTTCTTCAGGAATGATTTCTTCTATTGGTTCTTCAGCTACACTATTTAATTTATTTTTTTCTATGAGAGCATCAATTTTTATTACAACATCCTCAAAATCGCCCTCAAATAGAATTGTTTCAATACCTTTCTTAGTAAACAACTCTATTACTTGTTCTTTCCAAGGAAGTTTTTCGTCAACGACAGCAAAATCATAATCATTAAAAACAATCTTGTCTTGAACAGTTTGAATTTCGTCAATATATTCTTCCCAATTACATTTATCACTGTAGTTAGTTTTTAACCTACTATAACTAAACTTCGATTTCATACAGCATATACCGTACATATAAAGCACCTCACACCAAATATTATATATCAAATTGTATGTACTGTAAATACTATTACAAAATAATTTTACCTATCTCTAAAAGGATTTACAGGCATTTCTTTTTCACTTTCTTTTTGTTTAAATGGATTTGTGTTTTCCTCAATTGAGACCTCAACTTCTTTATTTTCAACTAATTGATGTTCATGTAATTTCTTGTTTTCTGAATCTGTAATATTATTAGCTGATATGTTTTTGTTAAAGTCCTGTAAATGAGAAATAATCAAAGGAAGTTCTTCAACATCTTTAAAAGGACATATCTCATAATTTTCTTCCCAATATTTATACTGAACCTTATAAAACAATGATCGGTTTCTAGCTCTTTGGCTCATAATAAGTTTAGTATTATCCATCCCTTTAACTTCATCAGGAAACAATAAAGGTCTTTGTGTATAGCTCTGACTTTCAGATTTATGATCAACACCTAAAGTCTTATTACTCCGGCTTATATTTTGTGTTTTAATTGTTGTTTTACCAAGTGATTTAGAACAATATTCTGCGGAAAAATCATCATTTACCCCTAGATAAACATGTGTATCGCACATAGATAATACATCTTCCCATCCTTCACCAAAACGATCTTTCATTTGTGCAAGTGATTGCCAAATCATCATGGGGTAAATTCTTCTACCACGCATAGTACCCAACATTTCCTGTATACCCCCGATTTTTCCGATGTTTGCCATTTCATCAATAATAAAATATACAGGATTAGCTAACTTATTTCTGTATTTTCTAGCTGTTGTATAAAGTTGCTTGAACATTGTAGATAGAATCATATTAATTAAAGGAGCAAAAGTTCTATCAGAATCAGACATAAATATAAAAAGTGCCATTGGTTTTTCTTTTTTTGCTCCAAATTTAGTTAAATCTAAAGTTGTTGTGCTAGTAATACGTTGGATTTCTTCCAAAGAAAATAACTTCAATTTACCTGTCAGACCACCTAATATATTACCAGCCGTATTTTCTGATTTGGCAAACATCAAAAAGTTTTTCCAGAGTTGTAATGAAGCACCAGATACATTATCCAAAAAAAATTGTCTTGCTTTAACCATATCAATAGTACCGTCAATACTAGCAAATTCATCGGTCAATAAAGAAAGAATTTCAACAATAACACGTCTTCCTTCTGGTCTTGTCTGTTTTACTGCTCCCATTAATGCACCCAAAGCTTGCCCTTCCTGTTCATCCCAAAAACTATCAGTTCCTTTACTACCAGTAGACAATCCAACACTTTTTATATAACCATCTGCAATTTCCATAAGCTCTTTTTCAGAATTTATAAAATCTAGAGGGTTTAATAAATCACCATATTTTAAATGTATGAAGTCTAACACTCTTACCTCATAACCCATTTCATTCTCTAAATAGTTTGCAGTTAATGAAAAGATTTCAGATTTAGGGTCAGTAATTACTAAGTCCGGCATTTCACCTGTATTGGCTTCTTTATATATGTAGGGTAAATGAAATATATTAGGAAGAACAAATCCAGTCGTTTTATTACAACCAGGTGAACCAACTACAATCATTTGCATATTTAAGTCACCTTCATTATTTCTCATAGCGTTTTTAACTGAATGATATACAGCACCCGAAACACCTTTAATAGAATATACTTGATCAGGTTTCAGACTACCAAAAAACCACCCAAGAGGTCTTTTAGCATATATAGTTGATTTTTCTTTATCAGTATAAAAGCGAGCAGTTCCATGAGAACCATAATCGTCATTTTGAGAGTATTTTTTACTTGAATTTATACCGGAAAGATCACCTAAAAAATACGACATTATATAAAGAGCAACCGCCCCCCAACCAAGTCCATTAAGAGGGTCAACTTTAGTAACAAATGATTTATATGTAACAGCATTAAATAAACTTAGAAAGTAATTATCTGGAAATTCTAAAAAATTAAACTTATGAAGCTCAATAAGTTCCCTAAGAGCATAACACATAGGTGGGACTAATATTAATATTATACCTAAAACTATTAAAAAAACTATGTTCTTTGACTTCATTGAATTCACTCCTATCTATCAATATTTGGTGTTTTCTTTTCCTTAATAAAGATTTCTTTTGTTTCCCTTTCTTCTGTAGATACCTTATTTCTCAGTTGAGAAAACGCACCTTTATTTTTTTCATACTCTCCCTTTGCTTGTTCCTTTTTAATATCTTGTCTTATAGCATTTACAACCGCTTCAAATCCTTTGCTTGCTTCTTTAGTAACTTCTTTTACATCTTCTCTCTCAAAAAACTTGTATTTTACATCCTTCATAAACTCATTTTCAAAATCAAACTTCATATCATTAAAATCTTCAGGTATCTTGAACTTTATCCTAGTAAAACCCCTTTCTTGTTCTATATCAGAGACACCTTTAATTACTACATGACAATGAGGATGACCACTTACATCATGAATACTTGCAATCCAATCAAGTTTAACATTATACTTTTCTTCATATTTTTTTAAAGTAGCCCTTATCAAGTACTTATAATCTTTGCCACTTCTTTTATATGCTTCATAGTCTTTTTGCCTTAAACTGAAAACTAACTTATGTGCTTTTACGCATTTTGGATGTTTTAACGCTTTATGATTTTTAACCCTTGCAATAAAGCCTTTATAATTGACATGATCTTCGTCCCTACCAAAAAAACCTTTCTGTTGTTCATGTTCTAACTCTTGTGATCTGAACCCGATGTATTTTAAATGACCTGCTAATTCTTCAATATTTTTTATTGTTTCATTTCTTTTATTTCCAGACTTATCTTTACTTGTAGAAGACGTTCTTTTAATAAATACTATAGATTTAGATTTAGGCATATAATCACCTTACTTTAATTTATTATTTATTCTTGGATTCCTTAGATTCTTTATTGGTGAAGTATTTAGCCCCATCCTTTTTTAAGACTTCGAATATTGTTTCTCTACTTTCCTTGAATTGGAACTCAAGGAAATAGATAAGACCCATGAGTATCATACTTGTATCCATACCAGTACGACCTAGCATAGATGACAGATGTTTATCAATTCTCGATAACTTTTCATCTAACAGTTTCTCTAACTTAGAATCTTTAAATATTTCTTCTTGCTTTTCATTTGCAACATATCTATTTAAAGCTTCTGTGTATTCATCATAAATAGACCTCCTATTCTTCTTTGCTAATTCTTTCATCTTCTTATGCAAACTATCATCAACCTTAGTTGTTGTCCTCATAATATCACCTATGTACAATATTTATTAAACAGGCTAAACATACCAGCCTATTAGTGTACATTATAACATACAATAGTGTACATGTAAAGTGAGTGCGTAAGCACTCTTGAGTGGTACTGTGTACCACTCTTGTTCCTGCCCTACCGGGGGTTGGCTTGAGTGGTTCGTTGGAGTTTAGCGACAACATCCACGAATGACAAGTTTCGGTCAAAAAAACCCCCATAGACAAACCCCCTAAAAAAACCCTCGTGGACATTTCTAAATTCTGTTAAAGTAGTTTACCGTGGACTAGATTTGATTGAACCTAAAAAGTAGTTCACCGTGGACATGTTTCCTAAATTCTGTTAAAGTAGTTCACCGTGGACTAGATTTGATTGAACC
>JGI24711J26586_10000136_pt1 | contig 51214 bp, 54 predicted proteins | sample BioPla3DNA1_FD_26586 | JGI IMG/M metagenome (IMG submission 26586)
CTTGAAAGTTTTGTTGGTGCAATAGCGTCGGGCATTATTCTGGCTTACCACTTGGTTATTTCTGCCGTAGCTAACGGTGCAAATGTTCCTGCAGATATGTTGTCCAAGCTCATTATGTTCCCGATGATATTTGCAGCCGGAGGACTTATTGCATGTTGTATTGGAATTGCTTCTCTATTGTTTAAATCCAAGATGTCCAATGATCCTCACAAGGATTTAAACTTTGCAACTTATGTATCGTCCGGTCTTACAATTGTTGCCGGATTTTTCATGGCCAAAGCAATGTTCGGCGGCGTTGCTGACCTGAGCATATTTAACTTTTCTGCTGGCTGGTTGTCTCCCTGGATTGCATCTGCAATTGGTGTTGTAGCGGGCGTTGTTATTGGTATGATAGCTGAGTATTATACTTCAGAAGAATATAAACCTACTAGAAATCTTGCTAATACCTCTTTGGAGGGTCCAGCGCTAACCATAACACAAGGATTGGCACTTGGTATGAAATCCACTATGGCTCCCTGTATAATTCTTGGTGCAGCTATTATCTCATCATACTTTATTTCGGGTGTATATGGTGTAGCCATGTCTGCAATGGGAATGTTATCCTTCGTTGCTGCAACTGTATCTGTTGACACCTACGGTCCTATCTCTGACAACGCAGGTGGTATTGCAGAAATGTCAGACCTTGATCCTGATGTTCGTCGTATTACCGATACTCTAGACTCAGTTGGAAATACCACTGCGGCTATAGGTAAGGGCTTCGCAATCGGTTCTGGTGCATTAGCTGCGTTGTCTCTGATGATTTCATATTTATATTCATATAATGAAATTGGAACTAATCTGATTTTGAATATTATTGACCCTATGATTCTAGCAGGTGCTATTGTCGGTGGTGCTTTACCTTTCCTCTTCTCAGGTATGCTGATTGAAGCTGTTGCTAAAGCTGCCAGAAAGATGGTTGACGAAGTACGCCGTCAGTTCAGAGAAATCCCTGGAATTCTCACAGGGGAATCAAAGCCTGACTATAAGACATGTATTGAGATCTCCTCTAAGGGTGCTATAGGCGAGATGAAGGTTCCTTCTCTATTGGCTATCGCTGTTCCGGTAGTTTGTGGCTTTATCTTTGGGCCTGAGTTTGTTGGTGGCTTAATTATTGGCTGTACAATTACAGCAATTATGATTGCTATCTTTACCGGTAACTCCGGCGGAGCTTGGGATAATGGTAAGAAATATATTGAATCCGGCGCAATCAAAGGCCATGGAAAAGGTACCCCTGCACATGATGCTGCTGTAGTGGGAGACACTGTTGGTGATCCTCTGAAGGATACTGTCGGACCTTGTCTGGATATCTTTATTAAAATTATGTCCACCGTTTCCTTAGTTGCGGTATCAGTGTTTAGTCAATACAATCTCTTCGATTTAATATCTGGATTATTCTAAGATTATAAATTCATAAAAAGCGCCTATTACTGGGAAATGTAATATGGCGCTTTTTAACATTCAGAATAGCTCATACATGTTTTACATAAATAGTTTTTAGTGTATTTTTTCGCTATCCTGTTAGTAGGTATGGCTTTGCCATTCAACAGCGATAATTGTTACTTTCTCTTATTTTAATTCTTTGTTTTTAAAATGTATACTAAATACAATGTCGGAGGGCTGAATCCCTCTGATTGTCTGTTTTTTAACAATCTTTATCCTTTTTCAAATACAGTTATTATGGTATTATATTAGGGGTCGATAAATAGATTTTTTTTGTTATTTTTTTTGCCGGAGTTGATAAAATGATATTCGGTGGTTTCAGAGGAGGAGTTAATCCTCCTTCATCAAAAAATACTATGGAACTGGCTACAGTCAGAATGGATGTTCCAAGTAAAGTAGTAATTCCTATGAATCAGCATATAGGTGCTCCTTGTCAAGCTCTTGTGAAGAAGGGTGATAATGTAAAGGTTGGCCAGGTGATTGGAAATGCTGGCTCATATGTATCAGCACCTATTCATTCAAGCGTTTCAGGGACTGTAACTTCAATAGATGAAAGAATAATATCGGCAAGTAAGCCCATAGTTTGTGTTGAAATAAAACCAGATGGACTCCAGGAGCTGTCTGAGGAAGTTAAGCCTCCCTCGATAGATAGCAGGGAGTCTTTTTTAAATGCCATAAAAGCGTCAGGGCTTACTGGATTAGGAGGTGCGGGATTCCCAACTCATGTGAAACTTAATCCTCCCGAAGAAGTTGTTGTAGATCTTCTATTAATAAATGCAGCTGAATGTGAGCCTTATATCACATCTGACTATAGAGAGTGTATGGAGAACAGCAGCAATATTATTGAAGGCATTAATCATGTGCTTAAGTGGACAGGCATACCGAAGGCAATTATAGGAGTTGAGGACAATAAGCCTAAGGCTATTAAAAAGCTTTCGGAGGTTGCGTCATCCTATGATAATATTACCGTTTGCAGCCTTAAATCCCGATATCCTCAGGGTGCTGAGAAAATGCTGATTCAAACCCTGACCGGACGGGAGGTTCCATCAGGAAAGCTGCCCCATGATGTAGGATGCCTTGTTATGAATGTAACAAGTGTTGCCTTTGTAGCCCAATACATAAAAACAGGACTTCCTTTAATTAAACGACGGATTACAGTAGATGGATCATGCGTTGTAACGCCTAAGAATGTTGAAGTGTTAATAGGCACACCATTACAGGAGGTCTTTGATTTCTGCGGCGGGCTAATAATGGATCCGGGAAAAGTAATCATGGGCGGGCCCATGATGGGTATAGCTCTTTATTCTGAGGAATTACCTGTCATGAAGCACACTAATGCGATTTTAGCCTTTGATGAAAAAGAGGGATTAATACCTGAAGAAGGGCCGTGTATTCGTTGTGCACGATGTGTAAATGTTTGTCCGGTTAATTTGCTTCCTTTTGATATTGACAGATTAGTTAAGGCCAATAGAATAGAAGATTTAAATGATCATCATGCTATGGACTGCATAGAGTGTGGAGCATGTGTGTACATCTGTCCTGCCAAGCGGATGCTGCTTCAGTCAATCCGTCTGGCTAAGGATGCCACAAGAAGAGCTTTGCAGAAATAAGCATACAAGTCATAAGCATTAATAATAACGAAGCATAAAGTATCTCAATAAACGATAGAGGGGGAATTTTTTTGGATAAGAGGCTGAATGTGAGTTCCTCTCCGCATATAAGGCACGGGGCAACCACCCAGAAAATTATGCTTAATGTAATAATTGCTCTTTTACCCGCAACTCTTGCCGGCATATATTTTTTTGGTGCCAGGGCTGCATTATTAATTTTTGTAACAGTATTAGCATCGGTTGGCTTTGAATATCTCAGCCGGCTCGTTTTAAAACGCAATAACACAATAGGCGATTTAAGTGCAGTTGTAACTGGCTTATTGCTTGCACTGAATCTGCCACCCACTTTGCCCATCTGGATGGCAGTAGTGGGCGCCTTCTTTGCTATAGTAATAGTAAAGCAGCTTTTCGGAGGATTAGGATACAATTTTGTCAACCCTGCACTTGCAGCTCGCGCTTTTCTCCTTGTTTCCTTTGGTTCGGACATGTCCAAGTGGACAGAGCCAATTAACAGAATTACGGCGCTTGCAGCAGAAGCAGTGTCGGGGACGACATCGGGCGCAACCTCAGGTGCAACTGTTGATGTAAGCACATATGCCACACCTCTAAGTATACTTAAGGATGGCGGAGAGCCTCCTTCCCTGCTTGACATGTTCTTAGGGCAAACCGGGGGGTCTGTCGGTGAGGTCTGTGCATTAGCCATAATAATTGGAGGATTATATCTCATAATTAAGGGAGTTATCTCATGGCATATTCCGGTTATTTACACAGGCACAGTAGCGCTGATGGCCTGGGTCCTTGNCCCAGAAGGGATGTTCACAGGGTATGCTCTGTATCATGTACTTGCTGGTGGACTTCTGCTNGGAGCCTTTTTTATGGCTACCGACTACACAACAAGTCCTATGACCAAAAAGGGCACAGTGATTTATGCATTGGGCTGCGGTCTGCTTACAATCATATTCAGACTTTATACAGGAATGCCGGAGGGTGTCTCCTATGCCATACTTCTTATGAATGTGGCAACTCCTCTTATAGACAGACTTACAAGGCCTCGACGGTTTGGAGGTGCTACCCATGTATAAGGAAATAATAAAGCCTGCATTGATACTGTTTTTAATCTGTATTGTATTAACAGCCGCATTAGCCTATGTGAACCATATTACAAAGCCCATTATAGAAGAAAATCAAAGGCTCGAGGAGCAGGAAACCCTGATACGGGTATTTGCCGAGGCAGACAGATTTTCTAAAGAAATTGAGGCTGACCAATTAAGAGAAAATGGCTTTGTTGTTCCGGACGGGGTTCAGAAGCTATATGAAGCCGAAAAAGACGGAAATCTGACAGGATATGTAGTTGTAGTTTCTACTAAGGGATATGGCGGGGATATGAATATTCTCGTTGGTATAGATATTAATCAAAGCATTACTGGCGTAGTAATTACTAGCCACAATGAAACCCCCGGGTTGGGGGATAAGGTAACAAATCCTGATTTTACCGATCAGTTTAAGGGCGAAATACCAAAGAAGGTCTTTTCTGTTGTACAGCGACAAGCCTCTGATGATAATGAGATAGAAGCCGTGGCCAGTGCTACAAAATCATCCAGAGCAGTTACAGATGGGGTAGCAGATGCTGTAGCTATGGTAAGATCAGTGATAGGAGGCGATTAAGGTGGCAAAGAAGAAAAAAGGTTTTTCAGTATTTATTAATGGAATTATAAACGAAAACCCCACTTTCCGGATGCTTTTGGGTATGTGCCCTTCCCTGGCTGTAACTACAATGGCTAAGAATGGATTAGGCATGGGAGCGGCGGCCACATTCGTTCTTGTCGGCTCTAATTTCATTATTTCATTGATAAGAAATATTGTACCCGATAAGGTAAGAATACCTGCTTACATAACAGTAATAGCAACCTTTACTACCATAGTTCAAATGTTGCTTGCAGTATTATTGCCCGAGCTTAACAAGCAGCTGGGCATATACATTCCCTTGATAGTCGTAAATTGTATCATTTTCGCCAGAGCAGAAATGTTCGCACAAAAAAATGGACCTATACTTTCCATTCTCGATGCCCTTGGGATGGGAGCGGGATTTACTATTGCCATAACCATTATTGGCTCTGTCAGAGAAATCCTGGGTTCAGGTACATGGATGGGATATCCCGTTACAGTAAATCTTTTTTCTCCGGCAACATTTTTCATTTTGCCTGCTGGAGGATTTATGATTATGGGATTCTTAGTTGCGTTGTTTAATAAATTGGCTAACAGGAAGAAAAACGATAATACCATAGAACACCAGGATGCTTGTGCTGTAGGGTGTCCGGGCTGCAGCAATGCTGCTGGCGGAGGTGATGTGAAATGAAGGAATTGTTTGTAATACTTATAGGTGCGATTTTTGTAGAAAACTTTGTTTTATCAAAGTTTCTGGGGATTTGCCCCTTCCTGGGAGTGTCCCAGAAGACCTCAACAGCGTTGGGAATGAGTGGTGCCGTTACCTTTGTCCTTGTAATTTCACAGGCCGTAACATGGCTTGTTAATAAGTTTTTGCTGGAGCCTAAAGAGCTGGAATATTTACAGACCATAGCCTTTATTTTGACTATTGCTGCTCTGGTTCAGTTTGTGGAAACTGTGCTGAAAAAGCTGATTCCATCTCTGTATAAGGCATTGGGGGTATATCTTCCTCTAATAACCACTAACTGTGCTGTACTGGGTTCAGCACTGATTTTTGTAGAACGTGACTATAGCTTTCTTGAAGCTGTTGTATTCGGATTCGCCGCAGGGATTGGATTTACACTTGCATTATTATTGTTTTCAGGTATCAGAGAGCGTCTTGAAACGGCCGATATTCCTGAGGCCTTCAAAGGCATGCCTATCACTCTGATTTCAGCCTCATTAGTTTCAATAACCTTCGTAGGGTTTGCAGGCTTAATAATTTCGTAAGAAGGGGGACACAAATGAGTATATTGATTCCTGTCGCTATTATATCAGGCTTGGGGCTTGCCTTTGGATTAGCACTCTCTGTTTCAGCCAAGGTATTTGAGGTCAAGGTTGATGAAAGAATTGCTGTAGTAAGAGAAATGCTTCCAGGAGCCAATTGCGGGGCGTGTGGATATACAGGCTGTGATGGCTTTGCAGAAGCTATAGTAAATGAAGGAGTCCATGCCAGCCGATGTCCGGTGGGTGGAATCGCTGTTGTAAATTCTATCTCCGACTATATGGGGGTTGACGAGGGCTCTATAGATCTTAATGTTGCCAGGGTATTATGCCAGGGTAATTGTGATAATGTGAAAATAAAATATAATTATCAAGGCTTGGATGATTGCCACACAGCAAATGCATTATCTTCAGGTATGGATGCATGCCATTACGGTTGCATAGGGCTGGGGAGCTGTAAGAAAGTCTGCCAGTTCGATGCAATTATTGTAGAAAACGGCTTGGCATATATAGATGCAGATAAATGCACGGGTTGTGGGAAATGTGTTGCAGAATGTCCGAAGGATATTATTGCCTTGATCCCTGTTCTTTCAGGCTTTACTGTAAAATGTAACAGCCATGATAAAGGAGCGGCAGCTAGAAAGAATTGTAATGTGGGCTGTATATCATGCCAGAAATGTGTAAAGGTTTGTCCAGTTGATGCGATTCATATGGATAACTTTCTGGCAGTAATAGATCCTACAAAATGTATCAATTGCGGGGAATGTGCAGCCGTTTGCCCACAGCACTGTATTACAAACACCATAGTTAAGAACGCTAAACTAAAACCTAATCCGGCGGGTTGAGCCATATTAGACATTGATGGGAAGAATTAAGTGTTTTATCCAATATAACATGGAGTAGCTGCAATTACTTAATGCAAATTGACAAATAAGATGCAAATCAGCAAAAAAACTTTTATTTTTCGCTTTACTATTGTATAATAGGGATGATATTTATTAATAAGAGCTTAAATAAATTCTGTGGTAATAATACAAGTTACACTTGGTAACAGCCAGGAGGAAGCATAACATGTTATCTAAGGAAGTTACAATATTTAGCAAAACCGGACTAGAGTCAAAAATGGCTGCCCGGCTAATCCAAAAAGCTTCAAGCTATGAAGCCAATATATGGATTCAAAAAGATGAAAGAAAAGCAAACGCAAAAAGCCTTCTAGGTCTTCTGTCATTGGGCATAAGCCCCGGAGATAAGATTACAATCATTACCGATGGAAGAGACGAGGCAACGGCTCTGATGGAGCTAGAGGAGTTTGCCAATAACGGAATGACAGAGTAATATTCATCAGATTTGAAAGCCGGCTGGGAAGCCGGCTTTTTGTAAGACAGGGGTAAGACATGGGACGGTTCCCTGTCCCATGTAGGAGTGTTAATATGGCATCACTTAAAGAAACGTTAAATAATCTGCCCGAGTCACCGGGCGTATATATAATGCGCGATAGCGAAGGGACAATTATATATGTAGGCAAGGCGAAAATCCTGAAAAACCGTGTCAGGTCCTATTTCAGACACAGTGAAGACAGAGACTCAAAGACTGCCATGCTCGTGTCCAATATTTACAGCCTAGAATATATAGTAACTCACACCGAGGAAGAAGCCTTAATTCTTGAAAACACTCTGATAAAGCGGCATAAACCCAAATATAATATTCTCCTAAAGGATGATAAAACCTATCCTCATATAAAGATTACAGTTCAGGATGAGTTCCCCCGAGTAGAGATAACAAGAAGGGTGAAAAAGGATGGAGCCAAGTATTTTGGTACCTTTGTAAAGATGTCAGCGGTAAGGGACTCTGTTGAGGTGTTAAGAAAACTGTTTCCCGTCAGAACCTGCAAAAGAGCCATATCAACTCAAAAAACTCAAAGACCTTGCCTGTATTATCAGATCGGGCTTTGTTCTGCCCCCTGTGCAGGTAAAATAAGTAAAGAGGAATACATGGAGCTGGTAAAGAAAGCATTGGCATTTCTTGACGGGCGTCATGATGATGTAATAGATATGCTTAACGAGGAAATGAACAGATACGCCGAGGAACTGAAGTTTGAAAAGGCAGCAGTTATTAGAGACAGGATAAAGAGCATTAATGAATTATATAAAAAGCAGTCAGTTTACACTCTTAAAAAGGAGGAACGGGATGTCATTGCCCTATATTCTGATAACTGGCATTATGCTGCCAGTGTCCTGGCCATACGCGGCGGAAGACTGGTTGGTAAGCGGGCTTATGTCTTAGAGGGGATGGGAGCAGAAGAACCTGGTAAGGCTATAGAATCCTTTTTGGTGCAGTATTATGATTCTAACCCTGAAATACCAAAGGAAATAGCCCTTCAACATGAACCCGAATCTTTTGAAGCTCTTTCAGGGCTGCTCTCTAAAAGGCGGGGGAGTAAAGTTAATATTGTTGTTCCCAAAAGAGGGGCAAAGGCAGAACTAGTTAATATAGCCGAGCAGAATGCCAAAGAGGAGCTGGAATTACACCAGAGGAATGTTTTGGCCATGCAGGCAAAGTCCATGGAGCTGTTAAAGAAGCTTAAGGATACTTTAAGACTCGAAGAACTGCCGAAAGTTATAGAGGCTTATGATATATCCAATACTGGGAGTACCGAGATTGTATCATCAATGGTTGTTTTCAAAGAAGGGCATCCAGATACCAAAAGCTACAGAAGGTTTAAAATGAAGGCTATTACTCAGCAGAATGATTATGGAAGCATGCAGGAGACCTTGCTGAGGCGCTTTAACAGATATTTATCGGGGAGCAATGATGAAGCCTTTTCCACCCTGCCGGATCTTATATTGGTTGATGGTGGAGCACAGCATGTAAGCGTGTCCAAAGAGGTTCTTGAAGATTTAGGAATAGATATTCCAATTTGGGGTATGGCAAAGGATGACAGGCACCGTTCCCATAGGCTGGTGAACGGTGTTACGGGAGTAGAACTCAGAAGAGACAATGACTTATTGAGATTTGTAGCATCAATACAAAACGAAGCCCATAGGTATGCGCTACAGTATAATAAAAACCTCAGAAGAAAGCGTATGCAAAAGTCAGTTATAGATGAGCTTGAAGGAGTAGGACCTGTCCGTAAGAAGGCCCTGATTAAGGCCTTTGGCTCAGCCAAGAAGCTCAAAGAAGCCAGTGTGGAGGAGATTGCACAGGTCAAGGGAATAGGCCCTAATCTTGCAGAGAAAATAAAAAAGCAGCTTGAAAGCAAATAGCCTTTAGCGTTTATCTTTCTTTGAATGAACCTTTTCTTTTTGTCAATACTAGAAGTTGATAAAACTACTGGAGGTTTATTATGGAGATGTTTAAACGCACTATACGGACAGATATGGCTGATGAATCGAGGGTTGTGGGAGCCGGATCACAGGTCAGAGCAGCTGATGGATTCGGTGAAGGTATAAGGGTTGAGAGGGATGGCGACGAAGAGGTTGCTATCACAAGAGTTCATGTTGATACCCCGGAAGGGGAGCAAAAGGTTGGCAAACCTATTGGAAGCTATATCACAATGGATATCCCCGCAATCTCACAAAAGAGCCGTGATTTATATGAAAAATCAAGCAGAATGATGGCCAGGGAATTAGAGAGCCTCATTCATCTGGATATGAAGGATACCGTTCTTATTGTTGGCCTGGGAAATTGGAATGTCACTGCCGATGCCCTTGGCCCCAAGGTTGCTCAACATGTTCTGGTAACCCGTCACATTTATGAGTATCTTCCTAAAGAAGTTGACTCTACTGAACGGCCTGTATGTGCTGTCTCACCAGGGGTGCTGGGAATAACGGGGATAGAAACAAGCCATATAATAAAGGGGATTGTGGATAATGTTAAGCCGGCATTGGTTATTGCAGTTGATGCATTGGCTTCCCGCAGTATGAAAAGGGTAAACTCTTCTGTTCAGTTTGCTGATACAGGCATTGCCCCAGGCTCAGGCGTGGGAAATAAAAGGACGGCACTTACAAAGGAGACGCTCGGAGTTCCTGTTATTGCTATAGGTGTACCAACTGTAGTGGATGCTGCCACAATGGCCAGTGATGTTTTAGATTTAGTTATGGATAGTATGATGCAGCAAGCCGGCCCTGAGAGTGATTTTTACAAAATGCTGTCCCAGGTGGACAGGGATGAAAAATATAAAATGATAATTGAACTGTTAGAACCTAATTCGGGAAATCTTATTGTTACTCCCAAGGATAGCGACGATATAGTCGAATACCTTTCAAAATTAATTGCTAATGGTATAAACATGGCATTGCACAAGAATATTGGCCCTCAGGATGTGGATAGGTTTATAAGGTAGATTACAAGGTAATTACACCCACCACGGTATTTGCGTTTTTCTCTGTCCATAGAATACAAATTAGTGTATTATAATATTAATGTAATCTGGCATGGTGAAGTATTAATCCTGCCGTAAAGTTATAAGTGGATTCCCAAATTCAGAAACAAGGTGTTTTTAAGCAATTTGGTTAAGTAGGAGAGAAGGTCAAATGTATCAACCACAACAAAAATTTAGAAAGTCAAAATACCGTTACAGGGTGAAAAATCCCTATAGGGTTTTTGCCGCTATTTTAGTTCTTCTGCTGGTAATTGCCGGTGTAATCTTCATAATTTTGAAGGCTAATAACCCCAGTAATGGTACAGCACCAACTGATCAGCTTACAGAGGATCCGGCAACTCCTGAGCCAACACCTACTCCTTATCCTGTTCCAGAAGGAAAGGCTATGGAACCATTTTTGGTGGTTATTGATCCTGGCCATGGAGGCAGAGACGGGGGAACAACTTCAAAGGACAATGAGGGATTGTATGAAAAGGATATTGTGCTCGATATCTCGAAAAGGGTGAAAAATATACTTCTACAAAGAGGAATCAATGTTTTGTTGACGCGTGAAGATGATATTCATCTGAAGGAAAACTCGGACGAGGACTTAATAGCCAGATGGAGCTTTGCAAACCAGCACAATGCATCCCTATTTGTCAGTGTGCATGTCAATGCCTATGACGGGAAAGGTGCTGCAGGCGTCAATGGTATGGAAATATATTATTACGAAGATAAGCCGGAGGTTTATGACGGCTTTACTCAGTTACGCTTTGCAGAAATAATGAAGGATGCTGTTGTTAAAGCGAGTAACGTAAATTTTAGATTCTTTGAGGGCGGTAGGCAGCTGGCTGTGGTCAGAAATACCAAAATGCCTGCAGTATTAATCGAAACAGCATATATTACAAGTAAAGAGGATCATGAAAGATTGGAATCAGATGAGTTTCGGGAAAAAACTGCTCAAGGCATTGCAGATGGTATCGAGAATGCAATGGCTGAAATCGGAGTATTTGAGCATGAAGATGAAATGTACGTTTTTAAGAACATTGGAGAGTGATACTTTATGGATATTCAAAAGAGAATTGAAGAGCTCCGTGAGCTTATTAACTATCATAGCCATAAATACTATGTAAAGGATAGTCCCGAAATTGAAGATTATGAATACGATAAGCTTTATCATGAGCTTTTGGATTTAGAGGAACAAAACCCCCATTTGATAACCCCAGATTCGCCTACACAAAGGGTTGGTGGACAAGCCGAGGATGCTTTTACAAAGGTTATACATGAGGTGAAAATGGAAAGCCTCCAGGATGTGTTCGATGTACAAGAGCTTTTTGCCTTTGATAATCGTGTCCGTAGTAGCTTAAAAAATGAGCCGGTACAGTATATTGTCGAGAAAAAAATAGATGGGCTTTCTGTTTCCCTAGAATACGTAAACGGAATTTTTACAAGGGGTTCAACCAGAGGCGATGGAACAGTTGGCGAGGATGTTACCAATAATTTAAAGACCATAAGATCTGTTCCCTTAAGGCTTTCTATCCCCAAGGAGCTTGACATTCCTTACCTTGAGGTTCGTGGTGAGGTGTTTATGTCTAAAAAAGAATTTGCTTCACTAAATGAGAAGCAGGAAATGCTGGGTCTAAAAACCTTTGCTAATCCGCGAAATGCTGCTGCTGGCTCCTTAAGACAGCTGGATCCGTCAATCACAGCATCACGGAGGCTCGACATTTTTGTGTTCAATGTTCAAAGCATTCAGGGGGTAACCTTTTCGTCCCATAGTGAAGCCCTGGAGTTTTTAAAAGAACTGGGGTTCAGAATCAGTCCCGAGTATAAGCTTTGTAATACCATAGAAGAGGTAATTGAAGAAATCAATTATGTGGGGAATACTAAATCTGAGTACTCCTATGAAACTGATGGTGCTGTTGTAAAGGTTAATAGCTTGGTGCAAAGAGAGACATTAGGCTCCACAAGCAGAGCCCCAAGATGGGCGGTAGCTTACAAATATCCTCCTGAGATAAAGAAGACACGCCTTAATGATATTATCATCCAGGTTGGAAGAACAGGCGCCCTAACTCCCAATGCGGTTTTAGAACCTGTTGTGTTGGCAGGGACGACAGTATCCAGAGCAACTCTCCACAACGAGGATTATATAAAAGAGCGAGACATACGAATAGGCGACTGGGTTTTTGTCAGAAAAGCTGGTGAAATTATTCCCGAGGTAATTAAAGTAGATTTTTCGTCAAGGCCAGATAATACTAAACCCTTCCAAATGCCTGAGAAATGCCCGGTATGCGGAGCTCCTGCTGTTAGAGAGGAGCAGGAGGCAGTGGTAAAATGTACCGGAATTGAATGCCCTGCCAGATTACATAGAAGTATAATTCATTTTGCTTCAAGAGATGCCATGAATATTGAGGGGCTAGGACCGGCATTAATAGAAATGCTGCTTGAAAAAGGATTTATTAAATGGATTCCGGATCTTTACATTTTAAAAAATCGGCAGGATGAGTTGATAAATCTGGAGAATATGGGTAATAAATCAGTAGATAACCTTTTAAATTCTATTGAAAAATCGAAAGAGAATGATTTAGGCAGATTACTGTTTGGACTGGGAATAAGACATATCGGTAAACGAGCTGCACAGCTATTGGCTGAACACTTTAAATCAATGGATGCCATTATGAATGCCACAAATCAAGACATTCAAGCTGTCGAGGAGTTTGGAGAAAAAATGGCAGAAAGTCTTGTTGGGTTTATGGCACAGGAGCAGACAAAACATACAATTAATCTTTTGAAGGACTTAGGTATAAACATGGAGTCTCATTTCCGGGAAGCCGAATCAGATGTTTTTTCGGGACTCACATTTGTTCTAACAGGCACTTTGCCAAGCTACACAAGAAGCGAGGCAACTAAGCTGATAGAGGAAAGAGGGGGCAAGGTCTCAGGAAGCGTATCAAAGAAAACCTCCTATGTTTTGGCAGGGGATGACGCAGGGAGTAAGCTTGACAAGGCAGTACGGTTACAGGTTAAAATTATAGATGAGGAAGAATTCAAAAGGATGTGTGGACTGTAAGTATTTACAGACTTTGATAATTATCAGGGGTCAGTAATTGATAATTAAGCATTTGATGGTTAAGAAAATAAGATAGATAAGGGTATGCTTAATGGCAATAGTTAAAAAATTTATACCAATTGATGAAGTAAAAGCTGGTATGAAAACTGCCGAGGTGGTTTTCAATAATAATGGAAATGTCCTGATTTGGGAAGATGTTGTGCTTGATGAGCTTACTATTGAGAGGCTCAAAAGTATTGGCGTCCGCGAGATGGCCATACATATCGAGCAGCCCCAAGAAATCAGCAGAAGAGCATATGTAGATTCCCCCGAACGCTTTAAGTTAGAATACACACTGGACTTAAATAAAACTAAAAAAATGTTTCAGACTATAATATCCGGTGGGAATCTTGAGATTGAAGAAACTGACACAATAGTAGAATCAGTATTCCAGAAGGTGGACAGCAACCGCAATATAATAGATAGCATAAATCAGGTAAGAAGCATAGATGAATATACATATTATCATAGCCTGAATGTATCTATGCTATGTATGATAATAGGAAAATGGTTAAGGCTTGACAGTGTTCATATAAAAAATCTTGTGAAGGCTGGATTACTTCATGATATTGGAAAGGCCAAGGTTCCTCTTGAGATTCTGAATAAGCCAGGGAAGCTGACCGAAAGTGAATTTGCCGAAATGAAAAAGCATTCCGAATATGGATATCTGCTGGTAAAAAACAATGGAAGCATATCTACGGAGATTGCCAGAGCTATTCTTACCCATCATGAAAAGGAAGATGGAAGCGGATATCCTTTAGGACTAACTGGTGATAAGCTTAATTTATATTCCAAAATAATTACCGTTGCCGACATATTTGATGCTATGACAGCTAACAGGGTATACAAGAGGAAGGACACTCCCTTTAAGGTGTTTGAGTTAATGCAGCATGGGAGCTTTGGAGTTCTTGACCCGATAGTACTAAATACATTTTTAAACAATGTTACGACATACTATATTGGTTCTCAGGTCAGGCTTAATACAGGAGAAATTGGTATTGTAGTTTTCATTAATAGTTCAAACATGTCCAAGCCGGTTGTGAAGGTGGGAGAGAGATATATTGACACCTCAATATCTAATATAGTGAGAATCGAGGAGTTTATTTAGCAGTTTTGAAAGGCATGATATAATGAGAAAAGGCTACCGCACTGTTATGTTTATAGGATTTGTACTATTTGGGATTCTTATAAATGTTCAATTACGAAGCACTCTTGCGTCCAATCCTAATGCCGACACATCTGCAAAGGAGTATGCAATTGAGCTTGAGAAAGAAAGAAATGAAGGCAAGCGTCTGATGGAACAGTTAGCTGTTAAAGAGGCTGAACTGGAACAACTTTGGCAAAACCTTGGGACCAATTCGAATAATCAGGAAATAAATGAATTATTGAGAAAAAGGGATTTTGAATATCTAAGAGCAGGATTGACCACAGTTTCAGGAAGAGGAATAGTAATCACAATGGAGGATGCCCCTGCCAAGGGGGAGTTAGATGTAAATGAATATATTATCCATGACGGTAATATAAACGACGTTTTGGAAGCATTGAAGGAAAATGGTGCTCAAGCCATTTCCATCAACGGGGAGAGAGTTGTTTTTAATACTAAGCCTGTTTGTGCAGGACCGACAATTATTGTGAATGAAAACAGATATCCCCCTCCTTATGTTATAGAGGCTATAGGTGACCCTGATGTTTTGTATGATGCAATTGAAACCTTGCCGCAGGTGGCGTTTATGAGGTTGACTGATATCAGAATTCAGACAGAAAAAAAGGAAGAGATAATTATTAACAGGTATCGGACATATAGCTCCACCGAAAGCCAATTGAAGGGAATTGAGGTGATAGAAAAATGAAGTTATTTAAATCTATATCCCTTGCAGTGGTATGCCTTATCTTAGGCGTAATGATGGCCTGGCAATTCAGCAGCGTTAAGCAAAACCAGGTATTGGCTCAATATGAGAAAAAGAATATTAATGAGATATTTGATGAATTATTGATAGAAAAAAATAATAATGAAAATCTTAAGCTTCGCTTGCAAGAGCTTCAATTGGAGGTAGATACCTTTAAAGCCGGAGAAACTGATGTCCAGGAAAATATCAAGGCGCTTGAGGAGGCAGTATTGCTTGCCCGTATAAAAGCCGGATTAGAGACCATAAAGGGCCCGGGACTAATAATTACAATAGAGGCCGGGGGCATTAAAACAGTTGAGGACAGACACATAGAGGAGCTTATAAACGAGCTTAAGGCCACAGATGTGCAGGCAGTATCAATTAATGATGAAAGAATTGTAGGAATGAGTGAGATCAGAAAGGCCGGAGACTATATCATGGTGAACGGTAATCAGCTTGTTCCGCCATATACAATAAAGGCAATAGGGGACCCGGATAATATGGAAAGGTCATTAAGGCTCATGGCAGGTGTTTTAGAGAAATTCCAGTACTATGAGTTTATTGTAAACATCAAGAAGGAAGAAAATGTTATTATTCCTGCCATAAGGGAGGAATATATCAAGATTGATAAGCTTACACCCGTGAGGTGAGACTATGACAGAGGACGGTTCTGCGTTCTACCACGATATAACAAATTTGCAGTATTAGTAATTTTAGCCTGTCCACCAATAATATAATGGTTGTAGGAGATAAGAGTCATTGTATAGCAATGACTCTTTTTTGTACCGGGGATATGTGATGGAGAAAATCTATAAATATTTTAGTTACATAGTTCTTGCTTTATTATCAGTTTTTACAGTATGCGTATTTATACTGCCTGATATTAATGATTTAGCAGCCCAAAAAACATTTTCTGAGGAGCTTACCGGAGCCATTATAGATAGTGAAGAGGGAACCGGAAATATGGCAACAGAAGCGCAATATTACGCCTCAAATAAGAATAATCATAATTACGCTGGATTAAAGAGCTGGGGGATATTGAGAGGAAAAAACGGAGAGCTTCCTAAGGCAGATCCGGGCGCTCCTGAGCTTTTGAGTAAATACAATTCTATTTATCTTGCAGATACAAGCAAGAAAGTAATCTATCTTACATTTGATGAGGGCTATGAAAACGGCTATACAGATAAAATTTTAGATGTCCTGTATGAAAATAAGGTGAATGCAATATTCTTTATCACTGGCCCCTATCTGGAGCAGCAGGAGGAATTGATTCAGCGGATGCTTGATGAAGGCCATGCAGTAGGGAATCATACAGTGAATCATAAAAGTCTACCTCTGTTAAGCGAAAAGGATCTTGAGGAAGAGATTGTAGGTCTAGACAGATGCTTTAATCAAAAATTTGGCCAGAACATGGTCTTTCTAAGACCGCCTAAGGGAGAATATAGTGAAAAGACTCTGGAGCTGACATCGAAGATGGGGTATGTAAATGTATTCTGGAGCTTTGCATACGATGATTGGGCTGTAAATAATCAACGGGGCTGGGAATACGCTTTTGAAAAAGTGAAACAGAATATACATAACGGTGAGATAATTCTTCTTCACGCAGTATCAAAGGATAATTGTGAGGCGTTAAATGCCATCATCGAATATGTCCGTTCTATTGGGTACGAATTCGGTGATGTGTTTGAGTTGGAAAAGATGGCAAGGGGAGAGGGTTGATGAAAAAGGGGATTCATAGAATAAAAAGCAAGGCAGGAAGGAAAAAGGAGCAAGGGGAAGGGGTAGCTGAAAAGCTTGCCCGCCTTTTTGAAATTCCCGCTGAAATATGCGGGAATCGCCCGAAGGTAACAGCCATTGGGCGGGGAGAGGTGCTGATCGAAAATTTTAAGGGCATTATGGACTTTCAGGACGGTATGATACGAATCAATACCAATAATGGTGTTATAAAAGTATCAGGAAGCGACTTAAGCATTAGAGAGATTACAAATGAGGAAATAATTATAGGGGGCAAGATTTCAAATATAGATTATGATGCTTAAAGAGAGTTGGTAGAGTCTATGTTTTTAGTATACTTATGGAACTACATAAGGGGATATGTTATTATAACAGTCACAGGAAGGAATATAGAGCGCTTTATTAATATTTGTTCCAGACGCAATATTCTTTTGTGGGAAATTATAAGGATAAACCAGGACTCGGCCCAAATGAAGGCAAGCATCAGGGGTTTTAAGCATATGAGGCCCGCGGCACGTAAATCCAGATGTAAAGTACGCATAAGCAAGAGATGCGGCCTTCCTTTTAAATTTAGCCGGTTCAGGCGTCGAAAAGGATTTAAGCTTGGAGTTATTATTTTCTCTGTTCTGATACTGTTGTCAATGTCCATAATATGGGATATAGAAATAACAGGCAGCGATCCCGAGTTAAACTCTAAGATTATGACTGTGCTTCATGAGAATAGCATTGGCAGAGGAAGCCTTAAAATGAATATAGATGCTAAAAAAATTGCTTCGGAGATTTCACTTGGAGTTGACGAAATTGCCTGGGTCGGAGTTGAAGTGAAGGGTGTAAAGCTGTATATTACATTTAAGGATAGGGTCTCGACCCCAACTGTAATTGACAGTGACCAATTATATAATATCGTTGCCAATAGAGATGGATTAATAACAAGATTAGAGGTTTATGCAGGGAATGCTTTAGTTAAAGAAGGAGATACTGTTAAGAAGGGACAGGTGCTTGTTTCAGGCACCATGCAAAGCCAAAACCCCGATAATGGAACCAGGGAGGTTCATGCCCTCGGTAAAATAATAGCTAGAACCTGGTATCAATGCTCCTTGCCTGTATCTTCTGTTTATACTCAGAGGTTTAAGACAGGGAACACCCATAAGGTCAGTTACTTAAGGTTTTTAGACTGCAAAATTAAGCTCCCTTCCAATCCCCTTACCTTCTCATTGTATGACACCGAAGTGGAGGATAAGATTATTACGGGGCCCTTTGGGATAAAACTTCCAATAGGCTTGACTGTTGAAATAAGCTCTGAAATAATGGAAAAGCAGGTGGATTTAACTGATGAGGAAGCCGTTGATGTGGCTGTCGAGATGGCCAGGGAAGATCTAAGAAAAATCATACCCCGGGAAAGTACGATAATAGATGAGGTTGTAAAAGAAATTGAGGGGGAAAATGGTACAATATATGTACAGGTTGTTATAGAATGTGAAGAGGACATAGCAAAGTTGGAGCCTGTGAATGATGAATAATCCTTAGAGAAAGGCAGAGAAGAGTTTGGAAAAAGTTGTTGAAAGACAATTAGAACTACCAGAACCCGATTTAGCTTTAAATCTGTTCGGCGCTAATGATAAAAATATCAGAATTATTGAGGACCGATTAGATGTCAAAATTACAGCCAGATACGATGAGCTTCATATAAGGGGCTTTGAGAAAAAGGCTGATATAGCTGTTGATATTATTAAAAAGCTTATGACTATTATACAGGGTGGAGAGCTTATTACCGAGCAAAACATACGTTATCTGCTGGACATGACAGAAGAGGAGCGGCAAAGCTTCAGGAACATTCCTATGGATCAGATATGTGTCACATATAGGGGCAGACCTATTAAAATAAAAACCTTTGGTCAAAAAAAGTATGTTGATGCTATGAGGGACAACCCTATTGTTTTTGGTATCGGACCTGCAGGAACAGGAAAGACCTTCCTAGCAGTTGCCATGGCCGTAAAAGCATTCAGAGAAAAGATGATAAACCGTATTATTCTAACCCGGCCTGCCGTCGAAGCGGGGGAGCGCTTAGGTTTTCTTCCCGGAGATCTTCAAAACAAGGTAGACCCCTATTTGCGTCCTCTGTACGATGCTCTTTATCAAATTATGGGGCCTGAGACCTATCATACCAATTTAGAAAAGGGTATAATTGAAGTAGCGCCACTTGCGTATATGCGTGGACGCACACTTGATGATTCGTTTATAATTTTAGATGAGGCTCAGAACACTACTGCTGAGCAGATGAAAATGTTTCTTACCAGAATGGGCATTGGCTCCAGGATGGTTATCACTGGAGACATTACTCAGATCGACCTTCCCGGCGGAAAATCGGGGCTCGTTGAAGCCAGGCGCATTCTAAGGAACATCGAAGGAATTTCAATGGTACACTTAACCCACAAAGATGTTGTCAGACACGAGTTAGTTCAACGTATTATAAAGGCCTATGAAAAAGAAACGAAGGGCGGGGTGAACGATGGCAAAAAAGAATAGGAAGAAGCTGGAATTCAAATTATTTAAGCTAATTAAAAGGAAATCCTTTCAAAGACTACTTTCAATAGGCATCACTTTACTGGCTTTATCGGCCGTCGTTGCATATGGAGCAGCTCCTGTAAAGTATAAGCTTAATGTGGGTGATATTTCCCAGTATGACATTCAGGCACCCAGGGATATTAACAATACTTTAAAGACAAAGCAAAATGCTGAGGAAAACGCCGATCAGCTTGACCCTGTTATTATTGATATAGAAAATGCTAATAGTGATATGTTAAATGATGCTTACGAATACTTCGATGAGCTGGAGAAGTTTATTTTGTCGGTTAAAGAGGATGGTCAGATTGGGACTATTAATGATAAGATTCAAAGAATTGATACATTGGAAAACTACACTGTCTTGTTGGAACTGGATGACACTGTACTAGAATCCATCTTTACAAGCGAGGGAAAGGAAAATCTGGAGGATCTAAAGAAAATAGTAATACGGGATATTATCCCCGGACTGACTAAAAAGANTCTTATGGATGATAATATTGCAATTGAGATTGCCAGCGCATTGCAAGTTATCGAAGGAAAGGNAAAAATTGCTCCCCTGGAACCTATAGCTGTAGATATACTGCAAAAGGTTATAAAACCAAACAGCCGTGTTGACGAGAAAGCAACTTCGGCCCGCAGGGAGGCATATATTGAAAGCTATATAATGGAAAATCCCGTCATCATATATAAGGATGAACGAATAATCAGTAAGGATGATATAGTAACAGAAGATAAGTTTGAGGTTTTAAAAGAACTCAATTACATAGACAGTGAGGGAAAACCCGACTATCTGCTGTATATATCAGTGTTTCTTATTATTTTTATTCTATTTATAGTTACATTTTTATATATTAAGAGGTTTCATCCCAAGGTTTATTATGACCGTAATTCCATAATGCTCATATGTGTAACAATACTTATAACAACTTTTTTTGCCTGGTGCGTCAAGGAGTTTATACCCGAGTTGTCTTCCTTTATAATACCCATTTTCATTGCCCCCATAGTTATAGCGATATTTTTAGGAGTTGAGCCAGCAATTAGCATTAATATCATGCTTGCATTCAGCTACTCTCTTATGCTCGGAAGAAATCTAGAGTTTATCATAATGACTATTGTAGGGGGAACCTTTGCGGCATTCTACACATCGAATGCCACTCAAAGACGGAGAATATCTCTGGCAGGCATTCTTCTTGGATTATTAAACGCGGTAATAATAGTATTCCTAGGAATGATAGATAAAAGAGGTATTGAAAGCCTTCTTAACGATGCAGGNNTTGCTTTGATTAATGGAATTCTCTCCATAATTTTAGCTATTGGACTCTTGCCATTTTTAGAAAGTATATTTAACATAGTAACCCCCCTGAAGCTGCTCGAGTATGCTGATCCAAATCATCCGTTACTTAAGCGTCTTTTAATGGAGGCGCCGGGCACTTACCATCACAGCCTTATGGTAGGAAATCTTGCCGAGGTAGCGACCCGTGAAATAGGGGGCAACTCCTTATTAGCAAGGGTGGGAGCATACTTTCATGATATTGGAAAGCTAAAGAGACCTCACTTTTTTAAAGAGAACCAATTTTCAGATAATCCTCATGATAAGCTAACCCCGAATTTAAGCACCCTGGTCATTACGTCTCATACCAAGGACGGTGAGGAGGTTGCGCTAAAGTATCGTCTGCCTAAGATAATCCGTGACATAGTTTTACAGCACCACGGCAATACCCTTGTGGCATATTTCTATCATAAAGCTACGCAAATCGATAAAGTTGAAGAGCTGAAGGAAGAAAATTTCCGCTATGAAGGGCCTGTCCCCGATACAAGGGAAGCTGCTGTGGTTATGCTTGCCGACTCGGTAGAGGCGGCTGTAAGATCATTGTCTGAGAAAACTCCAGGTAAAATCGAGGGACTGATCAGAAAAATTATTAAGGATAAGCTTGACGATGGTCAGTTAGACCGCTGCGATCTTACATTAAAGGACCTAAGCATTATAGCGGACAGCTTCCTGCAGGTATTAAACGGAATTTATCATGAGCGTCCTGAGTATCCCGAGTTAGAAAAGAAGAAGAGCCTTTCGGAGCTTGACAGTACTATATATAATACTCCTGACACAATTGAAGGTATTAAAGAGGAAGATAAGAATGAAGATAAAGGTGTACAATAATCAGAAGGTAATTCAAATTCCGAATGAGACAAAGAAACTGATTGAATCAGCTGCTAAGCTTTGTTTAAAAAAAGAGATATTATCCTTCGATGCAGAACTAGCTATTTCTCTGGTGGATAATGAAAGCATTCAATCACTTAATAAGGAATACAGGGGGATTGATTCGCCAACCGATGTGCTGTCCTTCCCGTTGATTGAGTTTATTAATGGAGAGCCACAGATTGAGCCGGGGGATGTTGATGCCGAGACAAACCTCGCTTTTTTGGGAGATATAATAATATCTGTTGAAAAGGCTCTTGAACAGGCTGAAATCTATGGCCACTCCATAGAGCGCGAATTTGGCTTTTTGGCTGTGCATGGGGTTTTGCATCTTCTTGGATATGACCATGAGACCACAGAGGATGAGGATATTATGTTTTCAATTCAGGAAGAAGTTTTAGAAGAAATGGGGCTTTTCCGGGAATGAAAAATAAATCAGTACTCCAAAGCTTTAAAAATGCCTGGAATGGGATATGTCAAGCATTCAGGTCTGAACGCAATATGAAAATTCACCTAGTGGCTACAATTCTGGTTATAGTGACGGGTATCATATTGAATTTGGATAAAATAAGCTGGATTGCCCTTACCTTTGCAATAGGGCTGGTTTTAATTTGTGAACTGTTAAACACTGCAATAGAAAAACTTACAGACATGGTGACAGATGAATTCTCTGAGCAGGCAGGAAAGGTAAAGGATATAAGCGCTTCTGCAGTAATGGTGAGCGCATTTGTATCAGTTATAATAGGAATACTGGTTTTTATTGAACCGTTAATTGGATTATTCATGTAGATTAAATAATCAGGAAGGCAGATATGGATTTCTTTTCGCTGGAAACTATTTTGATAATGGTACCTATTTTATTAATAGCCTTGCCATTTCATGAGCTTGCCCATGCCTGGGTGGCCTATAAGCTTGGTGATAACACAGCCAAAGAAAGGGGAAGACTTACACTTAATCCCTTTAAGCATCTGGACTTAATAGGTACCATAATGATGTTTGTTGTGGGATTTGGATGGGCAAAACCGGTGCCTGTAAATTCGAATAATTTTAAGCAGCCNAGAAAGGGAATGGTTTTGGTATCGGTAGCAGGGCCTTTATCGAACTTAATACTGGCCTTTATAAGTACATTTATCAGCGGTATTGTAGCAAAGCTTCTGGTAACAGGTATAATTCCTTTAACCACCAGATTCTCTGTACAGCTTACATCCTTTGTATCATTATTCTTTTATATACTTGTGATTGTCAATTTGAATCTCGCTTTCTTTAATTTGATTCCGGTTCCTCCATTAGACGGCTCAAGACTTTTAACTTCATTTATACCCGAAAAGTCATATGAAAGCTTTACTAGAATAGAACCTTTTATAGGTCTGGCTTTCCTGGCTCTGGTGGTTTTGTTTCCCGATAATATTCTTGGAGACATTTTGAAGGCTGTTACAGAGCCTCTGAGAAGGAGTATGGCATTTGTGACTCAGGCAATACTAGGAATAAATTCTAACAATCCGTTTTGGCTTATAATGCAAGGACAGGTATGATTTTTTATGAAGCTTACTACATCGAGCTTAAAAGATTCAAAAAACATTAAAACATTGACAGATTATGTACTGAAGGGGAGAAACACTCTTGTTCGGGGTGTTTCTGATACTCAAAAACGCCATTTGGCTGACTTTGTGACTCAGAAAACAGGATTTAAGGGGCTATATGTAGCATGGAATGAAATGCAGGCTCGCCAGGCATATCTTGACCTGTCTTATCTAGCAGATGATAAGGTGGTTTATTTGCCCAATAGAGAAATAATGCTCTATGATATAGAGGCGAGAAGCTTTGAACAGACTCATGACAGAGTCACAGCATTGGCGCGTATTATCAATGGAGACTATAGATTTATTGTAACCTCCAGCGAGGCAATAATGCACTTCTTAATGGATCCCGATGATTTTGCCACCTGGCTTATTTCACTTAAACCAGGTGATTATGTGGAGTGGTCTGAATTAGAACAAAAGCTTCTGGAAATGGGGTATATCAGAGAAGAGAAGGTGGAGAGCAAAGGCCAGTATGCTAAAAGAGGCGGCATATTGGATATTTACCCTGTAAATAGCCAGATGCCCTGCCGTATAGAGTTCTTTGATATAGAAATTGATTCAATGCGTTGGTTCTCAGAGGAGACGCAGCGGTCGGTGGATTTGTGTAATCAGCTCGATATATATCCTGCCCGTGAAATAGTATATTCAAAGGCTCAGGTAAACATAATTGCACAAAGGATACGAGAGGCCCTTGACCAAACCCTTCCATTAATCGATGAGGAGCTTGCCCCCATTCTTTCGGGAAATATCGAAGGTTATCTTGATAAGCTAAATGACAGCCACTATTTCACAGGGGTGGACAAGTTTATTCCCTATCTTATCAAAAAGAAGGCCAGCCTGTTTGAGTACCTGAAGGAAAAGCATGTAGTCTTCTTTGAAGAGACCAATCGAACTATAGAGAGAATGAAAAATGAACAGGAGGCATTGGCAAACCTTTGTGAAACCCTTATGGGAAAAGGCATTCTTCTGAAGGATGCTTTTGCTATGCTTTTTGATGCTGATATTCTGATAAAGGCAGCAGCAAGAAATAGCCTGATTGCTTTAGAATCCTTCGACGATGAGAATTTATTCATGGGTAATGATTATGAAGCTCTTGAAATAAATGCTTCAAGCATAAGCCCTTATAATGGAAAGCTGGACTTAATTATTGATGATATCAGAAAGTGGAAAGACCAAGGATATAGAATTTCCTTTGCAGTTCCTGAAAGAAGCAGAGTCGAAAGATTAATTGAGGAATTAAGGGAAAGAGATATTTTTGCGGTTGAAGCTGAGAAAGATGCCAACTGGCCCGAGGACAACCCTATTGTGGTATTTTATGGCCATCTACAGACAGGTTTTGTTTACAAGGATGAGAAGCTTGCTGTTATTTCTGAAAGCGATATCATAGGGGCAAGGTCCAGAAAACAGAGACGAAGTGTAAAGGAAAAGGGTAAGCGCATTTCATCATTTACAGATTTAAAGGTTGGGGACTTTGTGGTTCATCAAAGCCATGGAATAGGTGTATATGATGGGATTGAGCAGCTTAAGGTTGAAGGCATCCGTAAGGACTATCTGAAAATCAGCTATAAGGATGGGGGAACGCTCTACATCCCCACCACAAGCATGGACTTGATTCAAAAATATATTGGCCAGGAGGGAAGAAACCCTAGGATTAATAAATTAGGCGGAACGGAATGGGTTAAAGCAAAGGCTAAGGTCAAGGAGTCCATTAAAAATCTGGCTGATGACTTAATCCGTATCCAGGCAGAGAGACGAAACACAAAGGGCTATGCTTTTTCGACCGATACTGTTTGGCAAAAACAATTCGAAGAGAGCTTTCTCTATGAGGAAACGCCGGACCAACTTCGTTGTATTGAGGAAATCAAGGCAGATATGGAAGCTGATTCTATAATGGACCGTCTGTTATGCGGTGATGTGGGATATGGAAAGACCGAAGTTGCTATAAGAGCCGCCTTTAAAGCTGTAATGGACAGTAAGCAGGTGGCCGTGCTGGTGCCTACCACGGTATTGGCTGCTCAGCATTATGATACTTTCATAAAGAGATTCTCGGGTTTTCCTGTTAGGATAGAAATGCTCAGCAGATTTAGAACCGATTCTGAGCAAAAGTCTGTTATCAGGGAAGTCAACGGCGGAAGAGTGGATATACTTATAGGGACACATATGATTTTAGGCCAAGCCATTAGGTTTAAAGACTTAGGGCTTCTTATCATTGACGAGGAGCAGCGTTTTGGAGTGGAGCATAAGGAAACAATAAAAAGCAGGTATCCAAAGGTTGATATATTGACTCTATCTGCCACACCCATACCCAGGACACTGAATATGTCTTTGTCGGGAATACGGGATATCAGTATGCTTGAGGATCCGCCCGACCATAGATATCCAGTTCAGACATATGTCGTTGAATACAGGGACGATATTATCCAAAATGCCATCAATAGAGAGCTTGCCAGAGGAGGACAGGTTTTCTATCTCTATAACAGAGTTCGGGGCATACAAACTAAAATGCTTCAGGTTAAAGCTCTGGTTCCTGAAGCAAGGATAGATTATGCTCACGGCCAAATGAGTGAAAGAGAATTGGAACGCACTATTCAGTCCTTTATGGATAAGGATTTTGATGTAATTATTTGTACTACCATTATAGAATCGGGGATAGATATGCCCAATGTTAATACAATAATTGTTGAGGATGCTGACCGTCTCGGACTGGCTCAGCTGTATCAGCTCAGGGGCAGGGTAGGCAGATCAAACCGCCTGGCATATGCATATTTAACATATAAAAAAGATAAGACATTAAGTGAAATTGCCGATAAGAGATTAAGAGCCATAAAGGAATTTACCGAGTTTGGATCAGGCTTTAAAATAGCTATGCGGGATTTGCAGATCAGGGGAGCGGGAAATATTTTGGGTTCGGAGCAGCACGGGCATATGCAGTCAGTAGGTTATGACATGTATTTGAAGATATTGGATGAAACAATTGTTGAACTCAAGGGTGAGGCCCCCTCAAGCAGAGCTCTGGATACAACGGTGGAGCTTCAGGTAAGTGCATATATAGATTCTGCCTATATCAGGGATGAGGAACAGAGAATTGATATGTACAGGGTTATTGCCACTATTGATACGGAAGAAGATATCCTTGATGTAAAGGATGAACTTATAGACAGGTACGGAGATATTCCCGAAGAAACTGATATGCTGATAGAGATTGCATATATAAAGAACCTGGCATCAAACCTCGGATTTTCAACTGTTAAAGAAAAGGATGACACCTTACTGTTTATATTTTCTGAGCTGGGAAGTCTGCCTTTAGACATGATTGGTGAGATTGTGGGCAAGTGGAAGGGAAAACTCTTGTTTAGTGCAGGCAAACCCCCATATCTATCATTAAGAAGGCCCAAANGCAGCAAGAATCGGGATATTATCGATATTATTAAGATTCTATTACAAGACCTGCTGAAATTGAAGTTAGGCAGCTGAGAGCGTATAATAGGATATATATACCTTAGTAAAATGTAATCAAGATGTATTCTTATTACAGAAGAAGGATGAAAAGTATGAGTAAAGATGCAAAAAAGAAGAATAGTTCTTCCAAAAAGAATCTTATCAGAACAGATGCCGAAAAAAACAGAAATAAGATAATCGCTCTTATAGTAGTTTTACTGATTGCAGCGCTGGTCTATTTCTTGATTGATTCAGGCAGTTATATTGCAACAATTGATGGGTACAGGATCCCAAAATCAGAGTTTATGTTTTTCCTAGATCAGCAAATGGTGGCTACTGAGAATGAGGAAGGGTTATCGACCAAAGATGAAAAGGAAGCATTCTGGACTACGCCTGCTGATGGACAAGATCCTTACGAGACAGCAAAAAGAGAAACCCTTAACTATTTAAAGGAGTTCATGATTCAATATATTAAAGCCCAGGAGAGCGGGCTGAAGGTTACAGCCGAGAGTAAAGAACAATCTAAAGCCCGGGTAGAAAGTATTAAAATGAGTCTGGGCCTTACTGATAAACAATTAGAACAGCAGTACAAGATTAATTCGAGGGATCTGCAGGCTCTCTATGAGAAAATCGCAGTAATTGACGAATATAAGAAACAATACATTGATAATGAATTTACTGCCCCTGAATTTACAGATCAGGAGCTTAAGGATCATTATGAAGAATCTAAGCGGGATTACGACAAGGTTGACATAAGCTATATTACTTTCTATAAGTTTAATGACGAGAGTCAGATGTTAAGTGAAGAAGAGGTAGCTGAAAAGATGAAAACAGCAGAAGAGGCACTTAAAAAGGCACAAGAGGGTGAAAATATGGACACATTAGTAACCCAATACACTGAGGAGGATGCTGAATCTGCCGGCGCAGATCCTTCCCGTCAAATAGGCAAAGCTACCATCTCATACAGTCAGGATTCCTCATACGAGTATTTCATGGATTGGTCACTTATCGAGTGGGCCTTTGATAATAAAATTGGAGATGCGGGTATAGTGGAATCAACATATTTTATATATGTGGCTAAAATAGAGGGCCGCACAGATTTCGATGATGTTAAAACTGATGTAAATGACACTATGACTTCAAATGCAAGTGAAGAATTCTACGATGATGCTATTGAAAGCTGGGGACTGGAATCCAGGTATAATATAATAAAGAATGACAGGGTATATGAATCTATTTCCTACAAATAGAGTTTTTCCCATCCGATAGCTAGCCAAAAGAGCCTTTGCGAACAGATATGTTCACGAAGGCTCTTTTTTGATGGAGAATATTATCATATCCATGATTTACTCCTCATAAACTAAAGCATGTCCATATAAATTAAATTGGAGGCTTTAGATGGAATGGGGAAAATCCGATAACAGACATTTTATTGAGCTACTATCCTCCTACCTGCCCGACAGAATCAGGCAGGCAGTGGGCTTGATTAATGGGGAATACATAAACAAACTTGAGGAAATCAGAATCAGAAAGGGTCTTCCTCTTATGGGAGTTTTCGCAGGGTTTGATTACTTCATCGGTGAAAAAGGATCATTATCTGATAATCCCGGGGCTGCGTTATTTGTATCTCCAAAGGAAATAGAATCCCTGTTCCTTCTTATATGTGAACATTCTGTTTATGCTTTTCAGAACGAAATAGCCAAAGGTTTTATTACATTAAAGGGCGGACATAGAGCCGGTATTTGTGGAACCGTTGTTTACGAGGGGGAAAAAATAGTGGCTATTAAAGATATTTCCTCTGTAAACATCAGATTTTCCAGACAAATCAAGGGCTGTGCCCAAAAGGTCTTTCCTCATCTTATACGCAATAACCATGATATTTATAACACTTTAATTCTTTCACCGCCAAGACTGGGTAAAACCACGCTGCTAAGAGATCTGTGCCGCCTCATAAGCCAAGGTGTGCCAAGTGAAAAATTTAATGGACTACGGACTGCTATTGTGGACGAGAGATCTGAAATTGCAGCAATATACAGAGGCATTCCTCAGAATGATTTGGGGCCGAGGGCTGATGTAATGGATGGTTGTCGAAAGAGTGAAGGTATAGAAATCATGCTCAGGGGAATGGCGCCTCAGGTAATTATTGTAGATGAACTAGGGGGTACGCAGGATGCCGAAGCAGTAAGAAGAGCATGGAATGCAGGTGTGCGCCTGATTGCCACCGCACATTCTTATGGAGTTGAAGATTTAAAATGCAGATTAGGAGTTGGAAAGCTTATTGGTATAGGAGGATTTGAAAGGATTCTTTTATTGGGAACAGACAAAGGAAAAAGATGGATTAAGGTGATGGATGCCAATGGTAACGAGCTTAGCTTTTTGGATCAAGATAGTGGGATGCATACTGGTCTTTTCGGGCTGCACAGCTATGGGAATAAATCTGTCAAACAGGCTTGCCGAGAGACAGCGTATATTGTCAAAACTAACAGAGGTTCTTCTTAATCTAAGAAATCAAATGTGCAGGCTGGGTAATCCGCTGTTTTTTGCTTTTGAAAATATAGGTAAAGATACTTTAGCAGGGGAATGGTCGGCTATATTACTGGATTGTGGAGAAATAATAAATAATCAGCAGATAGATACCGGTGANGCCTGGAGACTTGCAATAGATAAGAATAAAGAATCTATGCCACTGGANGAATCTGATTGGACTGTGATTTCAGAATTTGGAGAAATGCTTGGAAAATCAGACATTCAGAATCAGGAATCTGTTCTTGACTTGGCCAGGGAAAACATAGAAATTCTCGAGAGGGAGGCAAGAGAAACAGCCAAAATCAACGGCAAGCTTTACCGAAACATGGGGGTTCTGAGTGGAGCGGCAGTAGTGATTCTTTTGCTATGAAGGAGATACAGATATGAATGTGGATTTAATATTTAAAATAGCGGCCATTGGGATTTTGGTATCAATCCTAAACATTGTTCTTACTAAATCGGGAAGAGAAGAAATGGCTATGATGACCACATTAGCCGCAGTGGTGGTAGTCCTGCTTATGGTGGCAAAGGAAATATCATACCTCTTCGATACAGTTAAAACTATGTTTGGGTTTTAGCTTATTTATATGAAATTAGATGTACATACGAAGCAAAGGGTGAACCAATCTATGGAGGCAGAGTTAATAAAGGTTGCAGTACTAGGTATAGTGACAGCCGTTTTTGTAATGATTGTATCTGAAAAGCAGCCTGAAATTGGCTTGGTTATAGCTCTTGCCTTTGGCGTAATGGCACTGGTGATAGCATTTGGAAAGGCCGGGGCAGTTATTGGAGCAATAGAGGATGCAATAGATAAAGCCGGTATTGATGCCAGGCTTCTGGTCCCAGTATTAAAGGTTACGGGCATGGCATACATAACCCAGTTTTCAGCTGATATATGCAAGGATGCAGGACAAAACTCCATTGCAGGAAAGGTTGAGACAGTGGGAAAAATCATGATGCTTGTGGTGGCGGTACCGATTGCGACATCCTTAATACAGATTATTTCCACTATTTTATAGTCCACAAAGGAGGAGGCACAATCAACAATGAAAATAAGTAAGTTTATTTTTATAGTAGGCACTGTAATATACTTTGTATTTTCAAGTACTGTGTCTGGCTTTTGTTATCAAGATTCTCTAACCCATCAGGAGGAGATAAATGTTAATATTCTTGAAGACAAACTAGAAATGGATGAAATAGAAAATGTTAAGAATGCTGTAGATAAAGCCCTTACGAACCCCAGTATATCGAATAAATATAGTATTACATCGGAGGAAATACTAAATAACTTATTAAAGGGTAATCCCTTGAAGAGTCTTGAGGGATTGCCCAATGCATTACTGAGTATTCTAGGCAAGGAGGTAAAAGCCAATATTGCCCTAATCATTCAGCTTTTTGCCGTAATGCTTATAGGGGCGGTAATCCGTGCTATGCAGCCTAAGGAAGGTGGATTATCCAACGAAGCAGCCAGGCTGGCAGTAAACGGAGTATTGATTATCATAGCATCAGTCAGCTTTGGGAGTATGGTAGATATTGCCCGCTCAACAATAGACTCCATGCAGCAGATTTCTTCCCTGGCTATGCCTGCAATGCTGGCGTTAATGGCTTCTTCAGGAAAAATAGTATCGGTTGCAGCAATTCAACCTATAATGTTTGTCATTGTAAACGGCATTAACTACCTATTTAAGGTTGTTTTACTGCCTGTTACAGTAATGGCTGGAGTTCTTTTTCTTGTAGACGGGATCTCTGAAAGATTTAAGCTCAAGACACTGGCTAAGCTTTTAAAAAGCATTGCTGTATGGGCAACAGGAATAATGACCCTTATATTATCCATACTTGTTTCGGTTCAGAAGATAGCAAGCTCATCGGTTGATGCGGTCACTATCAGAACTACAAAGTTTGCACTGGGGACATTTATTCCTGTGGCAGGCAAATATATGGCCGATGCAGCAGAAACTATATTGATGTGTACTTCTGCAGCAAGCAATTTCGTGGGGATACTGACCATAATCGGTCTGGGAGTTATATTCGCAATACCCTTTATAAAGGTTTTTGTTATTATGATATCTTTCCGGTTAGCAGCATCCTTCGGTGCCCCCATATGTGATGAAGCTATATGCGATGCGCTTGAGGACTCAGCTGATTGCTTTTCAGTTATGATGGGCATAATGGGGGCCTCATTATTTGGAGATATCCTTCTTGCCGGAACCATGATGCAGTTAGGAGGAGTAATAACATAAGACAGGGGCGAGACGGGTGGGACAGGGGACCGTCCCCTGTCTCGCTGTCCCGCCCTCACTAAAGGAGAGAGTACAAGAATGAACGAGCTAAAATCCTGGGTTATTACCCTGGTTACTATTTCAGTTCTTTGCGCAATTATTGAGTGTTTTGTGCCAAAGGGCAATATGGAAAAGTATGTTAAGTTGATTTGCGGACTAGCCATAACTTCAGTTATAGCCATGCCTGTGCTTAATTTTTTAAATAGTGATCTGGAGCTGGACTCATTGGCCTGGAATCAATACATGCAGCTTTCAGAGAGGGAGCTGAAGGGCAGAATTGAGAGAATTGAAAAGGATGATTCTGTTAAAATGCTTGAGCTATATAGAGGATCATTGATTAATGATATCAAAGCCCGCTTCAAAGGCTATAGGGAATTTCAGGTTACAGATGTTGATGCGGTACTCTATGAGAATCACAATGATGAAAATTTTGCACAGATCCGTTGTATCTATATTACATTAGCACCGGGCAAGGATAATAGGACTGGATTATTACCTGAAGAATCGAAGAGATATGTAAGGAATCATCTGATGGAGATTTTTGGCCTCAAGGAGGACCAAGTAATTATAGATTCGAGTAAATTTAACGGAGGGAAATAAATATGTTTAAGAACATAACAGGTTTCTTCGTAAAGAAAAAGGATAAGACAGAAAAACGAAAGCTATCATTAACTGAAAGTATAATAATCATGATTGCTTTAGGCATTATTATTATTCTTGCAGGAAGCTACATAGCAAGCAGCAATAAAAATGAGGATACCTTAGGTTATGTAAACAGTAGCTCAGCAAATTTGCCGGTTCAAAAATCAAGCAGTATATCCACATATGACGGGCATGATATCGTGGCTGACATAGAGGAAAGACTGGCTGATCTTCTGTCTAAGGTTGAGGGCGCCGGTGAGGTAAGCGTTATGGTTTACGCCGACACAGGCAGTGAGATGGTACCGGCATACAATAATGAGCAGGACACAAGGAATGATGAGAAGACCGATGGAAGAACAACCGAGATAAGCGAGAACAGGCAGCTTGCATTATCAGGTAAGGATGAGCCGGTAATACTAAAGGTAATAATTCCTCAGATAAAAGGAGTGGTGGTCGTGGCTGAGGGAGCAGATGACATACTTATTAAGGCTCAACTTAATGAAGCAGTCTGTACCCTGTTAGGAATTCCCGAACACAGAGTTCAGATATTGAAGCATAAGTAGCATATTAGAATATTCAGGTAAATATAATAAATTAGTAGTTAGAAATTAGAAGTTAGAAATTAGAAATCTCTAACCTCTCGGTATTTAAATATCTGTCATAAGAATGGTTTGGAGGTTATGGTATGAAAAGAAAGCAAATTGTTGTACTGGGACTAGTTTTAGTAATAATTTCAGTGGGGATACTCCAGTACAACTACAATACCTCAGGGCAAGCGAGCAAAGAATACGGGGATGACCTCGACCTTGTGCAGGGAACAGGCCTTGAAGATATACCCGGGGCAGCAGTATATGTTGACAACACTGAAGGTGATTTGCTTGATGATGTACTAGCTCAACAGGAAACCTCAGGTTTTTTTGCCGAAGCTCGCATAAATAGAAATAAAGAACGAAGCAAGCAAAAGGATGAATTGAAATCTCTTGCTATGGATGTAGATGGAGACAGCGTGTCAGCATCCACCACAAATGATACTTCTTTGGATGCACAGACGCAGCTGCTTAATTTGATAAGAAGGTCTGAATTAGAGAGCACAATAGAGACTCTGATAAAGCAAAGGGGATTTGAGGATGCCCTTGCATATATGAGCGAAACCGACAGTATTGATGTTATGGTAAAGGCACCAAGTCTGACAGAACAGGAAGTAGCGCAAATAACTGATATAGTTACCCGCCATGCAGATGTGAGTATGGACAAAATAACGGTTAAGAGTGTTAATTAAAGGGGTTATTACATAAAACTATAACATGTGATGAGGTTTTCTTAAATTAAGGTTTAGAAAGCCTCTTGTTTTTTGTTCATCATGAAATCAATAATCAGTAATCAGGCATAAAAAGCAAAAACGTACCTTAGGTACGTTTCAATTGTATGCTTAAGTTTATCATTTTCTTATTTTGCTGAAATAGCATTGTACGCCTTTTGAAGCTGTGATTTTTTTCTGGAGGCAGTATTCTTATGAAGAATGTTTTTAGAAGCCGCTTGATCAACTTTCTTCATAGCAAATTTGAGCATTTCCTCACATTCAGGAGAATTTGCGTTAATGGCCTCGTCATAATTACGGATAGTGGTCCTTAGCTCAGACTTCTTCATGCGATTTTGCAAATTTTTACTGCTATTTGTTTTTACTCTCTTTATTGCAGATTTTGTATTTGCCATAGTATTCACCTCCCATTAGTTTTGTACAACAAACATAATAATAGCACGAAGAACTTGGCTTTGCAAGAAAATTTAATTGATTTTCTCATTCCTTTTGATAATTGCCACACTGGACAAGGAGAATTGGTTATAATATCATTAAGTTCATAAAGAATGAATTAGATTAGCTTTATCAGGAGTGTAAATTATGCAGAAAAAAGGTACTATACTTAGTGGCATGAGGCCGACGGGAGCTCTTCATCTAGGAAACTATTTTGGAGCGCTAGAAAACTGGGTCCGTCTTCAGGACGAATATAATTGTTTTTTCTTTGTAGCAGATTACCATGCCTTGACAACAGGCTATGATGATACAGAGTATTATAAGGATAATATCACCAACCTTTTGGTGGATTGGCTTGCAGCAGGACTCGACCCCGAAAAGTGTACATTCTTTTTGCAAAGCTCAATAAAAGAGCACGCCGAGCTTCACCTGCTATTCTCAATGAACCTGCCATTATCCTGGCTGTATAGATGTCCAACCTATAAGGATCAGCTTAACCAGCTAAAGGAGAAGAACATTACTACCTATGGCTTTTTAGGATATCCCTGTCTTATGGCTACAGATATTTTAATGTATAAGGCTGATTATGTTCCAGTTGGAGAGGACCAACTTCCTCATATTGAAATGACCAGAGAAATTGCCAGAAGGTTTAACTATCTGTATAATTCCGAGGTCTTCCCAGAGCCGCAGCCATTATTAACCAAGGCTAAGGTCTTGCCGGGACTCGATGGAAGGAAGATGAGCAAAAGTTATAACAATACTATTGCCTTATCTGACAGCCCTGAAGTAGTCAGAAAGAAGATTATGAGCATGGTAACCGATCCTGAACGCATTCGCAAAACAGATCCGGGGCATCCTGAGGTTTGCTCGGTATTTTCTTATCATAAGCTGTTTTCAGAGGGGCAGATTACGGAAATTGAGCAAGACTGCCGAAAAGGGGAAATCGGTTGTGTAGCCTGCAAGAAAAAATTAGCTGATAGTGTTGCTGAGCTGATGACTCCTCTTTATGAAAGAAGACAGGAATGGCTAAAACATACCGATGATATAAAAGACATTATTACTGAAGGAAATAAAAAGGCCAGAGTAATCGCCGAAAAGACAATGGATGAGGTTCGCAAGGTCATGAGAATTGACTGGATTTAAGGTGATATTATGAAAAGCGCTTTAACCGATGCATGTACCTTAAAGCTTGAAAACTTTGAAGGCCCCTTTGATTTATTGTTCTATCTTATTGAAAAGGATAAGATAGATATATATGATATCCCTATTTCTCAGATAACAGATCAATATTTGGATTATTTAAGGGCCATGCAGGAACTTGACCTGGACATAGCATCTGAATTTTTGGTTATGGCGTCAACGCTTCTTCATATTAAATCCAGATTACTTTTACCTAGCAAAGAATCCTTACTGGAAGGAGAAGCTGAGGATCCGCGAGAGGAGCTTATTATCAAACTTCTTGAATACAAGAAGTATAAGGAGTATTCTAGGGTCTTGGCATCGAGGGATGAAAAATGGAAGGGGGCCCATTATAAGCTGCCAGAGATAATTCCCGATATTATTGCCCCTGACGAGCTTGAACTATCGCCATTAACATTAAGGGACTACATGGCTGATGCTCTTAAAAGATACAAGGATAAGCAGGATGATGTATCTAAAAGAATGGCGAGAATTCTTGACCATGAAAAGGTTTCCTTGAGAGCAAAGATTAAGGAGCTTCTTACCTCTTTAAAAAAGGGTGTAAAACTATGCTTTTCGAAATGCTATAATACAAAGGAAAAGAGCCGGTTGGAGGTTGCCACGGGTTTTTTGGCAACACTTGAAATTGTAAGGGTTGGCAAGGCCGAAATTGATCAACCTGTTGCTTTTGGTGAGATATATATTACACCTAAAAGCGTGCAAAAAGACATAGATTCTGTAACTTAACATGGAATGGGGATTAGCATATGGACTCGATACAAAAAATTGAGATGATCATTGAAGCTTTACTCTTCGCTTCGGGTGACTCTTTGCCCATAGAAAAGATTGCTGAGATAATTGAAAATGATAAGAAAACAACTAAGGCAATCATGTCAAATTTGATGTATAAATTCCAGAATGCGAGTCGGGGTATAATCATAAGGGAAATTGGCGGAGCCTACCAACTTTGCACAAGGCCTGAACTGGATGAGCATATCCAGCAGTTAGGAACTGTAAGAAAAAAGCAGGGACTAACTCCGCAGGCTTATGAAACCCTTGCTATTATTGCTTATAACCAGCCAGTGACGAGGGCATATATTGAGCAGATAAGGGGAGTAAACAGCGACGGTGTTTTACTGACGCTAACCGACCGAAATCTCATTCAGGAGGTTGGAAGGGACAACACTCCCGGAAAACCTAAACTATACGGAACAACCGAAGAATTCTTAAGAGCCTTTGGCTTTTCTTCAATTAAAGAGCTTCCTCCATTGGAAATGAACGAAATTCCTGAGGTATATGAAAATGTTCCTCTAGACTAAAAAATCTTGGAATAAATTACTATAGACCGGAAACTATATTTAATGCGGAGGTACTGATTGTGTTTCTGGTCTTATTAATTTTTGCCATTTTAATAGTTGTTTTATTGAACCTGAAGCTATCTTTAATGATATTGGTTTCAATAGATGAAAAAGGATTCCATCTTAATATCAAGGTTATGCTTTATAAAATATTAACCTTATATTCTTGGCGGCTTGAAGAAGGTGGATTAAGCTTTCTCCTTAAAAAGAAAAAGGATGTCCCGGAAAAGAAAAAAAAGAAAAAGGGACTACTGGCAGCAGTAACAAAAATGTTTTTTTCTACCGATACCTATAATCATTTGAAGAAAAACTTAGAGGTATTTGATTTATCAGTAACTGGCAGATTAGCTACAAAAAATGCTGCAGTTACAGCTCAGCTTTTTGGGGGAATCTGGTCTATACTGGGAATGCTTATTCCAATAATTCCACAAAAACATTTTATCTTTGATTTCTATCCCGATTTTCAAAAAGAAAAATCTGATTTTCATATTTCCTGTATATTAAGGGTTCGAATCATCCATATTATAGTTTTGATAGTGAATTATTTGAAAGAAAAAATAGGGAAAGGAAGAGAAGTAAACTATGGGACAGCATCCAATTGAAGAACTTATGAAAACAGCTATGGAAAGTATTAAGGATATGGTAGATGTTAACACCATTGTTGGTGATGCGGTTCAAACCATTGACGGGACTGTTATTATTCCGGTCTCTAAGGTCGCTTTCGGATTTGCAGCTGGTGGTGGTGAATACTGTCAGAAAAATAAAAATGAAAACCCTGGCTTTCCCTTCGCAGGGGGGAGTGGTGCAGGTGTAAGCATTAATCCTATAGCATTTTTGGTAGTTGGAAGAAATAACACTATTAAAATGATTCCAACGTCGCCACATGCTGCTTTGGATCGTGCTTTGGATAACATCCCCAATCTGATTGAGCAAATCAAAAAGGCCCTGGAGCCAGGTAATAAGAAGGATAAGAACAGAGACGAAAAAGAATCCGATACAGAAGGGCAAAAAGGCGAATCGATTAAAGCTGCTTTAGATGATGAGAACGACAATAGCTTTTAAGAAAGCAAATGAAGTGCACGAAAAAGGGGCTATACGATTCCTCGATACAGCCCCTTTTTTATGATACTAGCTTAATTATTGGTTTTTGTTGTTGTTTGTATCATACTGAGGATACTGATTACCGGTGTAGGTCTGGAAAACTTTCTTAACGATGTTACCGCCGATTGTTCCGGCTTCACGAGAAGTCAAATCACCATTGTAACCTTGCTTCAAGTTAATACCAAGCTGTCCAGCGATCTCATATTTCATATTATCAAACTGGGTCTTGCTTCTTGAATTGTTGTTTGCCATTTTCTCACCTCCTCAATGCTTATTATGCCTAGCCATTCTTTCTTTATAAGTAGAAAGTTTTGGTGTGTAAGAATTCTTAAAAACACATAAATAACTGCAATTATTCAATTATATTTCGCTTCGAAAATGCTTATCGTTATTATTTGACAATATTCCTGAATATATGAGAAAATAAAGTAGAAGAAACATATCCTTTGCGGAACTTTTGTTGTATCTATCAATATATTGTGGTATATTCATAGGTAGATACATATTTTTGGTACCTATTTAGACGAAAGAAAAAGATTGCATTCTGCAATTTATAAGGAGATGATAGCATGCCATCTAAACTACTCTTTCCAAATAGCAATGTTGAACGTGCTCTTGATGCTGCATGGCTAAGAAACAATGTCATTTCCCAAAACATTGCCAATGTTGATACTCCCGGATATAAAAGAAAAGTAGTTCGATTCGAAGAGTTTTTGAACAATGAAATGAAAACCGGGAAAATAAACAGTGGCCAATCTAAGATTTATCCAGATGGGATAAGTGTTACAGAGGACCCTTCATCCTCATCCTACAGAAGCGACGGAAATAATGTAGATATAGAACATGAAATGGCTTTATTAGCGGCCAATAATTTACGATATAATACCCTGATCCAGAGAATAAACGGAAACTTCTCAAAACTTAAGAATGTTATTCGAGGAGGTAGATGATAATGGGCCTGTTTGACTCGTTTAATATCAGTGCATCGGCACTGACGGCGCAGCGCCTTCGGATGGATATAATATCGCAGAATATAGCTAATGTTAACACCACCCGTACTGAGGATGGAACTCCCTATAGAAGAAAAACGGTTGTATTTCAGGAAAAGGAAGCCGACATACCATTTTCACAATATTTATCCGAACAAAGTAAGAGTCGTTATCTTGCTGGTGGAGGAGTGAGGGTTACTGGTATTGTAGAAGATCCAACCCCCTTTAAGGAGGTTTATGACCCAAGCCATCCCGACGCGGATGAAAACGGAATAGTGCAAATGCCCAATGTTGAGATTGTAACTGAAATGGTTAATATGATTTCTGCATCAAGAGCCTATGAGGCAAATGTAACGGCATTGAATGCTTCTAAATCAATGGCTACCAAGGCTCTTGAAATAGGCAGATAATAGCAGGATAGACAAAGGAGGCGTTAGTAAATGGCCATACAAAGTATTAATTTAATTAATAATAAAGTACTAACGGAGGCTCCTTCAAAAGCTGTTAACGGTGCAAGTGATAATATTAATTTTAAAGACCTTTTACTTGATGCACTTAATAATGTTAATACGTTAGAGCGGGAGTCTGATAAAATGACCGAGGATTTTATAGCCGGGCGAACCGATGATATTCACTCGGTTTTAATTGCGGCTGAAAAAGCCTCTGTGTCACTACAGTTTATTACTGAAGTGAGAAACAAGGTTATGGAAGCCTACCAGGAAATTATGAGAATGCAGATTTAATCGGATATATCATACTAAAGAAAAGGCATGAGGTACTTTAGAGGAACCTTTATCGGGAGGGTTAGATTATGCCGGAAGGAATAAAGAAGCTATGGGAAAAATTTAAGACTTTTTGGAATGATCTTGAAAAAGGTCAAAAAATAAGAATTTTTACCTTACTGGGAGTTGTACTTGCAGCAATAGTAATTACCGTAGCACTATCATTAAGAGTTGAATATGTTCCGCTTTTCGACACATCTCAAGAGGTTAATCTACAACCTGTTGTTAATTATCTCACAGAGAATAATATTGCCTTTAAAAAGGGAGAAAACCAGATATATGTTGATAGCAAGCTCAAAAGAGATATTGAGTTTGATTTAAGCACCCAGGGCCTGGTATCGCCCGAGATTACCTTTGCTGACACCTGGGACAAATTATCACTTACAGCTACTGAAAGCGACAAGGAAAATCTTTGGAAAAATTACTTAACAAATGATTTGGTATATAAGCTAAAGAAATTTGAAAATATTGAAAATGCGACAGTGCAGTATTCAAAACCTGAAAAGACCTATTGGGTAAAATCTGATCAGGAAGACAAGGGTAGTGCCTATGTTATGTTAAAAACAAAAAAAGCCCTTACGCCTGATCAGGTTGATGCGGCGGCAAAGGTAGTAGCTGCATCCTTAGGCATCCCTGCTGACAGAATTACAATAGTTGATCATAATCTTAATCCACTTTCCAGAGATTATAGTCAAAGCGATATGCTTAAGGCCGGCACTCAAGATGAAATGCGCCGTCAACGCCAGCTTGAACTGGAGAATAAAGTATATGATTTCTTTAAAGTAGGAATTGCTCAAAATGAATTTTTTGATACCATGAGTGTTTCAGCTCATGTTGTACTGGATTTCGACACATATAAAAGTTCATCAGTTACATATGAGCGCCCAGTCGAAGATGAGGATGCTGTGCTTTCTGAAGAATCATTATATGAATCATTAACCGATGGGGATATGGGTGATATTCCCGGCACAGACACTAATCCGCAGGGAACCACCTCGTATCAATGGGGCGAAGAAGGTAACGGGAAATATATTAAAGAGCATACCGTCAGAGAAAATCTGTATAATCAGAAAAACGCAGAGGAAGAGAAGGCAGTAGGAAAGCTTATTGCCGGTCAATCTACCATGTCCATTTCTCTCTGGTATGGAAACAGAATTGAAAATGATTCAGGTCTTACTTCGGATTATTTGCAGCAGGTCAGACAATCGGCCGCTTCTGCTACCGGGGTTCCGATAGAGAATATAACAATAAGCGTACAAAAAATTGCACCAGAGCCTATAGCAGAGGTTACTTTTGCTGATACGGCCTCTGAGATTTTTAATCAATATGGTTTTTATGCTTTAATGCTTATACTGTTAATTGTAATGATAATTACGGCGCTTCCAAGAAAGAAGACTGGTAGTGTTGAGGCAGTGGCATTAGAAGCGGCAGCAGCTACAACAGGAGGCGCAGCACAGCCCTTTGAGGAAATTGATGAAATAGCTGATATTAATGTTCAGGAACAGTCTGAGATTAAGAAGCAAATAGATAAGTTTGTAAAGCAAAATCCTGATTCAGTAGCTCAATTATTAAGGAACTGGATTGGTGAAGATTGGGACTAGTTTTTAGCACAGATCCAAAGGCGGGTGAAGCTAATGACATATAGAGCAGATATGGTAAGAGAGATGTCGGGTAGAGAAAAGGCAGCTATGCTCCTTATTATATTGGGCCCGGAAAGTTCTGCATCAATTTTTAAGCATTTGAAGGAAGAGGAAATTGAACAGCTAACACTGGAGATTGCAAATATTAGAACGGTTTCACCGGCAGAACGAGAAAATGTGTTAAATGAGTTTTATCAGTTATGCCTTGCCCAGCAGTATATTACTGAGGGAGGTATAGGATATGCTAAGGATATTCTGGAAAAAGCTGTGGGCACAGAAAAGACTATGGAGATAATTAATAAGCTTACTGTGTCACTGCAAGTCCGGCCCTTCGACTTTGTCAGGAAGGCTGATCCTTCACAGGTGTTAAACTTTATTCAAAGCGAGCATCCTCAAACCATAGCACTTATATTGGCTTATTTGAAGCCCCATCAATCGGCGGCAATTCTGTCAGCACTCCCGCAGGATAAACAGGCTGATGTAGCAAAAAGAATTGCTCAGATGGACAGAACTTCTCCGGAAATAATTAAAGAGGTTGAAAGGGTACTTGAGAAGAAGCTCTCTACCCTTGTAACAGAGGATTTTACAGCCGTTGGTGGAATCCAAGCTATTGTTGAGGTCTTGAATGCAGTTGACAGAGGAACTGAAAAATATATTATGGATTCTCTTGAAATTGAAGATACTGATCTGGCTGAAGAAATCAGGAAAAGGATGTTTGTATTTGAAGATATTCTTCAGCTTGATAACCGTTCAGTTCAGCGCTTCCTCCATGAGGTGGACAACAGTCAGCTTGCTCTTGCCCTCAAAGGATCTACCGAAGAAGTTCAAGCTCATATTTACAATAATATGTCCAAGCGTCTGGCAGAGATGATAAAAGAGGATATCGAATACATGGGACCTGTTCGCCTGAAGGATGTAGAAGAGGCGCAGCAGAAGATAGTAAATGTAATAAGAAAACTGGAGGATGCCGGCGAAATAATTATTTCAAGGGGCGGAGGAGACGAAATAGTTGTATAGCAATAAATATGGATATGGTGTATATAAGCGTAATCAAGTTAATCTAGGCGCACCATATAAGCCGCCTAAAATGACCGAATCGATAGTTGAGGAAGTTTTTAACGAAGCTGCGGCGGCATCAGAGGCCGATCCGGACATGGACCTTAAAATTGGCCAGGATATCGTGCATAAGGCCAAGAGTGAAGCGGCTCTAATCAAGCATGAGGCTGAGCAGGAGGCTGAAAGTATTATAAACGAGGCCAAAGAAAAAAGTGAGGCAATGCTTGCAGAAGTTCTTCAGGAGGCTAAGGAAGAAGGTTATCGCCACGGTGAAGAACTGGCCCAACAACATTATAGTGATCTTCTGGCAGAAGCTCAGGACTTCAAAGAGCGAAGTGAGCGAGAGTATCAAGAGACTATAGCTTCCTTTGAAAATAATATAATAGAGCTGGTGCTGGAAATCTCTGAAAAGGTCATAGGGAAGCTAGTTGAAGAAAATAAGGATATTGTTTTAGATATTGTAAAGGATACAATTAATTCATGTAGCAACAGAGAAAACATTACTCTGATAGTATCTTCCGAGGATTATGATGTTGTAGTTGAGAATCAGGAATTATTAAAATCCTCTGTTAAAGGAATACACAAGCTGGAACTTAGAGAGGATAAATCATTGAAAAAAGGCTCATGCATTATTGATACTAATTTTGGTTCGGTTGAAGGCAGCTATGATGTCCGTTTGGAAAGTATACGAAAAGCATTTTTTGAATTAATAGGCGAAAACGGCCAAGAAGACGGAAAAGATGATGAATAATATAAATCTGGACAAATATCATAGACTATTAAAATCCCGCAGCTTTGTCCGTTATACGGGCAAGGTAACCAAGGTAGTTGGCCTTACCATAGAGGCTGAGGGCCCCGAGACACATGTCGGGGCCTTATGTCATATTGTTTCCCAGCAGAAGGAACCTATTCTTGCTGAGGTAGTGGGCTTCAGGGATAACAATGTTCTGTTAATGCCCATCGGAGACATGTCCGGTATTGGTCCGGGCAACAGGGTAATTGCTACTAACAGCGAATTACAGGTTGGAGTAGGACCGAAGCTTTTAGGAAGAGTTCTGGATGGCTTAGGCAACCCTATGGATGGCAAGGGGCCAATAGAGGTTGAGAAGTATTATCCCGTAAACAACACTCCTCCAAATCCAATAAAACGCCCCAGGATTAATCAGGTTCTACCGTTGGGGGTAAAGTGCATAGATGGTCTTACCACAGTAGGAAAGGGCCAGAGACTTGGTATCTTTGCCGGAAGTGGCGTGGGGAAAAGTACACTCATAGGTATGATAGCCAGAAATACAAAAGCTGATATAAATGTCATCGCTCTTATTGGAGAGCGTGGTCGTGAGGTTCGAGACTTTCTTGAAAGAGATTTGGGTGAGGAGGGTCTGAAACGCTCGGTGGTTGTTATAGCAACATCGGATCAACCTGCTCTTATCCGCCTAAAAGGTGCCTCGGTGGCAACCGCAATTGCTGAATACTTTAGAGACTGTGGTAATGATGTACTTCTTTTAATGGATTCATTGACGCGTTTTTCTATGGCTCAAAGAGAGATTGGTTTAGCTACGGGAGAGCCTCCTGTAACAAGAGGGTATACCCCTTCTGTTTATGCGGCCATGCCAAAGCTTTTAGAACGTTCAGGCACATCGGATAAGGGTTCGATAACAGGACTATATACGGTTCTTGTTGATGGAGATGATATGAACGAACCCATAACAGATACTGCACGTGGAATATTGGACGGACATATAGTGCTTTCCAGACAGCTAGCCCATAGAAACCACTATCCCGCAATAGATGTTCTTGCATCTATAAGCCGTGTAATGACAGACATAGCAGATAGCGAGCATAAAAAGGCTGCCGCTGAGCTTAGGCGAAACCTGGCAATCTATTCTGATGCTGAGGACCTTATTAATGTTGGAGCCTATGTTAAGGGCAGTAACCCTGATATAGATTTATCAATTAAATTAAATAAGGGCATTATTGAGTTTTTGACTCAGGATATTTTTGCGAAATATTCCTTCCCTGAAACTGTTGAACTTCTTATTAAAACTGTAGAAAGCTAAAGCGTGATATATTATGGCAGGCTTTAAATTCCGATTGGAAACAATTCTAAATCTAAAAGAGCAATTCGAAAAAAATGCCAAGAATGAATTAGGCATCGCTATTAAAAAACTTGAGGAAGAAAAACTAAAGCTCAAGAAAATTTCTGACGAAATAGAAATCAATATGAAGGATTTTAAAAAAGCTTGTACAGGCATTATCCAGCGTGAAACAATAAAGGAGTTGAAATCCTTTATTGTTTATCTGAATTCAGCTAAGGAGAGGCAAGAGGAGAATGTTAAGAAAGAGCAGGAAAATGTCGATAAAGTAAGAGACAAGCTTGTGGAGATTATGAAGGAAAGAAAGGTTCTGGAAAAGCTTAAAGAAAAGGAATTTCACAAGTATTTGAAGGAAGAAGAAAGAAAAGAACAGCAGCGCATAGATGAACTAGTCAGCTACAAGGAGGCTGCTAAAGTGGATGAAACCGGTTAAGGAGATTATACATGGCAGATAAAAAGGATAATCAACCCCAGGAAGCTGCAAAATCACAACTAGCAGAAAGAGAAAAGCCTCAAGGATGTTTACATTCGATAATTGTAGTAATTTTGGCTATTTTAGTTGTTGCAGTTGTTACTGTAGGGGTTTTCTATTATATGTCAAAAAATAACATCAATGGATTTGCCGAGTCATTAAGACCGTACCTTCGCAAATATCCTATTCTTCAGCTTTTCATGCCAAAGGATTTGCCTGAATATGATCCTGATGATCCTATCTATCTTACTGACAAGCAGATTCTTGAGAAATATAAGGAATACCGGGAAAAGGTTAAGAACCTCAATGATAGTCTTGAAGAGGCCAACAGAACTATCGAGGAATTAAAGATAGACGATGAGGATCTAGTAGAACAACAGATTCTGATTGAAGAGAACCAACGGATTTTAGAAGTGATTGAGGCCCAACGAGAAGCTTTACAGGAAGATCAAAGGATATTGGGGGACCTGATTCTGCAAGGAGATAAAGAGGGGTTTGCTGCTTATTTTCAAAAGGTAGATAAGTCAACAGCAGAAGATATTTATTCCGAAATAGCTAAGGATCTAATCATAGATGAAGAGAAGCAGAATCTGGCAGAGCCCTTTTCCAAAATGGATTCACAAAGAGCCGCTAATATGTTGTCAGAAATGTTTACAAAGGATGCTGAGGCAACTCTGGATATATTTGAAGGTATGCAGTCAAAGGTTATGGCTCCCATACTGGAAAGAATGGATTCTAAGCTGGCAGCAGAGATTTATAGCCTGTTAGCCGAAAGACGGCTTAACAGATAGAAATACCAATATTAACATTTATTTGCGAAAGGGGGTGAAAAAGAATGCAGAGTAATTTTGTAAATGCCATGCAATTAACGCGCACTCTCATGGATTTTTCCATGCCAAAGGCTTCACAAAAACATGATGACGGTAATGATTCTTTTCTGAATATCTTGAGTGAAAGAATGGATTCAAGAAAAAACAACGGTTTTGAACAAAACTCATGGAAGAAGACAGACTTTGTAAGCAAAGACAAGGCCAAGTTCATGACGACGGGGAAAAGATCATCAGCAGATAATGATTTTTCCAAGACAGATAAGCTACAGAATAGGGTATCTGATAATACCAATACAACAAAGTCAGAATCTGTCAAGGATAGTAAAACTGTAAAAACCAGTGAGGCCGATAAAGCGCAAAAAGCAGAGGATATGACAAAGGCGGAGAAGGAAGAAAAAATCCGTAACCTAGAAGCCATGATTGCATTGCTAGAACAGCTTCTTGCTCAGCTCGAGGTAAAGGTTGTAGACCAGATAGATCCTGTATTTCCGCAAAAGACTTTAATGCCTGTGGAAGAAGAAGGGGTCTCTCCTATGGAGATTTTAAAAATGTTGGTGTCACAGAACATCAAAAAGCTGGAGGAGTTCCTGGGGAAAATGCAGCAGGATGAAAAGTCTCCTGAAGTTATAGCCTTAATGGACAAGATTACTGACATCTTAAAAAAGCTCAACGGTGAATTCTCTGGAGAATCTGATGCTACAGATGAAACATCCAAAAAAATAGGTGATGACTTGATACAACAGATGAAGGCAGGGGTCAGCAATCTTATTGAAGATCTTAAGAGCCAGGTCTCAGAGTTGAGAGATTCTCTTGCTCTGGAAGCCGAGACTGATTTGGATTTAAATATGGAGATCCAGGAAAGTAGTATGGTTTCAGATGACTTGTTCGAGACTGATGCAGTTGATAGTGGGCAAGATGTTGAGGCCGACAATAGTGAGGGGGATTCCCGAGCAGAAGACCAAGGCTCAAAGACTGATAGCTTAGGCTATGATAAGCTAGACGCAAATCTAAAGGGGCCGGAACAAAACAAATATGAGAACTTCATTATCCCCGACAATCAGATTACAAAGGAGTCTGTTCAGGAGGCTGCAAAGGTCTTCAAATCAAACATTCCTTTATCTCAAAAGCCGCTTGAGCAAACCGTTACCAATCAGGTGATGATGAAAGTTAAGCTTATGGCTGGCGAGAACAAGCAGGAGTTAGAGATGCACCTGAAGCCTGAGAGCTTAGGTAAACTATCCCTGAAAATAATTCATGAGCGCGGTGAAGTGTTGGCAAAAATTACAGCCGAAAATCAGCAGGTCAAGGAGATTATAGAAAACAATATGCAAATGCTGAAGGATGCTTTGGAAAACAGTGGTCTTACAGTCCAAAACCTGAGCGTTTCAATAGGAAACAATAATGAGTCCGGAAATGAAAGCGAGGGTGAAAATGCAGGTAGACAATACAAGGGGATTGCAAGGAGTAACAATATTGGCCCTGTAATGGCAGACAAAAGTGAGATCAGGGCAAAAATTGAAAACGAATACAGCGCATCCCAGATTGACCTGACGGCATAACCCGTGCGTTATCATGAATTTATAAGGGAAAGGAAGTGAACAAATGTCTAGCACATCAGGTATAGGAAGTCAAAAAACAATTGAACAAATAATTGCAGCACAGGAAGAAGCAACAAAATCAACACGAAATACTGGAGAACTTGGGAAGGACGACTTTCTAAAGCTTCTCATAACACAGGTGCAGTATCAGGATCCGCTGAACCCTACAACCGATACCGATTTTATTGCCCAGATGGCGCAATTCAGCTCTCTCGAGCAGATGCAGAACCTCAATATGTCATTTGCCTATCAATCAGGCCTTTCCATGATGGGGAAGTTTATCTCGGCAGACATAACTGATCCAGTAACCGGTGACACCAAATATGTTGACGGAATAGTGGAAAGCGTGAGAATAATTAACAGTGAGGTATATGCTGTGGTTGGTGAAGATGACGTTCCCTTGGACAAAATTCATCGGGTGCTTGATGCATCTGGTTCTCCAACTGGTAGTATGACAGATTATAGCAGCATCATTGGCCTGTTAGGAACTGCACGGGTTAGCAATGATGATGGGAAAACCAGTTCTATTGAGGGTATCATTGCATCAGTTTCAAAAGAGCATAATGGTATTATTGCAACCTTTGACGAGGTTGATATTAAACCATATAAGCTGGATATCGGAGCCTTCAGTGACGAAGCCGAGTACGTCCAGTACATGGCAGGACAAACTGTTTCCATCAGGTTCGAGGATGAGCTTACAGGCGAGAGGTATACAGTTACTGGGACATTAAGAAGTGGATACATGGGGGAAGATGGCGAAGTCAGACTTCTGCTGGATGGAGTTAAAATACCGGCAGATGATATCTATTCCACAAGAAAGATTGACCTGTTTTCTACCGAACAGATGCTTCTCAACCAGATACTGCAGGAAATACGGAACCAAGGGGCTGCGGATACTCCCGAAGAACCATTGAATGATGAAAACGAAGACCCTGTTCAGGATCCCTTGGACGAAGAGCCCGAAATCTCTGATGTAATATGATGGAGTTGGTACTATGAATATTTATAATAACAGACCTATCCAGAGTATTAATCAAATCATTGATAAAAGCAAAACCACTGCAAAAAAGCAGGTTCAGAATGACAGTCCGGACTTTTCGGCTATCTTGAGCAATAAGCTTAATGAAGCAAGGGAGATTAAAATGTCCAAGCACGCCGAGTTAAGGATGGAAGCACGCAATATAAAACTTGATGAGAATCAGGTGGAGAGATTAAAAAGCGCAGTGGACAAGGCTTCAACAAAAGGTGTCAGAGATACTCTGGTGGTCATGGATGATATAGCCTTCGTTGTGAATGTAAATGCAAGAACTGTAATAACAGCAGTAAATCAGAATGAACTTAAAGAAAATGTTTTTACAAAAATCGACGGAGCAGTGTTTACTTAACAGTTAACTAAAAACAAACTTAATTAAACAGCCGGACCCACCGGGAGGCTGTTCGTTCCGGATCGACGGATGGAACGAGACTTTTAGGAGGTTGATTATTTATGATGATGTCTATGTTTTCAAGTGTTTCAGGCTTGAAGGCTCACCAGACTCGTATGGACGTTATTGGTAATAATATTGCCAACGTCAATACTGTTGGGTTTAAAGCAAGCCGTGCAACATTTCAGGAGATATTTTCCCAAACCCTTTCATCAGCCAGTGCACCAGACAACTCATCTGGAAGAGGCGGTGTAAACCCTATGCAGGTAGGTCTTGGAATGAATGTGGATGCTATTGATGTTCAAATGGGCCGTGGAAGCGTCCAAAGAACAGAGAGTCCTACAGACCTCTCAATTGAAGGAGAAGGCTTCTTTATTGTCAGGAGCGGTCTCGAAGGAGCATTTAGCTTTACAAGAGCCGGAAACTTCCTTATTGACAAGCAGGGGAACTTAACAACTGCTTCAGGGCAAAATGTATATGGCTGGATGGATTATGAACTTACAGACCAGGGATATGTGTTTGATACACAGGAAACGATTGCTCCTATAAATCTTTATGAACATAAAAGTATAAACAAGAGAATCATTGCAGCCCAGGTTACAGACCAGGCAATACTTACCGGAAATTTAGATGCAACTGAGAGACCAATAGGTGGCACATCAGCAAGTCGGGTAGGATCTGGTTCTATGACATCCTTGCCCTTTGATGATGTTTTAGTGGATGGGACCAGCGGCGCTGATGGTATTCCTGACAATGGGGCCGACTCAGAAAATATATCACCCCATTACATAGTCCCTATTAATGTATATGATGTATTGGGAAACGAATACAAGCTAAATCTTAAGCTATGGAAAAACTTTACTTCGGGAGAAGCCGGAAGTGAAACAAATCCCATTGAAACATCATGGTACTATGTTGTAGAGGGTGATGAAAATTCAACTGCAGCGGGATCAAGCGGTTTTATCAAGTTTGACTCCTCGGGAAGATTAATAAAGGATACGGGAGATTTCAACTATAAACCTACAATCAGACTACAGCCCAGCTTAAGCACTGGTGCTGAACCCTTTGAATTTGAGCTTAACATGGAGCAGTTTACCATGTATGCCGATGACTCATCGGTTAAGGCAAGCCGCGTTAACGGGTATCCACCCGGAACATTGGTAACATTCAGTATCGGTGGTGACGGCGTAATTACGGGTGTTTATGACAATGGTCGTCAACAGCCATTGGGACAGATTGCTCTGGCAACCTTTGAAAATCCGGCTGGTCTTATGAAGGTTGGTTCCAACCAGTTTGCTCAGACAACGAACTCCGGTGACTTTAAAATAGCCAGTCAGCCTGGAAATGATGGTTCTGGAGTTCTAATCCCCGGCACATTGGAGATGTCTAATGTTGATCTGGCAAAACAGTTTACAGAGATGATTATTACTCAAAGAGGTTTCCAGGCCAACAGCCGTGTGGTAACAACCTCTGACGAAATATTGCAGGAGCTTGCAAATCTTAAGAGATAATTTATAGCATATTGTGCTGTGGTTTATCTATAAACCTTTCGCAGTCAAGCGAGCTGCTTCGTGAGTGCCCGATAGATTCACGGAGCAGCTAAGCTGGCTCGCACCACCAAACTTCACTCCGTCGCTCATGTGCCATTTATTTAGGCTAACTGAGCTATTATGAAGGGATGAAAAATTATGATTAATGTAACTCGTATAAACAATACAAAGCTTATAATTAATGCCGAATGGATTGAAACAATTGAGTCTACACCCGATACTGTCATTACACTTACAAACGGGAAGAAATATATTGTTGCTGAAGGTGTTGAAGAGATCCTAAATAGGGTAATAGAATATAAGTACAAAACTTATTTTGTGAACAGAAAGCTTAACATATTATCAGAAAATGACGATAAATGACTTAGAAATACATACGAAGAGAAATTTACCCATAGAAGGAGTGGCTCGTTTTGCAGGGGAAGAGTTTGTATACAATATTACTTTCAATTATTGCCGTTATGGCATTGGCGCTTGCCGTTATGATAGTGTTCTTATTTACGGCTTTTAGGTCTACGCCGGCAGATCCTTCACAAGAAACAAAACCGCCTCTGAAAGAGCGGGCAGTTCCTATTGACGAGCAGGTTGAGTTTACACTGTATTCAACTGGTGAAATATTCAGTATAAAAAGTACAGAGGAGCATCCGAACAGCTTTATTAAGACCTCGGTGTCCATCATTTATGATGGGGGCAAGAAGAATAGGAAGCTTGAAGAAAGAAAGGAACTTATAGAAAAGAATGTCACCAAACTTAAAAATGCTACAGTCAAGTATTTTATGAGCCAAGGCTTAGAAGATCTTCAAAAGGGCAATCAAACAATAGAATTGTCTGAAGCAGCTCTAAAAAATGCTTATAATGAGATTGTCAGTGTAGAGTCAGAAGATATGATAATAATTGATGTAATTATAATGGAATGGATTGTTCAAGAATTGTAATATTTTAGAGGTTTGCTAATAAAGTCCAGCGGTTAAATGTCAAGAGCTAAATTGGAAATGATCTTTGAAAATTTCATAAGATATTGCCTAAAAACCACTAAAAATGAGTACAACAAACTAA
>JGI24711J26586_10000137_pt1 | contig 51180 bp, 44 predicted proteins | sample BioPla3DNA1_FD_26586 | JGI IMG/M metagenome (IMG submission 26586)
GGTGGTGGCGACCACGCGGCCCGAGACTGCGGGGATCAGTTCCTCCATTCCGTAATAAGTCTGCACGTAGCCCATGGCCACTCCTGCCTCGACGGCGGTCCCGGCGATCGGCGCCGCGGAATCATCCTTGACATCGAATTGCCAGAGGAGCTGCCCCTTGGCGGGGGCTTGTACGGGCACGGCACGGGGATAGCGCTCGGCATAGTCCTCGATATTGAAAGCCGGCATCTCGACCACGGGACGGACCACGTTGATCGGCGCGCCCGCCTTGGCCTTGAGGTCAGCCAGTTCGGCGTTGAAACGTTCCTTGGCAATACCGCTCCGGTAGTCCCGGTACTGGCGCTCGTGCATGGCGAATTCGAAGAGTTCCTCCTGGTCCTCTCCTTCGTCCCAGCCTTCTTCCTTCATCATCTGCCGGAATTGCGGCAGTTCGTCCGGATACGGAGCCTGGGGGTCTCCTTCGTAAAATTCGAGATCCTTTTCCTTGGCGAGGGCGACGATCTCCGGGGCGAGCTCACCCGGCAGAATCCCCATCTTGCCGAGGATCATACCCCAGGTGTCCTTGTCGATGGTCGTCCAGCGGGGTTTCCCGTTCAGGGTGTTCAACAGATTCATCAAGGCTGTGTTTTTCACATACTGGCTGAACGGGGTTACGAGAGGCGGATAGCCCAGACGCGGCCAGACATATTCCACTTCCTGGAACAGCTTTACCATCAAGCTGTCCAGGCTGACTTCCGGACGTCCGTGCGCTCGTTGGGCAGCGTTGATCGCTCCTTGGAAGCCCTTCAGGTCGGCCATCATCGAACCCATCATCCCGCCCGGGAGGCCGCAGCCTACGAGCAGGGAACTCATCTTGGCATTGGAAGGATCGATCCAATAGCCCAGAAAATCGTCCATGAATTTCTGGGTCAGCCGGCGTACCTCCATGTAGGCATCCATATTCAGATCTTTCACGAGGAATCCGTCCGCCTTTATCATTTCGCGGATGGTGATCACGTCGGGATGCACCTTGCCCCAGGAAAGCGGCTCGACGGCCACGTCCAGCACGTCGGCGCCGGCGCGGGCGACTTCCAGCATGGAAGCCGGGGAAAAACCGGGTCCTGTGTGCCCGTGGTACTGGACGAGAAGATGGGGATATTTCTTCTTGATGTCGCGCACCAGCCTGCCGAGGACGGTAGGACGACCGATGCCGGCCATGTCCTTGAGACAGATCTCATCTGCGCCCGCCGCCACGACCTTGTCCACGATGCCCATGTAGTACGCGACCGTATGGACCGGAGAATGCGTAATGGAGAGCGCTACCTGCGAGATCATACCGCCTTTCTTGGCAAGATCCACTGACCGGGTCAGGTTCCGGTAGTCGTTGAGTCCGCAGAAGGATCGGGCGATGTCCGTCCCTTGCTTTTTCTTCACCTTGAACATCAAAGCCCTGACATCCGCAGGAACCGGATTCATCCGCAAGGCATTGAGGCCTCTTTCCAGCATGTGTGTCTGGATGCCTGCCTTGCGCAAAGGGGCTGTCCATTTGCGGACGGCGACGTTCGGATTCTCGCCGAACAGGAGATTGACCTGTTCGAAGGCGCCTCCGTTGGTCTCAACGCGGTCGAAACATCCCATGTCGACAATCGCGGGAGCAACTTCAACCAATTGGTCCACGCGCGGAACATACTTGCCCGAGGATTGCCACATATCCCTGTACACCAGGGAGAACTTTATTTCTCTTGCCATAAGTCTTGTGTATATATTTGTAAGTCGTTAGGATTTTCCATTTCGCAAAGATACTTATTTTATTTTTTTAGGTAGAGAAAATCGCTAAATTTGTAACTTATGTTCAAGACATGTAAAATATTGATTCTCGCGGCTGTCGTGGCCATGCTGGCGACCGGTTGCGATTTCTTTCGCAAAATCGCCGGCAGACCGACCTCCGAGGACATTGCGGCGAAGGTTGAACGGATCCGCGCTGAGGCGCGTGCCCTTGAGGCGGCTCGGCTGGATTCCCTGCGGAAAGCTGAAAAGCACCGGGCAGATTCCATCGCGGTGATGGATTCCATCCGCAAGGAAGGGCAGCGGATGATGCCGCCGGAACGGCTGGGCGGGCTGACCGTCGCCAACCTGCCGGCACGATATTATCTGGTTGTCGGGGCCTTTGTCGACATGGGCAATGCCGAGCGCTACAGCGACTATTTTTCGGAGCAGGGCTACCCTGCCGAAATCATCGCTTTCCGGAACGGCTACAATGTAGTAGCCGTCGGGAAGACAAACGATATCACCGAAATCTACGCGTCGCTACAGAAATTGAAAAGGCAGGATTTTTGCCCATCGAATGTCTGGATTTTAACGAACGAATAAAATGAAAGTCAGACTTTCCCGGCTTACGCTCTGCCTGTGCTTCTTATTCGTCGCTTTTCCTGCCGCCGCGCAATTCCGAACCGGAGCTTCCTATCAAGACCTGAACGACAGCGAAACGGTCCGCGCCTTCAAGGGGCACGTTTCCTTTCTGTCCGCCGCTATTCTCGAGGGCCGCAAAGCCGGTTCTGAAGGAGAAAGGTTGGCTGCGGAATATTTCTCCGACAAGTTGAAAGAATATGGTGTCGACATCCTGACCGGTCCGGACGGCGACCCCTTCGGATTGCGGCAGGAAGACGGAGATACCCTCACTTCCCGCAACGTGGTCGGCTTTCTGCCGGGAGGAGACAAGTCGCTGCGGGACCGGTATATTGTGATCGGTGCCCGGATGGACAATCTGGGAACCAGAACCTTGACCGTGGACGGAAGCCCTGTCGAAAGGATTTATTACGGGGCGAACGGAAACGCTTCCGGAATGGCTATGCTGCTGGAACTCGCCCGGATGCTGAGGACAAACCGGATGCTTCTCCGCCGCTCTGTGCTCTTGGTCGGATTCGGTGCCTCCCTGGAAACCTTCGCGGGATCCTGGTATTTCCTCAACAGAGCCTTTACGGAGGTAGACAAGATCGACGCCATGATCAATCTGGACATGGTGGGAACCGGCACAGGAGGTTTCTATGCGTATTCTTCTTCGAATGCGGACATGAATGCGATCGCGGAAGCCCTTTCCCGGGAACTGCAGCCGGTTCAACCGGAGATTACCGCGGCGGAACCGTATCCTTCGGATCACCGGGCTTTCTACGACAAGGAGATTCCTTCCATCTGCTTCACTACAGGAAGATATCAGGAATATGGAACCGAACGGGACACCCAGTCCATCCTTGATTACGAAGCCATGGAGCGGGAACTGGAATATGTATACAATTATTCCCTCTCGCTCGCCAACGGGCCGAAACCGATTTTCAATCCTGCCGAGACGCTGCGGTCGCCAGGGAAGACTGACGCCGTACCCTATTACGACTGCGATGTCCGGCCCACCTTCCTCGGCAGCCCGGATCCCCGGGTCTTCCTGCAAAAGTGGGTGTATACCTACATGAAATACCCGGACCAAGCGGTCAAGAACGGGATTCAAGGCCGTGTCCTTGTGGGTTTTGTCATCGATGAATCCGGCAAAGTCCGGGATGTGAAGGTGCTTCGCGGCGTCGATCCGCTCCTGGACGACGAAGCGGTCCGGGTGGTTTCCGCGTCGCCGGACTGGAAACCGGGACGGCTGCAAGGGGAGAAAGTACGGGCCGCGATGTCGCTCTACATCGAGTTCCGGCTCGAAAAGAATAGTACCTGGGGCTTCAAAAGGCATCAAAATTAGGAGAATCATATGGATTACAATTTCAAGGAGATAGAAAAGAAATGGCAGGCCTATTGGGCAGAAAACCAAACCTTCAAGACTGAAATAGACCCTTCCAAGCCCAAGTATTACGTGCTGGATATGTTTCCATATCCTTCCGGGGCCGGTCTGCATGTCGGCCATCCGCTCGGCTACATCGCCAGCGATATCTATTCCCGGTACAAGCGGCTCAAGGGATTTCAGGTTCTGCATCCCATGGGGTACGATGCTTTCGGCCTCCCCGCCGAGCAATATGCCATCCAGACCGGACAGCATCCCGAGGTTACCACGACAAACAATATTAACCGCTACCGGTCTCAGATGGACCGGATCGGCTTCTCCTATGACTGGGATCGGGAGGTGCGTACCTGTGATCCCGGGTACTACAAATGGACACAATGGGCGTTCTTGAAGATGTTCGGATCCTGGTACGACCGCTCTGCCGGGAAAGCTCGCCCGATCGAAGAACTGGTCCAGGCCTTTGAGCGAGGCGGCAGCAGGGCTGCGGATGCGGCTTGCAGCGAGGATATGGCGTTTTCGGCGAAACAATGGAAGGCGTATTCCGATCGCGCGAAAAGCGACGTGCTGATGAATTACCGCATCGCCTATCAAGGCGAGACCTCCGTCAATTGGTGCGCAGATCTGGGTACCGTTCTGGCCAACGACGAAGTAAAGGACGGCCTGAGCGTACGCGGGGGATTTCCCGTGGAGCAGAAGAAGATGAAGCAGTGGCAACTCCGCGTTTCGGCGTATGCCGGTCGGCTTTTGGACGGGCTGGACAAGATCGACTGGACAGATTCTTTGAAGGAAATACAGCGAAACTGGATCGGCCGCTCCGAGGGCGCGGAAGTCGTGTTCAAGTGCCGGAACGGCGTTACGGAGCACGATGTGACCATCTTTACCACCCGCGTGGACACCATTTTCGGAGTCACCTTCATGGTTCTGGCCCCGGAGAGCGATCTGGTGGACATCCTGACTGCCCCGGAATGCAAAGCCGAAGTGGAAGCGTACCTGGCCTATGTCCGCAAGAAGACAGAGCGTGAGCGGATCGCTGAAACAAAGACCGTGACCGGTGTATTCAGCGGCTCGTATGGCATAAACCCCTTTACCGGCGAAAAAGTGCCGATCTGGATTTCCGAATATGTGCTGGCCGGCTACGGAACCGGAGCCATCATGGCCGTCCCCGCCCACGACAGCCGTGACTATGCGTTCGCTAGGAAATTCGGTCTGCCTGTAGTGCCCATCATTGAGGGATGCGACGTGTCCCAGGAAAGTTTCGATGCAAAAGAGGGCAGGATGTGCAACTCCGGCTTCTTGAACGGTCTGGAGGTGAAGGATGCCATCCCTGCCGCCATCGACTATGTCGAGAAAGAAGGGCTTGGCCGCCGCAAAGTCAACTACCGGCTCCGCGATGCCATCTTCAGCCGGCAACGGTACTGGGGAGAACCATTCCCGATCTACCACAAGGACGGGATTCCGACCCCGGTCGCCTTCGAGGATCTCCCCCTCCGACTGCCTGAGATCGATGCGTTCAAACCGACCGAGAGCGGAGAACCCCCTCTCGCGCGGGCGAAGAATTGGACTTATCGCGGCTATCCGCTTGAAGCCAGCACGATGCCGGGCTTCGCAGGTTCCAGCGCCTACTACCTCCGCTACATGGATCCGCACAACGAACAGGCGCTCGTCAGCAAGGAAGCGAATGCCTATTGGCGGGATGTGGATCTGTACATCGGCGGCACCGAACATGCGACCGGGCATCTTATCTATTCCCGTTTCTGGAACAAGTTCCTCTACGACCTGGGCTATGTCTGCGAAGACGAACCCTTCCGGAAACTTATCAACCAGGGCATGATCCAGGGACGCTCTTCCTTTGTCTACAGGATAGTCGGTACCAACCGGTTCGTTTCTTTGGGTCTGAAGGAACAGTACGAGACCACCGAAATCCATGTGGACATCAACCTTGTCCGCAACGATCGGCTCGATCTTGCAGGATTCAAGGCCTCGAGACCGGAATACGCCGATGCCGAATTCATACTCGAAAACGGGGAATATGTCTGCGGCTGGGCCGTGGAAAAGATGAGCAAGAGTATGTTCAACGTGGTCAATCCCGACAAGATCTGCGACGATTACGGCGCGGACACCCTTCGTCTCTACGAGATGTTTCTGGGTCCGCTGGAGCAGTCCAAGCCTTGGGACACCCAGGGAATCGACGGAGTCCACCGCTTTCTTCGGAAGTTCTGGAGACTGTTTTATGAAGACGGCACCCTTTCCGTTTCCGAGGAAAAGGCCTCGCGCGCGGAACTGAAGGTGCTNCACAAGCTGATCGGCAAGGAGCANGCTGACATCGAAGCGTTTTCTTTCAATACGACGGTGAGCGCCTTCATGATCGCTGTGAATGANCTCGGGGAACTCCGTTGTCGCAAACGCGAAATCCTCGAACCGATGACGGTGCTGCTTTCACCCTTCGCCCCGCACATCGCCGAGGAACTCTGGCGCGCGCTCGGCCATACCGAAAGCATTACCTATGCGCGTTTCCCGGAATTCGACCCGGCTTTGGCTGCCGAGGACACCGTAACCTATCCGGTTTCCTTCAACGGTAAGATGCGCTTTACCATCGACCTTCCCAAATCGCTGGCGGCGGCCGAGGTGGAGTCGAGCATCCGCGCCCTCGACCAGACGGCCCGTTACACGGAGGGAAAACAAGTGGTCAAGGTCATCGTCGTCCCTGGAAAAATCGTCAATTTTGTTTTGAAATAGCACGCAATATGACTTCCTCCTTTTCCACACCTAACAAATGGTTTTCAATGCTGTCCGACTACCTGGTCATTGTCATCGGAGTGGCCTTGTATGCATATGGTTGGGCAGGCATGCTGATTCCGAACGGAGTCGCCAGCGGAGGACTTACCGGTGCCTGTACGATTCTCAATTTCGCGACCGGTATCCCCGTATCGTTGTCCTATATCGTCGTCAATGCAGGCCTGCTGTTGTTCGGATTCCTGATTCTCGGCAACGCCTTCGGTTTCAAGACGATCTTCGCCATCCTTTGCTCGACCCTTTTTCTGGATCTGTTCGAGCGGTGGGAAGCCTCCCACATGTTCTTTTCCGACAAACTGCTGCTTGTGGTTGTAGCGGCGATCATCGAATCGATCGGACTCGCCGCAGTCTTCGTCCGAGGCGGGAGTACCGGCGGAACTGATATCATAGCATTGATTGTCAATAAATTCTGGCCTGTTACTCTTGGCAAGGTTTTCATCCTGCTGGATGTCTTTATCATCGCTTCGGTGTTGCTTGTTCCGGGAAAGACCGTTGAGGACATGGTGTACGGATATGTCGCTATGGTCATCTTCTCGGTCATGGTCGACTGGGTTATGCTTGGCCGGAAATCTACCTGCCAGATCCTGGTGTTTTCCGATCGCTATCAGGAGATCGCCGATCAGATCCTGCTCCAACTGGAACGGGGAGTTACAGCCTTGGATGCCACCGGTTGGTATACCGGCGCTGACCGGAAAGTCCTGCTCATCCTGATCCGCAAACGGGAACTCAGGGACATCACCCGGCTGATCAAATCCATCGATCATACAGCCTTCGTGTCCGTTTCCGATGCCAGCAGCGTGTACGGAGAAGGTTTCGATGAAATCAAAACCGGCGTAAATTTAAAAAAGAAAAAAGAATAGAAAGATGCCTGACCAGAAAAAGAACAGCCTGCCCCGATTGTTCAAAGAATACTTGATCCTTTCCATCGGAATTCTTATTTACACTTCCGGCTGGACGATTTTCCTTACACCCAACAACCTGGTAGGCGGCGGAGTGTCTGGTATCGGTGCCATCATCCAGTATGCGACCGGCGTGAAGATGGGGTACACCTACTTCGCGATCAACGCCATCCTGCTGATCGTTGCCTTCTTCATCCTCGGTAGCTCCTTCGGGGCGAAAACGATCTACGGGATCATCCTGGCTTCTTTCCTTCTGAATTTCCTGCAAGTGATCATCCCGCAAACTGTCATCCAGGATTTTGCGCTCTCAAACGGCAAGCTGATGAGTTCGCTCATCGGCGGCGCGATGGCCGGCGTCGGAATCGGCATGTCCATCTCGCAGGGCGGGAGTACGGGGGGAACGGACATCATCGCGCTGATTGTTTCAAAGTATCGGAACGTCTCGCCCGGGCGGATGATCTTGCTCATGGATGTCATCATCATCGCTTCCTCGGTGCTGGTTCCTTCGTTCACCGCCGATGGAGCGGCGATTCCGTTCGTCGCCAAGGTCATCACGGCCGTATACGGCATGATTATCGTTTCCGTGGATAGTTACGTGATAGATCTGTATCTGGCGGGATCCAAGCAGAGCGTTCAGTTGTTCATCCTGTCCAGGCATTTCTCCGAAATCGCCGATATGATCGCTCAAGATTTCCGCAGAGGGGTCACCGTGCTCAATGGAAAAGGCTGGTATACCAAACAAGAAACGGAAGTGCTGATGGTGATCCTCCCGAAAACGGATCTCAATGTCCTTTTGAGGCGAGTCAAACAAATTGATTCTGAAGTCTTTCTGTCCATTTCATCCGTGTCGGGGGTGTACGGGAAAGGATTCGACACCATAAAAAAACACTGATATTCCGAAAAAAACAGAAATTTTTACACCATACCCCCCGGCGAACCCCGTCCGGGGGGTATATTATGTTTATCTTACCCTCGAAGACTTAAACCTAAACCCGCATCATTTCAATACAAGGGAAAACTATGACAACTATTCTTTCCATGGCTGCGCTCACTTTGTTCATCGGTCTGTTTTTTCTGGATCTTCGGCGCAGCAAAGGTGACAAGTCGCTCCGGTTCGGAATCAGGGCCTTGGCGGGCTTGGGCTCCTCAGCTTTGCTTCTTGCCGGGATGCTGGTTTCGAGACATTGGGACATCGCCTCCCTCGTGGTCTGTTTGATCTTTTCGGATGAAATTCTGATGATGTTTCCGTGTTCCTATGAGAAGCCCAAGCCGGCTTTCGATGCCGCCCTGACCGTGTTGATCGTCAATTTCGCCATCCTGATTTATTTCGGTTGGAAGGAAAGGGGGATCTATGATTTTCAGCGGCTTAAGAACCTGATAACGGTCCTGGTCTTGATCACTTCGTTCTTGGCCTTTTTCATCACGGTTTCGGTTCGAAAGTTTTCCGGAATCCGTCAGCTTTTCCGGAACAACGCGGTCTGGTACAATGTCGAGGAGCATGCCCGCTTCATTTATTCGCTGATATTCCTAGGGCTGTGCATCATTGTTACCTGCAGTTCGTGGTTGAAGGAATGGTTGGGGACGGGGTTTGCCCTTCCAGCCGTGATTTTTCTCTTGGGCTTGTACACGTTGCTGTTCTTCCGCGCGCTCACCGGACGGACCTATCTCATCCGCCGGGAAACGGAAGACCGGATCAAGGAAATGGTCAAGGGCAATCTGCGCACCTCTTATGTGGACAAAGCGGAAGAGGATCGCAAGATGAGCATGCTTTATAAGCGAATCATGAACCACATGACGGATAAGAAGCCTTATTTGGACAGCACCTTCAGCATGTCCGATTTGGCCGACTCCCTTTTTTCGAACAAACTATATCTCTCCAAGACGATCAACATCCTTTCGGGCAGAAATTTCCGGCAGTTCGTCAACTATCACCGGATCCAGTACGCTGTGAAATTGATGAAACAGGATCCTCGGTTGCGTGTGATGGAGGTCTCCGAACTGTCAGGATTTCATTCCGTAGTCTCCTTCAACATGGCGTTCAAGATGAACATGGGGAAGACTCCTTCCGAATGGATGAAGGAATATCTTTCTCGGCAGGAATGAGGACATGCCAAATCCGGGGAGGCCGGGGTCATTCGCCGGGAAGCATGCTTTTCCAGGAATCGGGAACGGGCGCGGAAAGATCTATTCCGACTTTCCGGACGGGATGGATAAACCGGATCTCGCGCGCGTGCAAGGAAATGCCGCCGTCCGGATTGGAACGGGGGGCTCCATATTTCAGATCGCCTTTGATGATACAGCCCAAATTAGCAAGCTGGCAGCGGATCTGGTGGTGCCTGCCGGTCAGCAGGTTGACTTCGACGAGGAAGTACCGCTGGGTTGCGTCAATCAGCCGGTAGGTAAGTCTGGCCAATTTCGCCCCCCGATTCAGTTCGCCGTTCTGCGCCACGAAGCTTTTGTTGAGTTTCTTGTTGCGGACCAGCCAATCGCTCAGGGTGCCGGAAGGCGGTTCGGGAGCATTGCAACAAAGCGCCCAATAGATTTTGCGCACTTCTCCGTTGCGGAACATTTCGGACATTCTTTCCAAGGCTTTCGAGGTTTTCGCGAACACGCAGATCCCGCTGACCGGCCGATCAAGACGGTGGGGGATTCCCATGAACACCTTCCCGGGCTTGCCGTCCCGTCCGGCCAGAAATGCCTTGAGCGTTTCCGCAAGACATTCATCCCCGGTTCTGTCGCCCTGAACGATCTCTCCCGCACGCTTGTTGATTACGATCAGGTGGTTATCTTCGTAGAGAATCCGGCTTTGAAGGTCCTCGTATTCTTCTTTGGAAAGTCTCCTGTACTCCATCCCGGCCCCGTCCCTATTCTTTCGGAACGAGGGCGAAGGTAAGCTGCCCCTTGCAGCAAAGTTTGCCGTCCACTTCCAGAGAGGCGGTGCAGAAGAATATGCTGCCTCGCCGACTGTCGAGCCGGGCTGTCACTTCGCAGAGGTCGCCGGGTTTCACCGCATTCTTAAACCGGACATTGTCCAGCCCGGCATAAAGAGTCAGATTATCCAGGATCTCGTCTTTCACGATGATCGCGCAACTCTGTGCCATGATCTCGCAAAGAATTACGCCGGGGACGATCGGATTGCCCGGGAAATGCCCCCGCGTAAAGAATTCATCCTCTTTGATGCGGTATTTGGAGTGTGCGTTTCCTTGTTCGTCAACGCTGGCTTCTTCAACGAGCAGCATCGGCTCGCGGTGGGGGAGAAAGGTTTTGATTTCTTCTATGTTCATATCTACTATACGCTTATTCATCAACAGGTCAGTCATAAAAATTGCGGAAGGCGACACAGGCGTCATGGCCTCCGAATCCGAAGGAATTCGAAATGCCGATCGTCAAATCGGCCTTCACGGCCTCATTCGGGGTGTAGTCCAGGTCACATTCCGGATCCGGAGTGTCGAGGTTGATGGTCGGGGGGCAGATGCCGTCCCGGACGGCGAGGATCGTAGCGATCGCCTCCGCGCCTCCTGCCGCGCCGAGCAAATGTCCGGTCATCGATTTGATGGAACTAATGTGCGCCTTGTGCGCATAGTCGCCAAGGGCGACCTTGTAGGCTATGGTCTCGGCTGTGTCGTTCAGGCGGGTTCCGGTTCCGTGGGCGTTGATGTATACCGTGTCTTTCGATTCTTCGAAACCACCTTCTTTCAAGGAGATCCGGATGCACTCCGCCTGCGTTATTCCGTCCGGTCTCGGAGCAGTGACATGATAGGCATCGCACGTGTTGCCGTAGCCGACAATTTCGCTGATGATCCGCGCGCCGCGGGCCTTGGCATGTTCCAGTTCTTCAAGGACGAGGATGCCTGCTCCGTCTCCCATCACGAATCCCGTACGGTTGGCGTTGAAGGGCAATGAAGCGTAGTTGGGATCCGTCGCGCGGGAGAGGGCTTTGGCGTTTGCGAAGCCGGCGATGCCGAGGGGAATGGTGGCGTTTTCGCAGCCTCCGGCGATGATGGCGTCAGCATAGCCGTGCTTGATCGTCCGGAAGGCTTCGCCGATCGCATTGGTGGAAGTGGCGCAGGCGGTCACGATGTCGAGACAGGGGCCTTGCGCCTGGTATTTGATGGCGATGTTTCCAGCCGCGATGTTGGAAATCATCGTCGGGATGAACAAAGGGGAGACCCACTGTCCGGAAGGATCCTCGATCATCTTCGCGGTTTCCCGGAACTGGACGGAGAAACCCCCGATGCCGGATCCCACATAGACGCCGAGCCGGAAAGGATCGATGTTCGGTTCGTCCCCTTGCGTACGGAGCCCGGATTGCTGCATCGCCTGCCAGGCAGCCGCCATGCCGAACTGGGTAAACAGGTCTTGCTTGCGCGCAAACTGCTTGTCCATGTCGTAGAGCGAAGGGTCGAAGTTNTTGATTTTGCCGGCGATCCGAACCGGAAGGTCATCCGTCGGGAATTCATCGATGAAATCAATTCCGCACACGCCGTCGCATAGGTTTTTCCAATAAGTCTGGATGTCATTTCCCACAGGGGAGATGACACCCATACCTGTAATTACAACTCTTTTGTCCATATTACTCGTGTCAGTATTTTGCAAAATTAATAATAAAAATCCGGTTTACCATTCCATGACTGCCGTTGCAGACAGCAGTCCGGCTCCGAAAGCGCTGAACACGACGATGTCACCGGGTTTGAACATGCCCTTCCGGTTGCATTCGTCCAGCAGGATCGGACAGGAGGCGGAGGAGGTGTTGCCGTGATCGGCAATGTTCACCGGAAACTTGCTTGCGGGCACACCCAAATACTCCACGATGGAATCGATGATCCGCTGGTTCGCCTGGTGCACGAGGATCCAGGAAACCTCATCCAGCGCGATTCCGAGGTCCTGCAGCAGCTGGCTTATCTGGGTCGTGCCGGAGTTGACGGCGAACCGGAAAACTTCGCGTCCTTTCAACTGCATGGGAATGTTTTGTTCCTGCTTGGTAATGAACGGAGTTTCGACCAGGGTCTGGAGTTGCCAGATCTTATAGACGTCGGGTTCTGTATGCAGGAGGGTACCTTTCATGTTGTCACCGGCTGTTAGTACGGCCGCGCCCGCACCGTCCCCGAAGAGGATACAAGTACCGCGGTCTTGCCAGCTGGCCATTCGTGTGGGCTCTTCCGCGCAGACGATAAGGGCGGTCTTGATCTTGCCGGCCTGATAATAGGTCTCGACGATGTCCAGGGCGTACACGAAACCGGGACAGGCGCAATTGATATCAATCATTGGGCAGGTGAGTCCGACCTTTTCGGCGATCACACAGCTGAGCCCGGGGGTGACATATTCGGAAATAACGTTAGAACAGACAAAGAAGTCGATGTCGGACGGTTGCAGCCCCGACATTTCCAAAGCCTTCAAGACCGCCTCCGCGCCAAGATCTTCCAGATGTTCATCCGTGATTACGTGCCGGGACTTGATGCCCGTACGGGTGACGATCCATTCGTCACTGGTGTCCAGGAATTCGGCCAACATATCGTTTGTGACCACTTTTTTGGGAAGCGCGCTCCCCGTGCCGATAATTTTCATGATATTGTTATACTTGTAATCTTGAATATTGCGATTCCGGTTACAGTTGTCCCGGCTTCATTTCGGGCAAAAATAGGAAGCGCTTGCCGGAAGGCAAAAAATATGTGGCGAATCGTCCCTCCGTGATGCTTACCGTCCGGCGGTGGGGTGACTTTTCCTGAGGAGGGGTAAAAATATTGTCCCGAAATTTTACTATATTTGTAATTCAAGCAGATCTCGATGCCAAGAAGAGTGAAAAAAGTGCCTGACTATCTGCGGGCGAAATATCAGCTGGAAGTAACCGTGATCTTCACGGCTCTGTTCTCCCTTGTCTTTCTCTTGATCAGCATCCCTTTTTCCCACAATGCCTGGTTCGACCTCGGCGCTTCGGAGGCCTTTTTGTTCACGGCCGCTTTCTTTCTGATCAGCCTGCTGGTCATCATCGTGAGCAAGTGGGTGATGTACAAGACACGGAACCAGTTCGAGATGACCTATCTCCAATATGTGCTCTGGAACTTGGGCGAAGTCCTTGTGATCTGTCTTTTGTATACCCTCTTCTCGCTGCAAGGCCATAAGATGGGGATCATTATGTTGGACAACACTTCGTTCTTCAGAATCTTCCTGAACGCCCTCGTGTATTGCTTTGTCTCGCTGGTCATTCCCTATGTCATCGCCGGGATGTTCTTCGCCATCGTCGACAAGAACAGGACGATCCGGCTGATGAACTATGAAACGGTCGTTTCCGACGAGAACCTGCCGGTGTCGAAACTTGAGAAGGTCACCCTGTTCGACAACAACGGGGTGCTGAAATTGTCCGTCAGTTCTTCGAGCCTGTACTATGTGGAATCCGACGACAACTACATCATCGTCTGGTACACCGACAGTAAAGGCGACCTCAAACGGTACATGCTCCGGTGCCGGCTGAAAACCGTTGAGGAAAGTTTCAAAGGCAGCAGCCTGGTCCGGTGCCACCGCAAGTACATCGTCAATATGGACAAAGTCAAGGTTCTCCGCAAAGAGAGGGACGGATACGAATTGGATTTGGACAACGATGCCATTCCGCCGATTCCCATCACCAAAACATACGCGGACAATGTTCTCGACCGCTTCAACACCGCCCGCCGATAGAATTGTTTTTCCGGACAACCGGTAACGTGATCAGTTAGCGCAGACGGGACATGCTCTCTACGAGTAGCTGGTCTCGGAAGATGAACCGCGCGGCGAGCGCGTTCAAGATGGCTGCCATCAAAGGAAAGATCGAGGTGTACCGGAAGATCAAGGCATCTTCGGCGGTGAAGTAGTCAATGGCGAGCCAGGCCTGAAGCGCTACCATCAGGATGGCGGCAAGAATTGCGGTGCGCATCTGGAGCACGCGGACCTTGAACGTGCCCAGCGCGATCAGCTGCAGCAGCGTGATCAAGATGAGCAGAACCAGATACGGAAAGAAATCTACGTAGGAATATTCCTCCGCATGCGCGCCCCCGGGCCCGAGCGTGAAAGCTTTCACGCTGAAAAACAGGGAGATGATAAGTCCGGTCGCCACCGCGAGGTAAAGGGTTTGAATTCTCTGCCACATAAGTCGTAATAATTGCTGTGGATGCAAAAATAGGTTTTTCAAAGGGAAATTCCTATCTTTGAATGATCATATACAAAGAATGATCATACACAAATTGCAAGGAATATGAGAATCGCAGAATCCGAGCTGATCATCAATGAGGACGGGTCGGCTTTCCATATCCACGTGAAACCTGACGAACTCGCCGACCTCGTCATTTTGGTGGGGGATCCCGGCAGAGTCTCCATGGTCGGGGAATATCTCACTGACAAGGAATTCGAGCGCCAGTCCCGCGAATTCGTTTCCACCACGGGAAAATACCGCGGAAAACGGATTACCGTTCTTTCCACCGGAATCGGTACGGACAACATCGACATCGTCATGACCGAACTCGACGCGTTGGCGAATGTAGATTTCAAGACCCGTGAGTTGAAGCGCGAGCATCGGGCTCTCACCATCCTTCGCATCGGAACCACCGGAGCCATCCAGGCGGACATTCCCCTCGGATCTCCGATCTTTTCCCATTATTCCGCGGGCTGCGACGGCCTGCTGAACTGGTACGCGGACCGGGACCGGATCACGGATGCCGGTATGGAAGAGGCATTCAAGGCGCATACCCGCTGGGACAAGCACCTTCCTTCCCCCTATTTCGTAAAGGCCGGAGATACGCTCATCCGTAAGTTTGAGGACTGTACCGTGAAAGGAGTGACCATTTCCGCGCCCGGTTTTTACGGACCGCAAGGACGGGTCGTCCGTCTCGGGCTCGCCATGCCGGACATGCTGGAAACTTTCGAGTCCTTCCGCTACGGGGAGTACCGGATCACCAACTTCGAAATGGAAAGTTCCGCGGTCGCAGGTTTGGCGAAACACTTGGGACACGAGGCGGGAACCGTCTGCTGCGCGATTGCCAACCGATATCTGAAAAGCAGCAACCCGGATTACAAGCCGCAGGTTCGCGCCCTGGTGGAGCTCTCGCTCGACCGGCTCACAAGGTAGACTTTTTGCTGTTAAAACGGTTTTAATACATTCTTTTATATAATAAAGTTATGACGCTGAAATCAAATCTTTTGACGATGCTGGCGACTTGCCTTGCCGTCGGAGCGGGGGGAATATTTCTTACCGGTTGTACGAAGGATAGCAGGAACACGGCCGATGTCATCCCCGGCGGGTACAAGTTGGACAGGGTCCAGTGGTCCGCGCCGGCCGCCACACGTGCAGGGGAGGCGGTCGTTGATGTGAGTCTCGTTGATGTGGATTCTCTGAATGTCCATGGAAGCGTCCAAGTGTACGTCACTGGAGACAGCTCTACCGACACGGGCGTCATCCACATCGAACTTCCTCTGGACTATTTCATTTCACGCACCTTTAACCTGCTTTCCCGCTGGTCTCCCGTTCCGGTTCCTGAATATCCGATCCGCTACGGAAAGGCATGGATCGTGGACGTGGATTACCGGGTCGATTATACCGGCACGCTGATCTGCGAGGTCGATCCTGCGCTCTTCGAAATGTTCGACAAGTACTTGGTAGATGTGAGCCTGGATTTTGACAAGGAGAACGAGGAACTCACGCTTAATCTGGAAACGAATTTCGGGCAAGGCTTGAATTCCGCCTTCTTCACGAAGCTGGTCGACAGCATGAAGTGCGAAGATGTCGCCAAGTTCCTGGCGGACGTTCAGGCGCTCTACGTCAACCCGCAGTCGCAGGCTCTCTTCAATAACTTGAAGGCAAACCTCGGCAATGAGGAGTTGGAAATTTATTTCGAGTCCATGGCGGACTTCCTGGAAGATTACTTCAACCGTCTCGGCAATGATTACGATGCTTTCTTCCGAGATTTTTATCAGCGCTTCCTCACCGGAAATGACAGCGACAAGGTCAGCGGCGCGTTCGAAAGTTTCGGGCGTTATCTGGAAGACATCTTCGAGTCCGTCGGGAAGCAGTACGAGGATGAGTATGAAGATTTCTTCGAGGATTTCTTCGGGGACCTATTCAACGAAAGTTACTATCGGGGAACGATTCGGGTCGTGCTGGCAAAACAGTGATTCCTTCCTATTTTTTTGCCGTGTACAAGCGGCAGACACCGAAGGACAGGGGCTTTTGGCGGATATGCCGGAAGCCGCTGTTTTTTAGGATCTGTTTGAAGGTGTCCGGACCGGGAAAGGCCCTGACGGAAGCGGCCAGGTACCGGTAACTCGCTTTATTGCCGGTTAACGCGCCTCCGATCCAGGGGAGAATGTGAACCAGATAGAATTTAAAGAGCCAACGCGCCACAAAATTGCTCGGCACTGAAAGTTCCAACAACACCAGTTTACCGTCGGGCTTGAGTACGCGCAGCATTTCCCGAAGCCCTTTCTCCCGGTTTTCGAAGTTCCGGACGCCGAAGGCGATGCAGACCACGTCGAAGGTCGCGTCCGCAAAGCGGAGCGCTTCGGCATCTCCCGTTTCGACACGGATCATCTTTTCTACATGTGCCTCCCGCGCTTTCTTCCGGAGACGCGCCAGCATGTCAGCGGCGATGTCTACTCCGGTCACGCGGCTTTCCGGGCAGGCTGCTTTTGCGATGGCGATCGTAAAGTCACCGGTTCCGCAGGCGACATCCAGAATCTCCTGCGGATTCGTCCTGTCGACGGCGCGTCGGATGGCTTTCTTCCGCCAGCGCTTGTCGATGTTCAGGGTGGTCACGTGGTTGAAGAGGTCGTATCCTTCCGAGATTTCGTTGAAGAGTTTCTTGATGTTGTCTTTTTTCGGTGTCATGGCACGGGATCATAGCCGGAACCGCCCCAGGGATTGCAGCGGAGCAACCGCCGTAGGGTCAGGAACAAGCCTTTAAAAGGACCCCATTTGCGAAACGCTTCCAGGGCATAGGTGGAACAGGAGGGCACGAACCGGCACGTCTTGGGAACGTAGGGTCCGACCGCCTTTCGGTATAACCAGATCAAAGCGATGAAAGGAGCGATGAGCGCTTTCCGGAGGGCTTGTCTCCAGGGAGCAAGACTACGACTGTCCTTCATCGGAAATACTCGTCAGAATGTGTTCAATCTGTCCGCGCAGCGCTGAGTAATCGCGGATCTCCTTGGAATTGTAGAGGAAGAGAATATCGGTTCCGCTCGGTTTCAGCAAAGCCTTGCGTGTCCGGTATGCTTCCCGGAGACGGCGTTTCAGCAGGTTCCGCTTCACCGCATGCTTGAAGAGGCGCTTGGGAACGGATACGAGGATTCGGTTGGGAACTTCGACATCTTCCCCTGATCTGAGGGAGCGATGGCGAAGGTAACAGTATTTCAGGTCGGATGTGAATCCCCACCGGCCCTTCGTCATCAGAGCCGAAACCGTTGTCTTGCCGCGCAGACGTTCGGTTTTCGGTAGTGAGAACATGATGGATTAGCGGAGATTATCCAGATAGAGTTCGATGGCGCGCGCGACTGAGGGGGCCTCCGGGGTGGGCGCTTGGATTTCGATCGGCAGCCCCGCTTCTTCCATGGCCTTCACGATACTTTTCCCGAAGGTCACGAACTTGAGTTTCCCCGGCTGGAAATCAGGGAAATTCTCGAAGAGAGATTTGAGGTCGTTCGGATTGTAGAACACCACAAGGTCATAGGAACCTAGATCGACTTCCTTCAAATCCTGCGAGACGGATTTAATGAGGGCGGCAGTCTGGAACCGCAGGTTCTGCGCTTCCATCAGATCCGTCAAAGGAGAGCTGTTGCCGGCGTCGGATTGGGTCACCAGAAAGTTTTCATGCCGATGCTTCGGTTGTATCTGCTCCATTACCGATTCCGGGGTGCCTTTTCCGAAGAAGATTTTCCGTTTCCGGTAAACGATGTGTTTCTGGAGGTACATGGCCACGGCTTCCGTGGTGCAGAAGTATTTCATCGTCTCCGGAACNTTGACCCGCAGTTCTTCNCANAGAAAGAAAAACGCGTCAATGGCATGACGAGAAGAAAAAACAATGGCTGAATAGTCCAAGATGTTGATTTTCTGCGTCCGGAATTCGCGGGAAGTGAGAGGTTCGATAAGGAAGAAGGGCTGGAAATCGATATCGACTCCGAACTTTTCCTTCAGATTCGCATAAGGCGTCTCGTTGACGGGAGGGCGCTGTGAAATGAGTATCTTTTGAATGGTCATGTCCCTGTTTTGTTTCATCCGTACTCGGTCATTAAAGCAAAATCGCTACAATCACCAAGATTCCGGTCGGAAGTATTTCAAGTCCACAAAGGTACAAAATAGTTGTGAAAGGATTGCAAACGGATGCGAAAATTTGCCCGCGCCGCAGCAGGAAGAACAGGTAGTACATAGCTACCAGGAAGGTCAGAATCCTGTTTTTCGCCGGCAGATCGCCGAGGAAGAATTGTATCAGGCCCCCGACGGCGAAAAGGAAGAGGAAGAGCAGAATCATGTAGTTGTAAAAGGAACGATTCGCCGCGGTGAAGACCTGCGAGCCGAAGTCCTGCATCTCCAGTTGCCGGTTGAGATAGCCCCGCAGCAGCAGATAGGCCAGAAAGATGCCGGCTACAGCCGGAAACTGCCAGATCGGCGAAAGTTGCTGCAGAAACTGCGGACGGTAGAGGTCGAGTTCGTAGATCAGTAAGGAGAAAGGGATGAACAGGAGGGCTGCGACGAGGTTCCTGCTTCGGCTCAACTGCAAGCTGTTTTCGAGTTCCAGATTGCTTTTCCATCGGACCAGGCAGCGTGCCAGCGCCGGAAGGATCCGCGTGAAGCTCCGGATGTTGAAAAGGAAGACCAGGGTGGAGAGAACCGCGAGTCCGGAGATGATCGGTGTGTCGAAAGCGTTCATGGATCAGTTCCCCCGCTTTGCATGGTACCCCATGGCCAGGAGCAATGCTGTGACTTTGTCCCGCAAGTCGCCTTGCAAGGTGATTTCCCCATCTTTGGCGGTTCCGCCTACTCCACATTTCACTTTCAGCGTTTTTCCGAGCGCGGCCAAGTCGTCCTGGCTGCCGATAAATCCCGAGACGAGGGTGACCTGTTTCCCGCCTCTGAACCTTCTGTCGATCGTAACGATAAGCTTCTGGCGGGAAGGGACGAGGGTTTCGGCTTCGGAGGCCGTGTCTTCCGAATAGTTGAAATCCGGGTCGGTGGAATAAACCACGCCCGATCTCTTTTTCCAGTTGTTGTCCGTCATAAGATTCCCTGCGCTATTTTTGCAAAGATAAGGAATCCTTTTGTATCTTTGTCTGAATGTAGCCTTCTTTTGGTAGGACCGGGCGGGCTCGGGAATGAATACAGGAATTCAAGACATGGAGAAAAAGCAATTCAGCCGGTGGAATTACGTCGTGGCGGCCGTCGTTTTTGTCGTGGCAACCTTTACTTACCTTTCTACCATCGAACCGACCGCGTCTTTCTGGGACTGCGGCGAGTTCATCGCATCATCCTACAAACTGGAAGTGGGACATCCCCCCGGAAACCCGGTTTTCCAATTGATCGCCCGCTTCTTTACGATGTTCACGGGACCCGGGCAAGCCGCGGTGATGGTGAATGCCATGAGCGGACTTTGCTCCGCCCTCACCATTTTCTTCCTGTACCTGACCATCGTATTTTTCGTCCGCAGAATTCTGGTTCCGTCCGAAGGAAGCGAAGAATATTCCCTCGGACAAGCCATCGCGATCTTCGGCAGCGGCGCCGTGGGCGCCCTGGCCTACTGTTTCTCCGACACCTTCTGGTTCTCTGCGGTGGAAGGGGAGGTGTATGCCATGTCTTCTCTGTTCACGGCTATGGTCTTCTGGGCCATGATCAAATGGTACGAGCAGGAAGACCGGCGCTACGCCAATCGTTGGATCGTGCTGATTTCCTTCCTGATGGGGCTTTCCATCGGGATTCATCTGCTGAACCTGCTCGCCATTCCCGCTCTCGTGTTCCTGTACTATTACAAGATGCGGGAAGACAAGCCTTACTCCTTCTGGGAATATGTCAAGATCCTGGCGATTTCGGTCGTGATCCTGGGCTTTGTCGTGTTCCTGCTGGTTCCGCTCCTGCCCAAGATCGCCGCCTATTTCGACCTGTTCTTCGTAAATACGCTCGGCTTGCCGTTCAACACCGGCGCGGCCTTCTTCATGATCGCCTTGCTGGCGCTGTGCTTCTGGGAACTCTTCCGGAGCCTGAAGAAGGGACAGGTGTTCTGGAACACCGCCCTGCTGTGCTTCACGACCATCGTAATCGGATTTTCCCTCTTCAGCATCGTGATCATCCGTTCGAATGCCAAGACCCCTACGAACGAGTACCAGCCGGATAATGCCTTCACGCTGGTCCGCTACCTGTCGCGAGAGCAGTACGGATCGGCTCCGCTTCTGTACGGACAGTATTTTGACGCCCCGTACGATCTCAAGCAGGGCACCTACTGGACGCCCCTGGGGAAGAAATATAAGCGGGCGGACTCTCCGATCGATGTGAAATACAAATCTTCCGGGAAGATGCTCTTCCCCCGGATGTGGAGCAGCTCCGACTCGCGACATGTTCAGTTCTACGAAAGTTACATGAACGGAAAGGGGATCACGGTGCAGGGGGCAACCCGCAAGAAACCGACGTTTGCCCAAAACCTCTACTTCTTTTTTGACTTCCAGATGGGCTGGATGTACTGGCGGTATTTCATGTGGAATTTCGTCGGCCGGCAGAATGANATCGCCGCTCCTTCCGCGAATCTCTTCGCCGGCAATTGGGAAAGCGGAATCAAACCCCTGGATAGGATCCGGCTGGGAAACCAGGACCAAGCCCCTGACTGGCTGCGGAACAACAAAGGCAAGAACCACTACTTCTTCCTGCCTCTGCTGCTGGGTCTACTCGGTTTGATCTTCCAGTTCGACAGGGATCGCAGGGGGTGTTGGCTTGTGTTCCTGCTGTTTTTCATGACGGGGATCGCAGTCGTGATCTATCTCAACCAGCCGCCGTACCAAGTGCGAGAGCGGGACTATGCCTATGCAGGTTCTTTCTATGCGTTCAGCATCTGGATCGGTTTCGCGGTGGCCGCGCTCTATTCCTGGGCAGCGACGCTCTCCAAGAACCCGAAAACATTGACCGCAATCGCCTCCGTCTCCACTTTGGCGTGTCTGTTCGTTCCCGCGCTGATGGCTGCGGAGAACTGGGACGACCATGACAGGAGCAACCGGTACACGGCGCCCGAGGTCGCTCGGAACTACCTCAACTCAGTGGGTGAGAACGGCTTGTTGATCACCCACGGAGACAATGATACCTTCCCGCTCTGGTATGTTCAGGAAGTGGAAGGATTCCGCACGGATGTGCGCGTCTGCAACACCTCGCTCCTCGGCACCGACTGGTACATCGACCAGATGAAATATGCCATCAACGAATCCGCTCCGCTCCCGTTGCAGATCGGCCAGGAGCAATACCTGTACGGCACGAACGAGTTCGTTCCGATCGAGGACAGCCGGAACCAGGCGCTGATGCTTTCCGACGTAATCGCTGTGTTCAAGCATCCGGAAATCAAGCTCGTGACCAGTGGCGGCCGGAAGGCGGATTACTGGATTTCCCGGAAGATGATCATTCCCGTTGACAAGGAGAATGTGCTGAAGTCGGGAATCCTGAGCGAGAAGTTCGCTTCCGATATACCGGATTCGATCGTGCTTGAAATTCCGCAAGACAAGAGTTTCCTTTCGAAGCCGGAGTTGTTTGTGCTCGACTTCCTCTCGACCTACCGCTGGGATCGTCCCCTGAATATGTTGAATCAGGGTGGGGATCTGGACATCGGGCTCAAGGATTACTTGATGTACGACGGCTATTCTTACCGTTTCGTGCCGATCCGGAACAGGGTGACTTCCTTGAACGTCGGCCGAGTGGACACCGACGAACTCTACCGGAAGATCACGCAGGATTTCACCTTCGATGCGATCGCGCGGGAGGACTACTACGTCGACTACCAGAACATCTACACGAATCTCGGTGTCATGTCCCTGCGCAATATGTTTGTTTCGGCATCCAATGCGTTCCTGGCTGCCGGGGAGAATGACCGGGCGCTCGAGATGCTGGACAAATGCCGGCAAGTGTTGAAGCCGGAGCTCTATCCTTACGAGAATACCATTTTCGGATGGGGTTCAAACGCATTGTTCCCGATTGAAATGATCTCATTGTATTACCGTCTGGGGTATCCGGACAAGGCGAAGTCCCTGGCTTCGGAGCTGAAAGCCGAAGTGNTGCAGTCGCTGGCGTTTTACTTCGATTTCTACGACGTCGCCAAGACTGATTTCGAGTACTGCTACAGTCTCTTCTACTANATGAAGGATGTGGTCGAAAAGTCGGGAGACACAGAATTCGCGAATCAGTTGGATTTGGAAATCTCCGACTTCATGTCCACGTTGGCAGAACTGTTCTAACTGCGGAACATCCGGACGAAAATGCTGAGCGGAAGGGCCTTGCCGAAGGAATCAAGCAGGGCCAGTTCTCCGCTTTCCAGACCGGAAGGGACGGCCTGGAGTCCGAACGCCTCCTTGACGATGGTTTCTCCCTGCAAGGCAGAATAACCATTCGAATACAAGTTGAGGATCAGGAAGCTGTCCGAGGGTGTCAGGATCGCGGCGATGGTCTTCATCATATCGAAGAGCAGTTCGTCCAGTTTCCACCTTTCACCATTCGGACCGTGCCCGTATGCGGGAGGATCCAGGATGATCCCTTGATAGGTGTTGCCTCGGCGGGCCTCGCGCCGAGCGAATTTCATCGCGTCTTCCACAATCCAGCGGATGCCGTCCAGACCGCTTCGCTCCTGGTTTTCATGGGCCCAGGTCACGACTTGCCGCAGGGAATCCAGATGGGTGACGTCGGCGCCGGCCGCCTTCGCGGCAAGGGACGCAGCCCCGGTGTAGGCGAACAGGTTGAGCACCCGGGGAACCGGAGCCCGTTCCTGCCGGGCCTTGTTGACGAGTGCCTTCGTGTGCCGGTAGATGTATTCCCAGTTCGGAGCCTGCTCGGGGAAGACCCCGACATGCTTGAAGGCAGTCAATCCGAGCCGCAGATCGAATGCGGGCCCCGCTCCATCGGTCTCGTAACGAATCCACCACCGGTCCGGCATTTTCCGTCGCCGTTTCCAGGTCCCGCTGTCCTCTTTTCCCGCCCTGCCGAGTCCGGCACCGGGCGCGAAGCGGGTATGGACCAGTCGGCTCCATTCTTCTTCGGGCAGGCTTTTGTCCCAGAGCGCCCTTGGTTCCGGTCGCGCGAGCACATAGTCGCCGAAGCGTTCCAGCTTTTCTCCGGCCCCGCTGTCCAGAAGGGCGTAATTCTTCCAGGATGCTGAAGGAAATTCGATTGTTGACATACATACAAAGATAGTTTATTTGTTACAGAATATTGGTACACGGGGCTGATCTTCCGAGCTGCGCCTGCTCTTTATTACAGATTTTTCGTATCTTTACCGCGAAAAAAATGAGATTGAATATTCTTAATTCTGATTTTATGCAACAGTACATCGACAGCTACGATTTTTCAGGCAAAAAAGCGATCGTCCGGGTGGACTTCAATGTTCCCCTCGACGACGATTTCAACATTACGGACGATACGCGGATCCGCGCGGCGATCCCCACGCTCAAGAAGGTTCTCGCCTCCGGCGGATCCCTCATCTTGATGTCCCATCTCGGACGCCCCAAGGGCGTTGATGCCAAATTCTCGCTCAAGCATATTCAGCAACACATTGCCGAATGTCTGGGCGCCCCCGTTCAATTCGCCGACGACTGCCAGAAGGCGGATGCTCAGGCTGCCGCTTTGAAGCCGGGCGAAGTCCTGCTCCTCGAAAACCTGCGTTTTTACGCCGAGGAGGAAGGCAAACCGAGAGGACTTGCGGCGGATGCTTCCGACGAGGAGAAGGCTGCCGCCAAGAAGGCCGTCAAGGAAAGCCAGAAGGAATTCGTGAAAAAACTCGCTTCCTATGCGGACTGCTACATCAACGATGCGTTCGGAACCGCGCACCGGGCCCACGCTTCCACCGCCCTCATTGCAGCCTATTTCCCGAACGACAAGATGTTCGGTTACCTGATGGAGAAGGAGACCGCCGCGGTCGACAATGTACTGAAAAACGCGCGGCGTCCGTTCACCGCCATCATCGGGGGTTCCAAGGTTTCCAGCAAGCTGGGCGTGATCAAGAACCTGCTCGACAAGGTGGACAACCTGATCATCTGCGGCGGCATGAGCTATACTTTCGTCAAGGCGCAAGGGGGACGCATCGGGGATTCCATCCATGAGGATGAACTCATCCCGGATGCTCTTGAAGTGCTCCGGACTGCCGAAGCCAAAGGGGTCAATATCAGCCTTCCGGCGGAGACGGTTGCCGGGAAGGAGTTTTCCGACACGACCGAGCGCCGGACCGTGGACATTTACAACATTCCCGACGGTTGGCATGGGATGGATTGCGGCGAAGCTTCACTTGCTCGCTGGAAGGAGATCATTCTCGCTTCCAAGACCATTCTCTGGAACGGCCCCGCCGGTGTGTTCGAGTTCCCTTCTTTCGCGCACGGAACCGAGCAGATCGCGACTTATATCGCCGAGGCGACCCAGAACGGCGCCTACAGCCTGGTTGGAGGCGGTGATTCCGTTGCAGCCGTCACGCGGATGGGCTTCTCCGACAAGGTGAGCTATGTCTCCACCGGCGGCGGCGCCCTGCTTGAGGCCATCGAAGGCAAGGAACTGCCCGGTGTCGCAGCCATCCGCAACTAGTCTTTTTCTGTGCGAGAAAACGTTGGAGGGAGACAAGATCTGATCCGAACCCCGAAAGTTAGACAAAAAACTTTCGGGGTTTTGTTATGAAATATTCATTTGAAGACAAGCAGGAAACCGTCGAAAGATCGCATTTGTTCTGAACAATCCGGGAATTGTCATGAGTTATTCTTATATTTGTTTTATTCTGCATTGTTATTATTATGAGGTCTCATACTGCTGCTATTACGGCAATCTTTATACTTTGCTTTTCTGGTTCTGTGTGGGCGCAACCCCAGCCTAGGGACGTTACTGACAAGTTTTATCCTGACCCGCCCGTCACGTTTACGACACCGACCCTTTCTCTCGACGAGGATCGCTTTGCGACTTATGACGAGATCCTGGACTGGCTGAATGAGCTCGGAATGGACCCGTGCATGCAGGTGTCTTTCATCGGCACTACCACTCTGGGAAGGAAGGTGCCTTTGATTACTTTTTCCTCCGGGAAGGATCCGAAAAAAGTAAAAGTTTGGCTTCAGGGCGCGATTCACGGCAACGAACCGGCCGGTTCGGAAGCGCTGTTCGCACTCATGCAGTATTTGCTGAAAGATTCTGACGGACGAAAGTTGCTGGACAGGATGGAGATTGCGATTCTTCCGGTGGCCAACATTGACGGATATTTGTCCGATCAGCGGGTTTCCGGGGACGGATTCGATCTGAATCGTGACCAGACCAAATTTGCAGATCCGCAGAGTGTCCTTATCAAGCGTGCATTTATCGAGTGGAATCCGGATGTTGCTGCCGATTTTCATGAATTCAAGCCGATCCGGGCTGAAACTGCGAATATGGGGACTGACGGCGGCGCGATCTTTTATGATGTCCTCTTTCTGCCGACCCGACATCCGAACGTCCCCAAGATCCTGCAGGAAGCCAGTGATGCCTATTTCCGTAGACCAGCCGAAAAGACGCTGGATGAGGCCGGGTACACCCATTTCACATATTTTACCATCGGGGAACGGGCGGGGGAGATGGCATTGACTTTGGGCGCCCGCAGCCCGCAGTCCAGTTCCACTTCTTATGCGCTTTCGAATGCTATCTCTTTTTTTGTCGAGATTCGAGGCATCGGGTTCGGCCGCCATTCACTTGTCCGTAGGACGAACTCCGCCTTCATCATTCAGAAGACGATGCTCCGTCAGGTCTACGATCATCAAGTGGCGATCAAAAAGATCGTGAGCAGCGCGATCCGGGAGACCGTCGGAGCGAAAGAGCCTGTCGTAGTCCAGTTTCATTCGAACCCTTCCCGGATTCCGGTCACGTTTCTCGATTTGACTCGAAACGAAACAATTGACTACCCGGCCATGCTGGCGTACGATGCGGCTGACTTCACGGTCGATCTAGTGCGTCGTCGCCCAAAGGCTTATGTGATAGAACCTTCGGAAACGAGGGCCATCGAAAACTTACGCACGTTCGGTGTCAAAATGACGGTGTTGAAGCGACCTAAAACCCTGCGGGTTGAATCTTATTCCGTTTCTTTTTGTGAAGAGGCGGACAAGTCTTGGGAGAAAATCCGTAAGCTGGATGTCCTGACGGAAACTTTTGCACAGAAGATTCGTTTCGAGAAAGGCACGGTCATCGTGAAGGCGGCACAAGAAAACGCCAATTTTGTCGTTTCGGTGCTGGAACCCGAAGCGGAAAACGGATTTGTGGCATTCCGGGTCATTGAAGCTTCCCGCGGCGCTGTTCTTCCGGTTCACCGGTTTTTTTAGATTCTACAACAACTATTTTATTATGAAAAGAATATGAAAAGTACATTACTCACAATGCTGCTGTTGATACCGATGCTTTCGGCGTTCGCACAAGTGAAGGGGACCGTCTTTGACGGTGTGAACAACGAACCGTTCATAGGGGCGAGTGTTGTCGTCAAAGGTACGATGAAGGGTGTCAACACAGATGTTGACGGCTCCTTTTCTTTGGATGCCGCAGCTGGGGACATCCTATTGTTTTCCTTCGTTGGATATGTCGACCAGGAGGTGGTGATCACTGATGTCAACGCGCAGATCTATGTCACGCTGATGGAGGACGTGACTCTGTTGGACGAAGTCGTCGTTGTAGGATATGGTTCTCAGAAGAAAAGCGACGTGACCGGGGCCGTAGCGACCTTCGATTCCAAACAACTTCAGGAACGTCCGAACCTGAATCTCGTCCACGCCATGCAAGGTGCTGTCGCAGGACTTCAGATTTCCGTGACCGGATCCAATGCGGAAGGCTCGAGAACTACGACTCGAATCCGGGGTAACAACTCCATTTCCGCCTCCAATTCCCCTCTTGTCATTTTGGACGGCATCCCGTATGACGGTAACTGGGGCGAATTGAATACGAACGATGTGGAGTCGGTCGAAATCCTAAAGGATGCGTCTTCTGCAGCGATTTACGGGGCGAGAGGCGCAAACGGTGTCATTCTCATTCAAACCAAGAAGGGAAAGGAAGGACAAAAAGTTTCGGTTTCTTACAACGGCTATGTGGCCCTGGACAAGGCGATCAATATCCCCGCCATGATGGACGGGAAGACATTCTATGAGATGAAAACAGCCGCCGGGTGGGCTACCAGTGCGACTGAAGAGAAAATGTATGCGGAAGGCCGCTCCACTGACTGGCTTGCGCTTGCCATGCAGGACGGCCTCCGGATGGATCACAATCTCTCTTTCAGGGGAGCCAGCAAGACGACCCGTTTCTATGCTTCTGCCAACCTCAGCAACAACCGGGGTCTTGCGATCGGTGATAATTTCAAACGCTACCACTTTAATTTCAGTTTTGAACAGGATCTGGGCAAATGGTTCAAATTCGGCACGAACACGCGATACGGCTACTACGACAGAGGCGGCTCTAGCGTGAATTTCAGCAATGCCTACCTGATGAATCCGCTTTCCGAGCCTTACAACGAAGATGGATCGATCCGGCTGCTGACCTGGGAAGACAACAATTACTCAGACAATCCTCTCAGCGCACTCAACGAGATCAGCAATGATATTGTTAGATCTTTTACTTCCAACAACTACTTGGATGTGATGACGCCGATCAAAGGTCTTACGTATCGTTTGAACACCGGGTACACGTACCGGACCCGCCTGCAACAGAACTATCAAGGAAAAGATACGGTGGAAGGTATGAAAAACAGCGGTGTCCTGTACACGGGAAATATGTATCGGGAAGACTGGATCGTCGAAAACATTCTTTCCTATTCTCGGGAATTCGGCAAGCATACGCTTTTCCTGACCGGGTTGTATTCTGCGCAATCCCAGGATGTCATCCGGAACAGCATCAATGCCCAAGGCTTCCCAAATGATGTCATGACGTACTGGCAGCCCAACAAAGCCTCCACATTGTCCGCTTCTGCCTCGCGTGTGACATCTACCCACATTTCTCAGATGTTCCGGGTGAACTACAGCTATGATTCTCGCTACCTTCTGACATTGACCGCTCGCCGAGACGGATATTCTGCCTTCGGCAACGACCGAAAATACGGAGTATTCCCTTCAGTCGCCCTTGGCTGGAATCTTTCGAACGAAGCATTCATGAATGGATCGAAATTCAATCTGCTCAAACTCCGGGTTTCCTGGGGCAAGAACGGCAACGAAGCCATTGACGCCTATTCCACGCTTCCTGTGCTGAATGGCAAGAACTATCTTTCTGACGAGTACACTTCAATCTATGGATTCTTTCCGAACCAGCTCGCTTCTCCACTGCTGGGATGGGAAACGACGACATCCTACAATGTGGGTCTGGATTTCGGTCTGCTGAAGAACCGGATCAAAGGTTCACTTGATGTGTACACCACTCGGACTTCGGACTTGCTGCTCAGAAGAACGATTCCTTCCATCAACGGAACAAACTCTCTTCTGGATAATGTCGGGCGTACAAGGGGCAACGGAATTGAATTCCAGATCTCATCGATCAACATCTCCAAGCGCAATTTTTCCTGGAGCACGGACTTCAATATCGTCCATGCCCACAACGAAATTGTCGACGTGGGTCTGTACGACAAGGATGGAAATCCCATGGATGACGTAGCATCGGAGTGGTTTATCGGCTATCCGATCAATGTGAATTACGATTACACATTTGACGGAATCCATCAGTCCGGCGAGACACTTTCTTACACGACGCCGATTTCGCAACCTGGGTACGTGAAATACAAAGACTTGGACGGCGACCAGGTGATCGATACGAAGGATCTTTCTATCATTGGCAGCAGGGAGCCTCGATTGACGTTCGGGATCAACAATCTGTTGACTTATAAGAATCTCACTCTGTCCGTTTTCATGAGCGGCCAGATCGGTGCCTTGTACCCGAACTATCTGATGAGCACTCATACGCTTTCATTTAGACGGAATCAGCTTGCCAGGACCTTCTGGACCGAGGATAATCCCATCAATACGTTCCACAAGAATGTCGGTGACGGTTCCGAAAACACCAAGCGCGTGAGATTCTACGAAAAGACTGACTACCTCAGGATCCAGGATGTGAATTTGGGGTATTCTCTCCCGCAGGACTGGACCAAGAATTTTGGAATCAGCCGTCTCCAGGTCTTTGCGAACATCAAGAATCTCTATACCTTGACATCTTGGTCCGGGCTGGATCCGGAGTTTGTCACTTCGGCAACTGGCCAGCGGGCAGTTCCGCAGATTCGGGAATTTCTCCTGGGCGTGCGTATCGACTTTTAACAAATGGAGAAAAGTAACATGAAAAAAATAATTATTCTTACAATTTCAGCCCTGTCTTTTGTGTTGCTGCCTTCCTGCAGCAAGGAATTCTTGACGGAAAAACCGGTGAACGACATCTATGCGGAAAATCTCCTTACGAACCTGAACGGTTTTGAGAGCATGAACTATGCGATTTTGAGCATGGTCCGTGATGAATACGGACGAATGGACATCAACTATGGAGGTTCGAGTTTCGGATCTCTTCCATTTGCGAAGTCCACCATGTGGAGCTGCGGGACGGATAATGCTTGGGGGAACAACCGGCACACGGGCTTCCGCTTCTTCAATTTCCCCAAGAATATTGTTGGCATGACTGATGCGGAATGCTTCCTGTCACTTTTTGAATGGCTCTACAAGGTCGTGAACACGGCAAACATGGTAATCGGGCGCGCGGAAGGGGAGGACATCGACTGGGAAGGCGGTTCCGTTTCCGCTGATCTTGCCAACAAGGAATGCGTCATTGCTGAAGCGAGGCTATACCGGGCTTGGGCGTATCGGCATCTCACTTATTCTTTCGGCGATGTGCCGCTTAGTACCGAAGAGGTCACCGGCAATAACTACCGGGTCGACTGGGAACGCAATTCCGTTGCGGATATCCGGAAGGTGATGGAGGAAGATCTGCTGTATGCAATCGACAAACTTCCGATGCGCCGCGCCGGGAACAACACTCGTCCGAATCAGGCTGTCGCCCGCCACTATCTGGGAGAACTCTATCTTGCCATAGGTAAACCCGATCTAGCCATTTCGATCTTGAAGCCGCTAGTGGAAGGAGGAGACTATTCCCTCATGACCTCCCGTTTCGGATCCAATGCCAATAATCCTGGAAGCGCATTCGTAGATGTATTCCGTTCCCCGCTTTATACCGATGGGAATAATGAAGTGCTTTGGGCCTTCCTCAACACAGAAGAAGAAAATATTTCCTACGGGAATTCCTCGGTGATCTTCATGCGGAACATGTGGGTGAATTACTACTCGAATGCCAAAAAACCAAAGGTCTCTTCCCTTTCCTGCAAATTGTACCCGGGTCAGAGCACCCAGTTATTCTGGTCTCTCAACGGAGGGAAGGGGGCCGGAAGATGCGCCATTTCTCTCGGGGCGTTCGGTCTGTACAAATTTGACGGACAACAAGACCACGATGTCCGGTATGACGAGTATTCGATCATTTGGCATCTGTACTTCCTCAACGATGAAGGGGAGAAATATGAGATCCCAAATTTCATCGATCTCAAGACTAATTCCGCCATGAGCGACGATAACGATCCGACGATCAAGCAGTACAACCTCCCTTCGACCCGGAAGTGGGAATACGTCAATCCGATTTTCGAGAAAGCCAGTGATGACAACCAGTTCAACAATATGGTCTATCTTCGTCTTGCTGAGACCTATCTCTTATATGCGGAGGCGCTTATGAAAACCGGCGATAAAAGCGGAGCAGCACTGTGGATCAACAAAATCCGCTCTCGCGCCGGAGTGTCGTCAATCGACGGTAGCAAGGTCAACATCGACTTCATTCTGGATGAAAGGAGCCGGGAACTGATCACCGAAGAACAGCGGCGTGAAACCCTCATTCGGCTGAGTCAGGAAAACGGCGGGAACGAGCGGCTTGCTTCTAGCCTGTTCAAGAGGAGAGTCCGCACATACAATGAGGTTTCGGGCCGTGAAGTACGCGGAATGCACGACGATGAGACGCCGGTTCTCTTTCCGCTTCCGCAGCAATTCATTGATTCCAATACCGGTAGGCAGATCCAACAGAATCCCGGGTATTGATCGGTCGCCCATGACAATCGTAGGGTTCATTCTTTGCATCATCATCACAGCCATCGTGGCAGTGATGTTGTTCAAGAAGTTAAATCCGCAGAGTGTGCTGCTCCTTGCAGGTATTCTGATGGTTACGATCGGGCTCTGCCTCGGGACTCCTGTGCAGGTTTCGAAACCGACCGGATCGGCCGTTTTCGACATCCTGCGCTTCGTAGAAGAAAAATTCGTGTCGAATTTTTCCCGCGCAGGGCTCCAGATCATGGTTATCGGGGGGTATGTATCCTTCATGAATGCGATCGAGGCGACGAATATGTTGGTCTATATGGCAGTGAAGCCCCTCGCGTTTTTCAAGAAATTCCCGTATCTGGCTGCTGCGCTTGCTATACCGATCGGGCAACTCTTGTTCATCACGACTCCTTCTGCCGCAGGTGTCGGGCTGCTGCTTGTTGCGACGCTCTACCCGATTCTGGTGAATCTCGGGGTGGGAAAGGTTACTGCCCTGTCCGCGATCGCCTTTGCCACTTTGTTCGATCAAGGGCCCGGATCGGCGAACACCCTGGCTGCTTCTGAACTTTCCGGTCTTGCAACCGTGGAGTATTTCGTGGATTTCCAGTTGCCGCGGGTCGTCCCCGTCACCGTGTTGCTGCTGGTGTTGTTTTTCTTTTACAACAAATGGTGCGACCAGCGAGATCTGGCTGCCGGAAAAGAGGTGTACAGTGAAAAGCTCGATGAATCGAAAAAACCTGACGTGCCTCGGTATTTCTCGCTTCTCCCGTTGCTTCCGATTGTTTTTCTGTTGCTGTTTTCGGGTTACGTCGGAGTTGAGAATGTCACGATTTCCACAACCATCGCCATGTTTGCCTCGCTCCTCATCACTTTTGTCTGCGTTATGCTGCAGAAACGCAGCTTCGAAGGGGTATTTCCCATTCTCAAGAATTTTTGGACAGGGATGGGGAATGTGTTTGTGAATGTTGTTTCGTTGATCGTGTGTGCGGAAGTGTTTTCCGGCGGACTTATCAGTCTAGGTTTCATTGACACCCTGGTCAAGGGAACCACGAGCATCGGCCTCGGTGCGGTGGCCATCTCTACCACCATCACCGCTATTATCTTTTTTGCCGCCATGCTTATGGGGAGCGGCAATGCCGCCTTCTTTTCTTTCGGTCCGCTTCTGCCGACCATCGCGACGCGGCTCGGGATTCCTGCCGTGAACATGATTGTCCCGATGCAGCTTGCTGCCAGTATGGGGCGCGCTACGTCCCCCATCGCTGGGGTGATCGTCGCAATCTGCGGGATTGCCGGGGTGTCTCCGATGGAACTTGCAAAACGGAACACGCCCCCGCTTCTCATCGGGGTGTCTGCCTTGATCCTGATTCATTTCTTAATCGTATAACGTTACATGATCTTATTCAAAAACTGCAAGATTTATTCTCCTGAACCGCTTCCGGCAACTCAAGTGCTTGTCGCCGGAGAAAAGGTGATCGCTATCGAAGAAAGCATTCGCATCGAAGGATGCGAAGTCGATATCCATGATCTTGAAGGGAGATGCCTCTGCCCGGGCTTTATCGATCAGCATGTTCATATCACCGGCGGAGGCGGGCAGTTCGGCCCGGCTTCGTTCATCCCGGAAATCACGATGCAGGAACTCGTTGCCACCGGCACGACGACGGTTGTCGGCTTGCTTGGCACTGACGGTATCGTTAAGGAACTGTCTTCCTTGTACAACAAAACCAAGGCACTCGAGGCACAGGGAATGACTGCCTTCATGCTGACGAACTATTACGGTCTGCCCGAAAAGACGATGACCGGTTCCGTGTCCGGGGATATGGTGTTCATCGACCGGGTAATTGGATGTAAACTTGCTTTGAGCGACGATCGGAGTTCGTTCCCGACGAAGCAGGAGATTCTGCGGCTTGTCAGCGAGATCCGGCGTGGGGGGTTTACGTCTGGAAAGCATGGCATCCTGCACATCCATCTGGGAGACCTGCCGCAGAATATCGATGTTATTCATGCAATTCTGGACGAATATCCCACCCTCGTTTCCTATTTTTCTCCTACACATTGTATCCGGACCGCGCCACTGTTCGAAGCATGTGTCAAGTTCGCGCAACGCGGCGGCATGATGGACATCTCCACGGGAGGAACCCAGTTCACGGATCCGCACAAGGCGGTCGCTTTGGCGTTGGAAATGGGGGCGCCCTTGGAAAATCTTACTTTTTCCAGCGACGGTAGGGGGGGCGTGAAAAAGATCGACCTCGTTACCGGAGAAGTTACCTACACGCCTGCGCCCGTGGACAAGAATCTCAAAGAAATGATCAGACTCGTGAAAGAAAGGATCCTCCCCCTTGAGAAGGCGCTGATGTTGCTGACCACAAATCCGGCCAAGAATCTTTCCTTGGCCGGTAAAGGTCGGATCGCGGTCGGGAACGACGCCGATTTCGTAGTGTTGAATGATAATCTTTCGCTTTCGGAAGTTTGGGCGAAAGGCAGAAAAGTGAAATGACATGAAGAAACAGTACGCATTTTTCCCCCTCTGGCTGCTTCTGTTGTTCTCCTGCGGGGTGAATTCGTTTAAAGACGACCTGTTCACTCCGGGTTCGGGTTCTATGGAGTATATTTGCGAGGCTCCGTTTGCCGGGGACACTGTCACGCTGTATTATTACATTCCGGAAGGCGATTATGCCTCTATGTCGGTGCAAATCGTCATTCCCGGTATGGGCAGAAACGGGGGAGAGTACCGCGATGCTTGGAAAGAAAAAGCTGACCAGTATGGATTCGCCGTGCTTACGCCAGCCTGTAAGGAAGAGGATTTCCCGGAACTGGTGTATCAGCAGGGAAATGTCAAGAACGCGAACGGGACATTCAACGCGCGTTCGGACATGATGTTTCCGTTGGTAGACGCCTGGTTCCGTTTCTTCGTGGATCACAGTCCGCTCCAGGCGAAGCGATACAACCTGTACGGACATTCTGCGGGAGGCCAGTTCGTACACCGCTTCGCCATCTACTGCGATTCCCAGTTGGCGGATAAGTTGGTCGCTGCCAATGCTGGATGGTATACCTTTCCAGCAGACACGATTGACTATCCGTACGGGCTTGGAGAAAGTCTTTCCCTGCTCCGGCTTGACAAGATCGCCTATTATGCTAAAGATCTTACGCTTCTGCTCGGAACTGCGGACACCCTGCGGTCTTCGAGCCTTCGGAAAACCCCCGAAGCTGATGCCCAAGGACTTACCCGTCTGGCGCGTGGAGAGACCTTCTACCGCTGGTGCCGGCTGGATGCGGAGGCCATGGGGGTTCCTTTCAACTGGAAGATCGTGTATGCTGAAGGAATTGGTCATGACAACGGAAGGATAGGGCCCGTTGCCGCAGATATCTTGTACGGGACCGGACAATAGCCTTTTTCGTGCATAATCGCAAGAATGTATTATCTTTGCAGCAATATTACAATGAATATGTTCGAATCTCTCTTCATCCACTGGAATGTGGATCCGGAACTGTTCCGGATCGGGAATTTCGCGGTACGCTGGTACGGGCTGCTGTTCGTGAGCGGTTTCATTCTGGGCTACTGGATGATGGCGAAGTTCTTCGAACGCGAAGGAGTCAACAAGGACATCCTCGATCCGCTATTGTACACCCTGCTCATCGGCACCCTGGTCGGATCGCGGCTCGGGCACTGCATTTTCTATCAGCCGGACTACTACTTTGGATCCTGGAAAGGATTCTGGGAGATCTTCCTGGTCTGGAAAGGCGGTCTGGCCAGTCACGGGGGCACGCTCATGCTCCTCTTATGCCTCTGGTGGTTCGCCGCCCGGTACGGCAAGAAGAATCACATCGACTACCTGTGGATCTGTGATCACCTGGTCATCCCCGTCGCCTTCGCCGCCACCTTCATCCGCATAGGAAATCTTTTCAATTCGGAAATCTACGGCGAGGTCACCTCTCTTCCCTGGGGCTTTATCTTTGAGCAACGCGGGGAAACGGAACCGAAACACCCCACGCAGATCTATGAGGCCCTGAGTTATTTTCTGCTGGGGCTGCTTCTGCTGTGGCTCTACCGGAAGAAACTGGACAAGATGTACCGGGGAAGTTTCCTGGGCATCTTCATGATTCTTTGTTTCGGTATGCGCTTCCTGATCGAGTTCATCAAGGAACCGCAGGTGGAATTCGAGAAATCGATGATGCTGGACATGGGGCAATGGCTCAGCATCCCCTTCGTGCTCTTCGGAATCGTGCTTCTGGTCTACGCTTGGCGGAAAAAGATTCCCGCCCGTGCTGTGATTCCGGATGCCAGGCCAAAAAAGACTGAGCCAACGCATTACGCCAAGAGTTTGCGGGACCGATGATCAAGGCGATTTTTTTCGACATTGACGGTACCCTGGTCAGTTTTCAGACGCATCGGATGTCCGAACGCGTCAAAGAAGCCTTATGGACCCTCCGGCGGAAAGGAGTCAAACTGTTTGTCGCCACCGGCCGCCCAATGCTCAACATCAACAATCTGGAAGGATTCCCCTTCGACGGTTTCATTACCATGAACGGTGCCCTGACCTACCTGGACGGAAAAATCGTGGACCGGCATCCCTTGGCACGGGAAGACGCGCGGAAAGTTGCGGTCCTCGCGACCGAACTGGATACCACGGCTTGGGTGTTTACCGAGGATTTTTCCGGAGTAAACCAAATGACCGCGAAGGCGACGGCCTTCGCTGAGCGAATCCACATTTTTCCTTCGGATTTTGTGGATCTGGAACGGATGGCTGAAACAACGGATATCTACGAGTACACCTTCTTTATCTCCATTGAAGACGAACACGGGCTGCTCCGTCCGATCTTGAGTCATGCGGATTATCCGCGCTGGCATCCGGATTTCACCGACATCGTGGCCAAAGGATTGTCGAAAGCCTCCGCGGCATCCATTCTGCTGGACCGGCTGGGAATCGCCCGCGAAGAATGCATGGCGTTCGGAGACGGCGGGAACGATGTCCCCCTCATCGAATATGCCGGAATCGGAGTGGCGATGGGCAATGCGGCCGAGGAAGTCAAAGCGGTCGCAGATCTGGTCACGCGATCCGTCGACGAAGACGGCATCGTAGCGACGCTGAAAAATTTCGGTCTCCTATGAGCCGATCAGGCCTTTCGGTGGCAAGAAATTTGCTTATGGTGTGCCGACATATTCAGAGCCCTATCGCTCAAGAATCCAGAAAAACAAATTCCATCCTGACGTATTCTCTGCTCAACCCGGCACAGGACGAAGTCATCGACCGATATCGGAGGAGAGAGATTCTGATCGCAGGCAGGATGGAAAGCATGCAACAAGGAATAATGAAACAAAGAATATGACAAGAAGAATCTTACTCGCAGCGGTCGCGCTGCTTCCGTTGCTCGCTGCCGCCCAGGATGCGGAGTCGCGGATTCCGGAGCCTTCCGACACAACATTTCTCACGCTGGATCAAGCTCTGGAGATTGCGTTGAGCGAGAACGTGGCCGTGAAGGTTGCCGACAAGGAAATCGAGCGGTCCGGCTATGCGAAAAAGGGGACCTATGCGGCTTTGTTTCCCCAAATCAACGCCTCAGGCTCTTTCCAACGGACGATCAAGAAACAGATCATGTACATGGATCAGGATGATAGCGGGGAAGGGGGCGGAGGCGGCTTTTTCGGTTCCATCGCGCCCTATTTCATGCGGATCCAGGAACTGTCCGCGCTGCAGGGATTGGATCCGGTGACGGTCGCTCCGTCGACCGGATCGAGCAGTGAAGGTTTCGCCGTAGGCCGCTGGAACGCCTGGAGTACCGGCATTTCGGCCAATATGCCGCTGGTGAACGCGCAGCTTTGGAAAAGCATCGAAATCTCCGGCCAGCAAGTCGAACTCGCCGTCGAACAGGCACGATCTTCCCGGCTGGACATGGTGACCCAGGTAAAGCAGGCTTTCTATGCCGTGCTCCTGGCCAAGGAAGCCTTGTCGGTCTACCGGAGTGTCTATGACAATTCCCTGCAGAATCTGGCGCAGACCGAAAAGCGGTACAATGCCCAGAAGGCTTCGGAATTGGAATTTACCCGGGCGAAAGCCACCGCTGCCAATACCATCCCGAATGTTTTCAATGCTGAAAGCAGCGTTATTCTCGCGCTTTGGCAGCTGAAAGCCGTCATGGGGGTCGATTTGGATCTGCCGATCGATGTCGCGGGGACGCTCTCGGAGTATTCCGAGGAGATGGGCTACGATATCGCGCTGGAGGACTCCGCCTCGCTGGATCGGAATTCCACGCTTCGGCAGCTGGCCATCCAGGCGGAACAGCTCGCGGCTACCGTGAAGATGCAGCAGTATGCCTCGCTGCCCTCGCTTTCTTTAGGATTTGCGTACAATTACAGCGCGATGGCCAATGATTTTGTTTTCAAGAATTACAAGTGGACTCCGTATTCCTATGTCGGCCTCAGTTTGAGTATCCCGATTTTCTCCGGGGGACAGCGCCTCAACCAGATCCGCCAGACCCGGGTACAGGCGGCTGAACTGGATTTGCAGCGGATGGATACGGAACGGAAATTACGGATTGCCATCCGGCAGTACCTGACCACCATGCAGACCAACATCAAGAGTTACGCGGCCGCCCGGGACGCGGAACTGACCGCGCGGAAAGCGTACGACATCGCGGCAAAGTCTTATGCGGTCGGCCGGAGTACGATTACCGACCTCAACGATGCCCAGCTAGGGCTGACGCAGTCTCAACTGGCGGTCAGCCAGGCGGTCTACAATTTTGTGGTTGCAAAATCGCAACTGGAGCAGACCTTGGGCTACGACTTCTTGGATGACNGCGGCAACGTGGATTTGGTTAACAGATAAATTAGATTGAAGAATATGAAAACGATTTTCAGGATCTTGCTTTGCGCGGGCGTCGTCATGACGATGTACGGCTGTGGCGGCAATCAGAAGAAAAATGCTTCCAGTTCAGACGAGATGGAGGCGGATTCAGTGGAAGTCTCGCTGGTAGCGGTCGAAACGGCCAGGATGCAGGATGTCCCGCAGACAGATGTCTTTACTTCCACGGTTCAGGCATTCGCGGTAAACAACATCGCACCTCAAGCGGGCGGGCGGATCGAACGGATCCACGCCGAAGTGGGAGATTTCGTTTCGCAGGGGAAGATGCTTGCCGAAATGAACCGGTCACAGTTGGATCAGGCCCGGCTGAAGTTGCTGAATGATTCCACTGAATTTGGCCGATTGAAGCAATTGTACGATGAAGGGGGGCTCTCGAAGTCGGATCTGGATGCCATTGAAATGTCCTTCAAGGTCAGTCGGAGCACCTACCAGAATTTGCTGGAGAACACGTTCCTGCGTTCACCGATCAGCGGGGTTGTTTCCGTCCGGAATTATGACCGGGGCGACATGTATGGCGGCCAGCCGATCTTCGTGGTGCAGCAGATCACGCCCGTGAAACTGCTGGTCGCTGTTTCGGAGACAGATTACACGAAGGTTCATGTGGGGGATGCGGTGGAAATCACGGCGGACGCCTTGCCGGGCGAAACCTTTACCGGTAAGGTAAAACGGATCTATCCGACCGTTGACCCCACGACCCATACGGTTACCACTGAAATTCAAGTCACGAATGCGGACCGAAAACTTCGTCCGGGCATGTTTGCGAAAGCCAAAGTGGAATTCGGTGTGAACCACAGTGTTACGGTGCCGGATGCTGCTGTGGTGAAGCAACCGGGGTCCGGTCAACGGTCTGTGTTTGTACTGAACGAAGACAGCACGGTATCGCTCCGGATCGTGACTTTGGGCAGGCACTTCGGAACTTCCTATGAAATTCTGGANGGGCTGCAGGAAGGGGAAGTGGTGGTAACCAAAGGACANGCTTCCCTGAAAAACGGCTCTGCGGTTCAAGTGATGGACAAGTAGGTGAANTTTAATCGGATGCAATCATGAGTATTTANAGAACAGCGGTGAATCATCCGGTGACGACGGCCTTGGTTTTCGTGGCTTTCGCCATCTTCGGAATCTTCTCGCTGATCAGGACTTCCATCGCTCAGTTGCCGGATTTTGACGCGAACATCGTGATGGTCATGTCTTCCTATTCCGGCGCGAGCGCTTCAGATATTGAAACGAACGTTACGAAGGTGCTTGAAAACTCCTTGAACGGGGTTCAGAATTTGAAGAACATGACTTCGCGGTCCCGGGAAAACATCGCCTTGGTGATCCTGGAGTTTAATTATGGAACAGATATCGACGAGGCCAGCAACGACGTGCGCGATAAACTGGATTTGGTGACTTCCGCGCTTCCGGACGGAGCTTCGATCCCGGTTCTCTTCAAATTCAGCGCCGATGACATGCCGATCATGATCCTGTCGGCGACGGCCGAGGAGAGTCTTTCGGGGCTTGACGTGATTCTCGATGACCGGGTTACAACTCCGCTTGCTCGCGTGATGGGAGTCGGAACGGTTTCCGTGAACGGAGCTCCCAAGCGGGAGATCAATGTCTATTGCGATCCCGACAAGTTGCAGGCTTACGGACTTTCCGTCAGCATGATCTCCCAGATCATCGCTGCGGAGAACCGGAATATGCCGAGCGGTGACATTGACATCGGCTCGAGCACCTATTCCCTGCGGGTGGAAAAGGAATTCGATGACCCTTCGGAACTGCTGGACGTTGTGGTCGGCCATTCGAACGGTAAGGTGGTCTATCTGCGTGACGTGGCGACCGTCCATGACGGGGAGCAGGAACGTCAGCAGGAGGCCTACACCAATGGCGTCCGTTCCGCGACGATCGCTATCCAGAAGCAGAGCGGTGCCAATACCGTGAACACGATCAAAGGGGTGAAGAGGGAGCTCAAGAACATTGAGAAGAATCTGCCTTCGGACATCCGGATCACGACGGTGATCGACTCCTCCGACAACATCATCAACTCGATCAACTCTCTGAAAGAAACGATCCTGATCACGTTGTTGGTCGTGATGCTGGTCGTATATGTGTTTCTGGGCCGTTGGCGGGCGACTTTCATCATCGTTCTTTCGATTCCGATCTCCCTGCTGGGGTCGCTGGTGTACCTGTATGCGACGGGGAACACCCTGAACATTATTTCCATGTCTGCTTTGTCCATNGCCATCGGCATGGTGGTCGACGATGCCATCGTGGTACTGGAAAACATTTCCACCCATTTGGATCGGGGTGAGAAACCGAAGGAGGCGGCCGTTCACGGCACGTCCGAAGTGGGCATCTCCGTGGTCGCCTCGACCTTGACCATGCTCTGCGTCTTCATTCCGTTGACCATGGTCAGCGGAATGACGGGTATCATGTTCAGGCAGCTGGGCTGGATTGTCACCATCATCATGGTCATCTCGACCCTGGGCGCCTTGACCTTGGTTCCGATGCTCTGTTCCCGGATGCTGAGCAACAAGCCCAAAACCCGGAAGCTGCATCGCTTGATTTTCGATCCCGTTGAGAAATCCCTGAATTCCTTCTCGGATTTTTATGCCCGCGTCATTGCTTGGGCGACGAGTCACCGTCTCGGTGTTTCGCTCGGCGCCTTGGCCATCTTCGCGGTCGTGGTGATCTTCCTTGCTCCGCGCCTCAAGTCCGAGTTCTTTCCGTATTCCGATCAGGGACGGTTGAATGTAAGCATCGAACTGCCGGTCGGCACAGCGCAGTCCGTTACCAAGGATTTTGTGGAGCGCTTCTACGCGCAGATAGTCGAAGAAGTTCCTGAAATCAAAGTCTGCAGCTACAGCTTCGGTCAGGCTTCTTCCGACAACACCTTTGGCAGTATGCGGTCCAATGGGGCCTACATCGTTTCTATGAACATCAACATTGGTTCCATGGAAGACCGGATACGGTCCACATCGGAGATCGCGGATCTTCTGCGAAAAGATCTTGCGTCCTATCCCGAAGTACGGAAATTCAACATTACCGAAGGAATGGGGGGAATGGGAGGCGCCTCTTCCGTCGATGTGGAAATCTACGGCTACAGTTTCGAAACAACGGACGCTATTGCCCGTACCCTTCAGGCGAAAATGCTTGCGGACGACAATTTTGTTGAGGTCACCTTGAGCCGCGATGCTTATTCCTCTGAGTATCAGGTTGATTTCGACCGGACCAAGCTTGCGCTGAACGGTCTCAATTCCACCACGGCGGCGGCTGCCTTCAGCGCGGCGATGAGCGGAACCGTGGGATCTTTCTACCGTGAAGAGGGCAATGAGTACAGCATTCGCGTGCGCTACGCCCCCGAATTCAGGACCAGTGTCGAGGATCTTGAAAACATCCTCGTGTACAATCCCATGGGACAGGCGATCCGGATCAAGGATCTCGGCACCATTATCGAGACCCAGGTTCCCCCGAGCATCGAACGGAAGAACCGGGAGCGGTACATTTCGGTCAGGGGAATCGTCGCGAAGGGCCATGCGCTGAGCGAAGCGGTCGAGGCGGCGCAGAATATTATCGACGCCACCGACATTCCCAACGAATTGTCTACCGTCATTACGGGAGACTTCGAGGATCAGCAAGACATGTTCGCCGACCTGATCGTCTTGATTGTCTTGATTCTGATCCTGGTGTACATGGTCATGGCATCCCAGTTCGAATCCTTCATGAGTCCGTTCGTGATCATGTTCTCCATCCCCTTCGCCTTTGTAGGGGTGATCCTGGGCTTGTGGATTTCCGGCACGCCGCTGGGCGTGATGGCGATGATCGGCATCATCATCCTGCTCGGGGTCGTGGTGAAAAACGGTATCGTGCTGATCGACTACACGATTTTGATGCGGGAGCGGGGCATGAACATCATCGATGCCTCGGTGACGGCTGCGCGAAGCCGGTTGCGCCCGATTCTGATGACCACGCTGACCACGGTGCTGGGCATGCTTCCGCTGGCGCTGGGCCGCGGGGAAGGCTCCGAAATGTGGCGGTCGCTGGGTATGACGGTCTGCTGGGGACTTTCAATCTCCACGGTGGTTACCCTCATTTTGATTCCGGTTCTGTACTGTGCCTTCGCGACAGGTCAGGAGAACCGGAAAAAACGCAGGGCACTTGAACAAGTCTAATCATTTCGAATCATGAAAGCGATATTCATAGCATACAACCAAGCCTACGGAGAAGAGATTATCGAGGTTTTGGAAGCGGAAGGCCAGCGAGGCTTTACCCAATGGACCAATATTCAGGGCAGGGGGCATGAAAACGGCCTTCCCCATATGGGCAGCCATGCCTGGCCGATGATGAACTTTGCCATTTTGACAATCGTGCCGGACGACAAGGTCGATGCCCTTCTTTCTCGGTTGAAGAAAAAGGATGAAGCCTATCCCGACTTGGGTCTTCGGGCGTTTTCCTGGAACATCGAGCAGGCCGTCTGAGGCCTTTGCGATCGTCATCGTTTTTCTTATATTTGCGTCTGGAACAAAAATTGCTCTTTGTTGTTCCGGACGTTTATATTTTAATCTAACGGAAATATGGAAAAGATAGCAACCAATTCGAATTTCGCGGAGATTCTTGCGGACAGCAAACCTGTCATGGTGGATTTTTGGGCGACCTGGTGCGGTCCCTGCCGGATGCTGGGACCCACGGTCGAAGAAGTCGCGAAAGAATATGACGGGAAAGTCGTCGTGGTCAAATGCAATGTAGATGAGTGCGACGAAATTCCCGTGAAATACGGAATCAGAAACATTCCTACACTATTGTTCTTTAAGGGCGGACAGGTCGTGGACAGGCTGGTCGGCAATGTGCCGAAAGCGGAGATCACGGCGAAATTGGACGCGCTCTTATAGTTTCCATCAACGGACCTGTACATTTTAAACCCTCAGATTATGAAAAGAAAGATGATTATGTCGGTCGCTGTGATCGTGGCGCTGACTTTGTGTTCCCGGGCGAACGCTCAGATCCTGGAGCGTACAACCTTCGGCATCCAAGCCGGCCTCACTTCCTCAAGCGCCAGTTTGAAAGACCTGTCTACAGAGTCGGTTTCCAAATACCATGTGGGTGGCTTCCTGCAGATCCCCCTTGCCGGCGGTTTTTCGTTCCAGCCCGGCCTCTTGTATCAAGTAAAGGGCGCCTCCATGGACTCGTTCTCCGATCACTCTCTGGAGAGCAGCTTTGAGTCGCTCGAGACGGAAGTCGGCTACCTTGAAGTACCCCTCCAGATTCAGTGGGGCCCGGATCTGATCGCGTTCCGTCCATACGTGTTCGCCGAGCCGTTCCTGGGCTATGCGATCGCGGTCAAAAGCGAGGGCCAGGCTAAGCTGAGCATCTCTTCCAGCAACAAGAGTTTGAAGGATTCCGGTCTTTCCCGTTTGGAATACGGTCTCGGGCTGGGCGGCGGCATCGAGTTATGGAAGCTCCAACTCTCCGCCAAGTATTTCTGGAACATGGGTTCCTTGTATTCGGAAAGCCAAACAGCTGCTGATGCCACAAAGGGTGTCACGGAAGCCGTAAAGGCGGCTTTCAAAGACAAGAAGAGCTTCAATGGCATCATGTTCACCCTCGGATTCAAGTTCTAGGACTGTATGACGGGTGAACGGAAAGTCGTGATTTATTGCTCTTCGAGTTACGACATCGATCCTTCATTCAACCAAGTGGCGCGGGAAGTGACCCGCGCGCTTTGTTCACTCGGTTACTCCTTGGTTTCCGGAGGAGCGATTAAGGGAACGATGGGGGCTGTGGCCGACGAAGTGATTCGCTGCGGAGGACATCACATCGGGGTTCTGCCTCGGTTCATGGGTGATGACCGCTTCCCGGGACTGGATCAATTGATCTGGAGCGAGAGTATGGACGAACGCAAAGAGAAGATGCGCGAGAACACCTGCGCGGTCATCGCCCTGCCCGGGGGGATCGGGACACTGGATGAGTTGATCGGAACCTTCACACTGGCTAAACTCGGAAAATACGCCGGGAAAATCTATGCCTTGAACATCGGAGGCTTCTATGAACCGCTCAAAGCCCTGCTCGACCATTATGTATCCATGGGAATGCTGGACGGAACCTCTCGGAAACTCATCGCGTTTCCGGACACGGTAGATGCCCTCATCAGAGATTTCAATTGACCGCTTCATGACTTTAGATGCGATTAAGTCATTTCTGGGAAACGACTGGATCCGGACCGAGTCCTTGATCCGGTCCTCTCTTGCGAGTGATATTGAACTGCTCAACCGCACCAACGAGGCCATTCTTTCACATTCCGGGAAGCAGCTGCGGCCTCTGGTATCCCTGCTCGTTGCCCGTGCCTGTTCGGGGGGCCTGGCGACCGAGGACAGCATTCGATTCGCTGCCGCCTCTGAATTACTTCACAACGCCACCCTTTTGCACGACGATGTGGCCGATTCCAGCCCAAGGCGTCGCGGCGTCCCAACGGTGATGTTCTTACTGGGCGGCCGGGCTTCGGTGCTCATCGGAGATTTTTGGCTGGTGAAGGCGCTCGGCAACGTCCTTGCCTCTTCCCGGGAGGATAATGAGGTGATCGGCATCTTCGCGCAGACGCTCTACTATCTGGCGGAAGGGGAAATGCTCCAGCTTCAGAAAGCCGAGACGGTCGACACCGACGAAGACGCGTATTTACGGATCATCTACAGCAAGACAGCCTCCTTGTTCGAGACAACCGCGGTTTCCGCCGCCCTGTCGGTCAACGCTTCGGAAGAGCAAATCGCGGCTGCCCGGCACTATGCCGTCAACTTGGGCATCGCTTTTCAAATCAAGGATGACATCTTTGACTATTCGGACGACCAGGCCATCGGCAAGCCTGTAGGAGTCGACCTCGACGAACAAAAGATTACCCTGCCGCTGTTGGGCGCCTTGTCCCGTGTGGAGGCTCCGGTCGCGGCTTCGATCCGGGAGAAGATCGTGCATATTCACGAGCGCGAAGCGTACAAGTGCGAAATCATGTCGTTCGTCCACGAAAACGGAGGCATCGAGTATGCGACCGCGCAGTTGAATGAATATGTGGCTCGGGCGATCCGCGCCCTCGATGCATTTCCGGAGTCCGAGGAAAAACGTTATCTTATACAGATCGCGGAATTCACCGCGGACAGGAAGGTATGACACTCGCGGAAATCAAAGGAAACCGGAATCTGGTAAAGGCACTGACGGGGATGGCCGAAAGCGGTCATATCCCCCATGCCCTTCTGTTCTCCGAGAACGATGGTTGTGGTGCCTTTGCCCTCGTCCAGGCTTTTCTAGACGAACTTTTCGCCCATGATCACAAGGTGTCCGGTATGATCCATCCCGATGTCCGCTATGTCTTCCCGATCGTTGGAGGAACGAGCCAGGCTCATGAAAGGCCCAAGGTCACATCCGAAACCTTTCTGGACAAGTTCCGGGATCTGGCTTCCGGGAATCCCTATTTTACGGAGGAGGAATACAACCTCGCCCTCGGTTTCGAGAAGAAGAGTACTTCGATTTCCGTGGGGGAGGCGCGGGTTCTCCTCGATAAGCTTGCCTTGACCCCGGTGGAGGGCGGATGGAACGCGGTGGTGTTTTATCTTCCGGAAAAGATGAACGCGGCGGCGGCCAACACCCTGCTGAAAGTGTTGGAGGAGCCCTCTGACAAGATTCTTTTTTTGATGATCACCCATGCGACTGAAAAAGTGCTACCGACGATCACCTCTCGTTGCCAGGGACTTCGCGTGCTGCCCTATTCCAGAGAGGAGATCACGGAGATTTTGACCGGACAGTTCGGCAAGTCGGAAGGCGAGGCCGCTCGGGCGGCGTTACGGGCGGACGGCAGTGTCGGGGAGGCCTTGCGCTTTCTGTCCGACCGGGAAGATTACAAAGCACAGACGGAACTGTTCTCGAATCTGATAAATGCGCTGATTTCCAAGGATTTGATTCCCGCGCTTGCCTGTGCCGACACCATGGCTGCGCTGCCATCGCGTGAAAAACAGAAAGCTTTTTGTAAATTTGCGGTAGAGAACCTTCGGAAAATTTTTCTGCTGCAGCAAGGGCTGCGCGAACTTGCCGGTCTCTCTGAAGAGGAGAATTCTTTCTTTACGATGGCGGCAGATCGGTGCAAGAAGAGTTTTCCAAGAAAAGCAATGGCGGTTTTCGACCGGGCGCAGCTGTTGATTGATAGGAATGTAAACCAGAAAATCCTGTTCTGCGATTTGGTAAACCGCTTGTATGAAAACATATGATGATCAATAACACAACTAGCGAAAGCATATGGTTTGACTGCAACAGAGGGTGCACGGTATCGGTGAATCCCAAAACCGGGGAAATCGATTGCAATTACCGTCAAGGCTGCTGCAAACTGGGCGATTACAATTGGCTCAAAGGAGTCACGCAGGAACAATACAACGACCTCTTTGAGGTCCGTTTCAAGAACACCCGGAAAGCATTCTTCGTGAATGCTTCCGGTCAAGGCATCAAGACCGGGGATCTGGTGGTCGTGGAGGCGGTGAACGGGCATGACCTCGGCATCGTAACCTTGGAGGGGCCCATCCTGGCGCGCCAAATGAAGTGCAAGCATGTGGATCCTGCATCGACTACGCTCAAGAAAATCTATCGGAAGGCAAAGCCGCTGGACATCGCCAAGTGGCAAGAAGCGATCGCGCGGGAGCAAGAGACCATGATCCAGGCGCGCAGAATTGCCGCCGAATTGGGCCTGGATATGAAGATCGGGGATGTTGAGTTCCAGGGAGACGGCACCAAGGCCATCTTCTACTACATTGCGGACGGGAGGGTTGATTTTCGGCAACTGATCAAAGTTTTTGCGGAAGAATTCCGGATCCGGATCGAGATGAAGCAGATCGGTGCCCGGCAGGAAGCCGGTCTGATTGGAGGCTTGGGCGTGTGCGGCAGAGAACTCTGTTGCGCCAACTACATTACCAACTTCCAGTCCATTTCCACCTCCGCGGCGCGGACACAGGATCTTTCCCTCAATCCGCAGAAACTTGCCGGACAGTGCGGCAAACTGAAGTGCTGCCTCAACTACGAGGTTTCGAACTATGTAGACGCGCAGTCCCGGATTCCCAAGGTATCCGAACCGCTGGAATTCCAGGACGGGCCGGCTTATCTCGTGAAGACGGACATCCTGCAGGAAGTCTTGTACTTCTCCTANGAAAAAGGNTCTTTGTCCAATCTGTTCCCGCTGGCTGCTTCCGAAGTCCGGAAAATCATCATGATGAACCGGAACGGCGAGAAACCCGANTCGNTGAAGACGGAACCGGAACCTCGTGGGCCTCAATTTGTTTCCGCGGTCGGCGACGACAGCATCAGCCGCTTCGACAAACCCAAGAAAAAGAATCGCAAAGGGCGCAGCGGTCGCGGTAACCGAAAAAACGCGAAGCCTCGTCCAGGCCGTCAATCGGGCAATCCGTCCAAGAATTGATGCGGAGGACCGTTCTCATAGTCCTGATCGCCTGGGCAGCCTTCTCCTGCGCGCGACCTGTTTCCCAAGGATCCTTTGTCCGGAGGGAGAAAGCGGGCATCGGTAACCTGTATTCTTTTGAATTGGATCTATCGGACTCGACCATCTCGTACCGGATTTCGTTCTGCACGCGAAGGGATCGCAAGCCGTTCGCGCCTTTCAGCGATGAGGATATCCGTCTGAGAGTGCGGTGGACCTCTCCGTCCGACTCCTCCTATTCCGAAGAAGCGGTTCTCGCAGCTGGAACTGTCGTTGATTCGGCTTACTTCTACCGGGATTATCTGGCTTCCTTCAAGCGGGATTTCCGGCCCTTCGAGCCTGGGGTTTGGCGGGTGCGGGTACAAGTGGCCGATGGCGGCGAGGATCTCCTGGGTTTGGGAATCATCTGCGACAGGGAGGAATGATGGGGCACGGAAAGCGGAAAAAATTCGCCGAGAATGAAACCTTCCGATGCCTGCTGCAGCCGGCTTCTTCAGAAGTGATCGACCGCCGGGAATCTTCCGGCCTTGTGCTGAAGGACCATTCCGTGAAAGGACATTGGAACGAAAAAATGTTCGCTGCCGCGCAGCCGATCGTACTGGAACTGGGATGCGGAAAGGGGGAGTACACGATCGATCTGTCACAGCGTATCCCGGAGCGCAACTACATCGGGGTGGACATCAAGGGAGCACGCCTTTGGAAAGGGGCTAAATTCGCGACCTTGCATCAGTTGCCCAATGTGGCCTTCCTCCGCACACGGATCGAGTTTATCGAGGCCTTTTTCGCCCCCGGCGAAGTTTCCGAAATCTGGCTGACCTTTTCCGACCCGCAGCTCAAGAGCGAGAATTCGCGCCTCACCAGTCCGCTGTTCCTGGAGCGGTACCGCAAGTTCCTCCGTCCCGGCGGCATCGTCCACCTCAAGACCGACAGCCGTTTCCTATATGAATATTCTCGGGCGGTGGCCGTCGAGAACGGCCTACGGATCCTCGCCGCTACCACCGATCTGTATGGTGACCGGGGTGCTGATCCCTCCGCCTCGGGCGACGCACTCTTCGAGGTGCAGACCTTTTATGAACGGATGTTCTTGAAGCAAGGCTACAAGATCACCTATCTGTCCTTCACCCTCGACCACGAAGGGTCCTATCTGCACCCGTCCGATTTTGATTCCGACTATTGGCTTTCCGTAGAAGGCCCCCGCCAGATCCTCCGCAACGTCTGACCGCTAGCGGCTGTCGGAGGGCTGATTCTCGACCCAGCGGTAGACTTTGTCGCCGCGGCGGAGCTTCCGCTCTCCCTTCCAGTCGTCGTCGAACCGGACGGGGATCGAGCAGCGGTCTCCTTTCCGGGCTTCGGCAGCGGACTGGAGATCCACCCGGAGTTCGGAAACCCGGCAGGCATACACTCCGGTCGTCGCGCCGATGACCAGCAGGTCGTCCCCGACCTGGATCAGACCGCTGTCCAGTGTAATTTCGGCCACCGCGATCCGGTCAAACCAGTTCGTGATCTTGCCGACATATTCCTTGCGGCGTGTCGCCTGGCTCCCGTAGACTTCGCTCCACTGCCCGAGACGGGCGCCTTGGTACCACCCGTCCCAAAAGCCCCGGTTGAATACGGCTCCGAGTTTTCGCTTCAAGGCGGCGGTCAACTCCGGGGTATAGGTGCCGGCGCAGGTGGCGTCGGCTGCCCGGCGGTAGCATTCCGTGGCCACGCGCACATACTCGGCGCTCCGGGCGCGTCCTTCGATTTTGAATACCCGGACGCCCGCGTCCACGATCTTGTCCAGGAACTCGATCGTGCAAAGGTCTTTCGGAGACAGGATGTAGCGGTTGTCGAGATGCAACTGCGTTCCGGTTTCCAGGTCGGTCGCCTCGTATCCGCGCCGGCAGATCTGGTAACAGTCTCCCCGGTTCGCGGAATGTCCGCAGGTCTGCAGGCTCAGGTAGCATTGTCCGGAAACGGCCATGCAGAGCGCTCCGTGGACGAACATTTCGATCCGGACGGGTTTTCCGGAAGGGCCTGTGATGTTCTCGCGCTCGATGGCTGCATAGATCTCCCGGACCTGGTCGAGATTCAGTTCCCTTGCGAGCACGATCACGTCGGCGAACTGCGCGTAAAACCGCAGGGATTCCACATTGGAGATGCTCAACTGGGTGCTGATGTGGACTTCCAGGCCGATCCGGCGGCACCAGGCGATGGCTGCCATGTCCGAAGCGATGATGGCATCCACTCCGGCGGCCTTGGCGGCATCCAGGGCTTCCCGCATGGCCTGCAGATCTTCTTGATAAAGGGTGATGTTGAGGGTCATATAGGTCCGGACCCCGGCTTCCCGGCAGATTCGGACGATCTCGGGCAGATTCTCGGTCTGGAAATTGCTTGCGGAATGCGAGCGCATGTTCAGGTGCCCGATTCCAAAATACACGGAATCGGCCCCTCCTTGAAGGGCGGCATGCAGGCATTCGAAATTGCCTGCGGGGGACATGATTTCCAACGGGCGCTTTTCCATCGATTTTTCGAAACTTAGGGCGATCAAGGTTTGCAAATATAGCCATTTTAGAAATTTTCGTTACATTTGTATACTATGCAAATCAAGATCAGTTTAGAGTATTTTACCCAGCCCGGGGAAACCCTCTTCATGAAACTTGGCGACAAGAAGATCATGGAGATGGAATATGTCATGGAGGGAACCTGGATGGCCTCTTTCCGGGCACCCGCTTCTGCAAAATCCATCGTGTACGGCTTTGAAGTGCGCCGGGACGGAAAATGCCTCCGTCAAGAATGGGAGCTTCACAAAATCGACCTGCCGACTTCCCTACGCGGAATCAAGGAGATCATCGTCCGGGACAGCTGGCACGAACGTCCCGCAGAATCCCCTTTCCTGTCCAAGGCTTTTACGGACGTCATCTTCAGAAGAACCGTTTCTGTCGAACAGGAGCAGAAAGCGGGGAATCTTATTTTCCTGTTCTTGGATTCCCAGGTGCGCAGCGACGAAGTCCTGGCGCTGGCGGGAGGGGGAGACGCTTTCGGCAATTGGAAGAAGTTTTTCCTGATGTCGGATGCATCCTTTCCCTACTGGAGCCTTTGCCTTGATGTCTCGGAGCCGCTCGAGTACAAGTTCGTCGTTCTGGACAAGGAAACCTTGACACCCAAGCGGTGGGAGAAAGGGCCGAACTATTTCCTGGC